>Ga0129333_10002522_pt1 | contig 17098 bp, 7 predicted proteins | sample CPB6_08_DNA_FD_94474 | JGI IMG/M metagenome (GOLD analysis project Ga0129333, IMG submission 94474) | Freshwater to marine salinity gradient microbial communities from Chesapeake Bay, USA - CPBay_Sum_0.6_0.8_DNA | ecosystem: Environmental > Aquatic > Marine > Coastal | place: USA: Chesapeake Bay...
AATTTAATAGCATATACTGCACTTGCCCTATTTACATCAAGTATATTAGTTGAATTGAACGCTTCTGGGTTTTCAACTAAACCAATTCTCGCGATTTGGTTTCCAGTTATAAAATCTGGATTTTGGTCATCATTTTCAATTCTAGAATAAACTAAAACATTAAAAGCACCAAGTTCTCTGTAAATATCTGCTCCGTGACCTCCTTTTGGTGGAATGATTACATCAAAAGTAGGTCTTGTTGTTCCGGTGGGTACACCACCAGTTTCTAAATCAACTGAACCATAAGTATATCCAGATCCCCCATTTGAAATAGTAATAGATTCTACTTTTGACTCACTGTTGACTAGAATAGTTGCTTCTGCTCCAGTTCCATCACCTCTAATTGGCACTCTACTATAAACTCTGTTTGCAGTTCCAACACCAACACCACGATTAGTGATTGTTATAACCTTCAACTGTCCGCTTGTTGTTGCATTATTTCTAACTGCGGAGTCCCTATCACTCGTTTCCCAGTCAATAGGAACGGGTATGTAATCAGTAGAATCAAATTTTACAATTTCACTAGGTCTAATTGTATAAAGATATTTCCAAATATATCCATCGCCACTATTTCCTGCCGATCTTGGTTCTAGATCAGTGAAAGTTGGTTCATCCAGTGAAGGTCTTCCACTTGGAGTTTCTGGACTTATTCCATTATCTAGGCAAATATAAACTCGATAATCACTATTCAATACGTAATAATTTGCGTAATAAAGACTTGTAGCTCCAGATGGTTTTGAAGTATTATTGCGACTAATATCGTGGCGATACATATCATAAGTTGTTCCAGATGACCAGGTAACCTTCCTAATCATCTGTCTTACGTCATCAGATCTAATTCTCTTCAAAGCAATCATAGTATCGTAATAGTCATTCTCCTGATCAAAATTATCAATAGGTGCAGGAGGAGTAACATCCCAGGTTGAAGAATAATCAGTTGCGTTAGGTAATCCTATAAAAGAGTAATAAGCATTATCGGTGGTTGTTATTCCCGAAACAAAACTCTTCGCATTCAGTATTCTTAATTGGTCAGTTATAATTGCAGACATTTTACAGAGTTTTTTATCTATTTATGAGGTGTAATTTGAATACTTTAGTTTATTGAATCTTCTTACAGTAGGTGATGTTGAAATACCAGCAATACCATTGTTATAAATTCCAAAGGAGTTTGGTTCAGTTCTAGTGAGATTTGATAATCTACCCCAGGAATAATTTCCAAAATAAGAACTACGTCCAATTCCAGTTAATCCATTGTAATTTCTAACACTTACAGTGACTCGAGTCACATAAGTAACTCCTACGCCAGGAACACTAGTCTGGGCAATTGAAACTGCAACTGCTTGGTAAATGTTATCTAGGTATGTTGATCCAAGACCAACTACAGATCCACCACTGTTAAGTGAAGTTACTCCGTTTCCGACATTGGAATTATCAATAATAAAATAATAACCAGTTTGAATTCCACTAATACCAGTAGTTGCAACACCAACTTGGTTAATAGAAAGATCTCTTAGATAAGAATTCCGAGGAACAAACAAGTCAAATGTAATGCCCGTTGAAGCAATTCCTGTTGTAACTGTAGAAATACCTGTTATAATTCCAAAATCTCCACTATAACTTACATCTCTTATCTCTTCATATTTTGGTATTGGTGATTCAATTAGAACTTGAGGTGGATTAGTTGAAGTATATCCATAACCAGAATAAGATACGGTAATGCTAGTAACTACACCTGCAGTAATTGATGCAGTAGCAGTTGCAAAAGTTGTCCCGATTCCAACAGGAGATGAGATAGAAACTGATGGTGCAGTAGTATATCCAACACCACCACCAATGATGCTAATTGATGTTATTGATCCACCAACCGAAACAACGGCAGATGCAGCTGCACCAACAAGTTCATCCTGAGATACAATTAAGACCTTTTTCTGAGGTTTTTCTGCAGTTCCATTTTGAATATATTCATCAGCACTATCAAAGAAAGTTTTGACGCTTTCTACAAATATTTCAGTTGAAGATGATGTGACATTTTGTATGATATTGGTTACTGGGTAAATATAAGGTTCATATTGAACTCTATCTTTAGTCACACTGACCTCATCAATTACAAGATCAGTCATTTGCTTACACCAAGTCACCGGTCTCAGTAAATTAACATCATTAGAAATACCAGTTCCAGAATATACATTTGTTCTTACGATGTCTGAAGATACAATTTCATTTACAGATCTCTTTGTTTGTTTGTATAATGAATCGTCAGAATTAATCTGAAGAGTATCTCCTGGTTTAACTGTTTCTAGAATATCAGTAAAACTAGTATCAACATCACCAGTTCCCCTATAAAATAATAGTTTTGATGTATCAGTTTCCTTAGGTGGTTCTGTGAATGTAATTATACTTCCTCCTTTGAAAATATAACTTTCTCCTGGAACTTGCAGAACATCATTGATAAAGATCAATAATGTTGATTCCACATCAATATTTGATCCAATTTTTGATCTAATAGTAGTTTGATTTCCATTGATCTTGATAGGAAACTCTATTCTTTCACCATCAAATAAAGAGTCAATAGGATCTAATACCTGAAGATCTCCAATAGTCCATCCAGAAAACTCATCATTATAAGTTCTTTCAATACTGATCTGGAATTCATCAAAAGTTAATGTTGAATTAGTAGGAATTCCTACAACACCAGTAATTGGTACAGTAAGAATTTCTCCTGGTTGATATGCATAACCGTAATTCTTAATTTCAAAACTAATTACACTTGATCCTTGTCCCACGACAATATCAACAACTGCTTCGGTTCCCACTCCAGATTTTGACTCTGAACTGTAAATCAATGGAATATTACTGTAAGAAAGTGGAGCATCGAAGAATACATATGGTGGGTTAGTGGATGTATATCCAGTTCCTGGATTTGTAACAGCAACACTTACAATGCGGCCACCACTTACTGCTGCAGTACCAATAAATTGGATATTTGGATCATATAGACTTGAAGTGCCGACACCAACATTTACAACTTGATAACCACTTCTATATCCAGAACCACTGTTTCCAATACTAATGGATTGAATTGTACCTGCAATAGAAACTACTGCGGTTCCACCAGCAGAAACTAATGGTTGATATCCAAATCCCTTAGTAGATCCAACAGAAACTATAATTCCTCCTCTAGGAAGATTGGATGCATTAATATCTGATGTATTTGAAGTTGCGGTTCCTACAAAAGTAACACTACTGATACCACTGGTTTCAGAAAGATCGTATCCACCAATTACACTAATAGCCCCTGGACGTGAAGGTAGTTGGAAGATACTATTAATTAGCAGAACCGAATTGCTTGTAGAGAACCCAGCAATATTATTCTTCTGCGAAGTCAATCTAAACTCAGAAGTGAATCCATCAAATCTATCTGATATATCATCAAAAATATAATTTTTACTGTAGGTTTCATTGATAGAATTTTCAACTCCAGATCTTAAGAATACTCTACCACCAAATGTAGAACTTGTGGAAATTCCGGTATAGTCAGTTTCGTCAAATTTGTCTGGATTTTCAATAGGAACATTGCCGTATGGAGGTGCCGAAAAACTAATACTATTATCAATAATATTATAATTGCCTTGAATTTTAGTTATTAATGCTCCAATGGCATGAGTTGCAATACCAGTTCCCATCCAAGGGCGGACAACAGATACTACATTGGTACTTCCAATGCCTACACCTGTCACTTTCATAATTTCGTCACCAATTTTAATCATATCTCCACCGAAGAATGAAGTAATTCCGGAGAATGATATTGAGTCATCAAACACTTGAACGTTAGATGCAAGAGTTGTTGTAATTGCAGTAGCGACAATTGGTGACTGAATTACGTTATCAATTAAAATTAATGCTTTTGCGTTTTGATTTTTACTAGTAAATAAGTGAGTACTGCCGATGCCAACACTTGTAATATTCAAAACATTTGGAACAGCACGTAAAGCTTCAGATGCAGAAGCACTTACCTTTACATTCAGATCATCAACTTTTACAATATAAACAGAACTTGGTAGTTTATCTGTTGTTCCAATTCCAGTGATTGTTGTTGTAGCAATTCCAATTGGACCACCTTGATAAGAATATTCAACCTCTTCTCCAGTTACAAAATAATGTCCAGGAACGTAAATTAAATCATTAGTAACATCAACAATATTTGTCTGAGAGGCATTGAATTCTTTCTGGAAGATAGGAAGAAGATTGTGCGTAAGATCAAATTCCCTCTTAATATCAATATCAGTTCCTTGATATAATCCATATGAAGAATCAATCTCAGAATTAATGAAGTTAATTACACCCTCAGTCTCATCTAGTCCAGAGTGAACCTTGAATACTCTAATCTGACATTGAATATTTGGGATTGGAGTAAAGTTCAAATAAACATTTGTTCCAGAAATACTAGAATCAAAATCGCCTAGAATTCCATTAGATTCTACAATTCCATATTCTGTAATTGTAGAATCTGTATTATGATTAGTAACTACAATTTCGGATATTTGGTAATTACTATTTGTAGTATCTTCTACACATACAACATAATAAGATGAATTATAAGTTGTACTATGCTGAGCAATGTTAGTTGATACTGGTGATGTTGAAGAAGCAATAGAAACATAATTAGAATCTAGAAGACTTCCGCCAACTGCAGTAGATCCGATTCCCGTAGAGGAAGTATTTGCTATAGATACAACAATTGAATTGATGTTATATTCTACTGATGAAGCACTGTTCAATATAAAATCTAGATTTAAGTTAGACCCACTTAAATAAGCGTGATATGTTCCTATTCCAGATGAAGAATAAGGACTAAAGTTTCCAGTCGTCAATTGCCCATAATCAATAAAGAAAACATCTTGATTATTATGCAATAAAGTAATTTCATTAAATTCAAAGTAAGACTTGTCTGTTGCACCAATTTGAACTAAAACTTTAGAAGATCTATAAGTTGATGCAATTCCTACAACAGTTGTAGTAGTATTTCCAACAGAAATATTGGAAGTGTGTGAATGAATTTTTACTACATTGCCTAAGTTTTGAGTTCCTATTCCTGCTATGGAATCTTTAATTCCGAAAGAAGTATATTCTAAACTGTAATTATTAACACTAAATTTATTTGGATAGAATAATAGACTTCCTTCAGTTCCACTAACACTGAAATCAAAATATCCTAGATCTTCTCCAGTTTCAACTCTAGCATATTGATTTAAATAACCAATATTATTATCATGAAGAAGAGTGACTAAAAGGGTTTCTTTTTCAGTCGGGAATCTTCTATCTGATATGTAAATAACATATTTTTTAGATCTATATTCATCAATGTCAAATGAATCAACTTCACTAAATCTAGTTGATCTTGGATTACTATTAAACTGGGAACTTATATCATCAATTTTTAAAACTCTATTGCCGATAGATTCAATATAGTCTTGGATAATTTTGGAATTAAATTTTATTCTATCTGAATACTGCTTATTGCTTATCGTAATATTATTTTCAGATACCAAATCATAATCATCAAAGCAATGAAGGCTCTTAACATTATACAGATCAGCAATTCCAGTAAATTCTGATTTATCCTGAGTCGTTGATAATCCAATAAATCCTGAAGATGAATTAATTACAAGATCACTAAACTTTTTAAATCCCGCAGTGTGATTCAAAGTGCTAACACCATCTTCCCACTGGTCAAAGGAAATTTCAGATTTTAGTGAGTATGAGAAATACTGATAATAATCGCTATCTTGAATTCTTTGAGTATCTGTGTTTAAGAAACCAGTCTCCTTAAACCAACCATTTCTTACAATGGAAGAAGATCCAACATTATAAGATGCATCAGAACTATAAACTGCATCAATTACTGCACTTGCCCCAGAAGACTCGCCAATAATAACTTCTCCAACTACGAAGTCATTATTTGTTGCAACCTTTAGATTGTTATTTCTAAAATCCCACAGTTGTACTATACCACTTGCAGAATTTGAAGAAATAATCTCACTAGTTCTAAATGATAATTTTTTCAGAGAGATATTAAAAATAGGGAAGTATCTCTCTGGTACTACAAATCCATTGATACTAACAATACCAGGAGACTCTCCGGTTGAAAGGTACTCTGATAAATTATAAGTGATGGAACCATTAGATCCTCCAATATTAGGATCAGTGGATGTTATAGTGAATAGAGAATAATTATAATTTTCTGAATTATATCCTTTAATTGTGGAAATGGATGATGCTACGCCAACACCTTCAATAAGAATTCTTTCACCAACGGCAAATGGGAAAGATTCTACATCACTGAAACTTGGTTTTAAGTATACAGTAACATTTTTGGTGGTTGAATTATAAGTAATCGAATTAATTCCAATACCATTTGAATTATTTACTGGTAGAACAATTGGATTTATATCATAAATTCCGGATACATTTTTATTAATTTTAACTTCACTATCTCCGAGTTCATAAGATAAATCTATATCTGTTAATTGTTGATTTGTTTTTCCATCAATAACTACCAAATCTGGTGGTATTACATAATTAACTCCACGAGAAGAAATACCAATTCTATCAAATATTGAAAGAGTATAAAGTTTTAGAATATCAGGAAGTTTTGCTGATGGGCGAAGAGTGAAATCTGAAGGATATGAGAATCCAATATCTTGAATTTCAACATTACTCACAGAACCAATACTATCACCATTAGAGTATAATAAACCATCTTCACCCTGAGTTGATAATACTTCAGATATTGAAGGCAATGATTTATACTTAGATCCGCCAGATTCTATAGTGGTTGTTTTTATTTTTCCTTTACCAGTAAACCTTTCATATTCAAAAAGTCCATTAGATGTGTTATATGAACTTTCATCTGGAGCAAAAGGAATTGTATAGACAAACGTTGTACTTCCTACACCAGAAACTACAATTGAACCCGATAATTCACTATTAACAAAAACAATTTCTCCTGCACCAACTAATTGGTTATCAAATATAATTTCTTGTTTTGACTGTGGTAAAAGATCATCATTTTTTGGTTCTAGTCTATAATAAAGTCTATCAGGAAACTCGTCATTGAGAGTTAAAGATATTGATGCATTAGTATCAATACCAATTATTCCTGTTTTAATTACATTGAATGTAGAAGAATTTAATGTTTTATTAAATTCTTCAGTAAAATTAGGATTCTTATAAATCTTGAAATCAAAAGCAGAATAATCTACAGTATTATTTGTAAATGATAAAGAAGAATCTGATAAATCAAAATTAATAGTATTATTTCTAGTTACAAAAATCTGCGGATTTATTGGAGAAATTGTGCCTGATCCGGTAGAAGTTATGTTTAAAACTTTATCAATTGATGCATCATAAATTGATTCTGCAAGTTTAATGGAATTTTTGCCGTAATATATTACATAATAAATTTTATTATCAACTAATCCACCAACTGGAGTAGTTTGTCTGAATATAACACTTTGTCCAGTTGCCAACTTATGATTTTCTAAAGTAATGGTTTTGCTTACGATATCAACATCTGCGGCACCAAATGAAAGTGGATTGATGTAAAGTCTTCTATTATAATCATTATAATAAACAGATACGCTTGTGGATAATTGAGGAGATGCTGTTATTGAAATACTTTCTCCAATGAGCATTCCATGAGTTTCTGCAGTTGAGACATTTACTGTATTTTTTGATAGATCTGCCTTAACTGTTTTTGTTGGATTTAATTTCAAACTATGATAAACACCTGTTCCAATTCCTGTGAAGTATAATAAAGTTCCCACATTAGTGGATCCAACTCCAACAAAAGTTCCAGTAGTCCCTAGTCCAACGAGAACTGTAGAAATTCCGATTAAATCTTCAGATATTCTTGCAGAGTATACTATTGAATTATTAGTTAAATTGAATGAACTAATACCATCTGTCGAAATTGATAATGGACTACCGTTATTTGAACGATAAAGTAATATAGTACCAGTTGGAATTTCGTGTCCGGGAATATAAATGGTTCTCGTTGGAACAAATATAGATGTTCCACCAGAGCCAGGATTTGTGAAATAAAGTGTTAATCCAATTCCAACACCACTCGTAGTTCCTAATCCAACAGATTCTACAGGATTAAAATATAACTCTCTATTATCAAAGAAAGTTACTGCAAGACCGGCAGAATTGTAAATGAATTTAGTAGAAGACTCTGTTAATGCATATCCAGGAGAATATGAAGATACACCTGTTGTTCCATTTTGATTTCTGAGTATTCTAACTCTTGAATTTGCGAAATCAGTATCTAATATTTTAATTATTTCATTACCAAGATAAAATAAATTATTTACAGAGGCATTTATTGGTGGATAGACACTCATGTAAGTGACTATTCCGGTATAAGAAGCAGATCCAATTCCAGAAGAAAGAATCAATTTATTACTGATTACATCAATTCTTTGAGATATACTAAAATCATTCGGGAATTTTCCTTGTATAGTTAGAAAATCTCCACTCTTTAAATCCAACTGAGAAGAAGAGATGCCGATATTTCCAATTAATTCAACATTATCTATTTCGGTTGTTGTAATTGAAATACCTACAATTTCCTTACCTTCAATACTAGAAACATATGCTTTGGCTCCTCTTCCTCCAGTTCCACTACTATTAAATAAAATTGAGTCTCCTACATTATAATCATCTCCGGAGTTAATAATATCAATTGAAGTTACTGCACCTGAACTTACATTAGTAACTTTAGAATTTTGCTCTTTAATTTTATTTGGATTTTTTATAAATTCATAAGAACTATTATCACTAGTCAAATAATAAGGAGTTGTATTTCTAAGCAAACCAGTTGTATTAAGATCAAAATCATCTTGATTGGATAGAGGAGAAAAATTAAGTGAATTGGCAGTTGAATGATAGTAATCTCCAATCGCATATGGGAATGTTGGTTTTCTATAATTTGCAAATATTCCCGCAGTTTCGATTATATCAGATACAGTTGCAAAATAAGCATAAGTACCATTTGGATATTCTGGTGTTATGCAGAATCTTCCGTTTGATTGATCTAAATCTCCATCGCCAATATATTCATAGTCTTCGACAAAAAATCCTTCCGGATAAAGATTCAAACTTGGACGATTGTCTTGCAATGAAATTGAATAACCAGATTTTAGTAATTTTGGAGAACCTCCAGAAGGAGTTGAGTATCCATAAGGTCCATAAATTGGATTTCCATCATATGCCCATCCAATAATAGGAGAGTGAGCATCTGATAATGTTTCTCTTCCATTTTGAATATTCAGGTCTGGAACATAAATTGCTTCGCCACTTACAAATTTTTCACTAAATGCGGATCTTCTTAGATTCCTTGGAGCATATGCATGAGAATATTCAAGACCAAAATCTTCTTTCAGGGATTCGGCAATAATACCATCATCATCTCTTATCTCTTCGGAATCGATATTTCTTTCTACTAAATTGACATTCCAGGATTTTATATTTGCATTGAATTTTGCCTCTTGGCCGGCAGACAAAACATCAATTGTAGTTGTTGATTGCCCATATCCAACTCCACCAGAAATAACTTTTACTTCAATTAAAAGTCCCTGATCAACTACTGGAGTTAAAATAGCACCATATCCACCAGGACTTTCGACAAACAAATCCGGAGGAGAATTATATCCAGTTCCGGAACTTACGACAAAAACTTCAGCAATAGAACCATTTAATATTACTGGTCTTACTTCAGCCCCTGTTCCGGATTTTAAAATAAATTCAGGTTGTCTATTATAATTCAATATCTCTTCAGATCCATAACCAGATCCACCACCTTCTACAAATACTGATTCAACTGGTCCACGGAAAATGAGTTGAAGTTCAGCATCAAATGTTTGGTTTGTGAAAGTAGTCACTCCAACAGATCCAATCAGTTGAACTTGTATTGGTTTATCTCTAAAAATATGAAGTCCACTACCAACACTGGTAAGATTTACTGGTTGATTCGTTTCATAATAAAAATCTATTAACTGTTTATCATCAGTGGTATACTGGTCAAATAATCTAAAATTATCATTATCAATTTTTCTTACATAATAATACTTAGAGGTATTCAATCCATTTATTGCCGAACCTGTAGTTTGATATGCAACTACATCTTTATTATTAAAATTATGATTTGCAATATTGATAGAATTGTTTGCAGTGCTAATTCCCACAGAATCAACAGACAATCTTCTGTTTCTATAATTAGATCCTGTATTAATTACAGTTAAAGATCTGATTTTTCTCTTTTTAAATTTTGATTTTAAAGTATGAACTCCTTCACCGTATGGGGAAGATAAGTTTATCGTATTGATTCCAGTAACAGCATCACTTAATTTGGTGTGTAATTTTATAGTGCTCGCATCTACTATTGATGCAAAATAAGATGAGTTTGTTGTAATTCCACCAATACCTTGCTGTTGATTTGTTTGGTATATTAACTCATCTCCACTGTTAAGTTTGTGGAAAGATGAAAATCCGATTGTATTATTTGCTAAATTTACATACCCAGCAGATTGATTAGAATTAAATGATACTGAGTAATCATAAGACTCTAAATTTGCAACAGCACTAGCACCAAAACCATTTCCGCCAGTTATGATGACTCTAGGAGTTTCCAAATAGTTTATTCCACCATCAATAACATCAATTCTGGATAATGATCCATTAATAATACAATAAGCAGTAGCACCAGAACCCACTGAATCACTAACTTGCATTAATGGAGGATTTATGGCATCATAATTGAATCCGCCAGATAATACATCAACAGATGTTATTGGTCCATAGTAAATATAATCATTTGATTTATAGTTTAACAGTTCAACACCATTAATAAAAATTCCAGTAAATCCTGCTGGAGTTATAGTTCTAGTATTTGTAGTTACTGGATTTGCAATTTGGCGAATTAATTTTTGGGTCTGTACTGTCTTTGCGCTTAAATTTTCAAAAGTAAAGGGTTCATAATAAAAAACATTATTGGTAACAGTACCTGATACACTTACATAACTATCATTAAAAAGATCACTAAGACTTCTACTTAGTTTTATTGTGTTCAAATCAACTCTTCTAACAAAATATTTCCCGGAAGATAAGTCTAATTTATTGTTAGCATCATCTGGATTATAGACAATTCTGTCACCAGTATAGAACTTATGATTAGGGATAGAAAGAGTATCCCCGAAGAATGTTCCGGAGAAAGTAACTATTTTATCTCTAATAATGAGAGAATTGTTTAAATAATATGGTAAAGATGGAGATGTTACATATACAGAATTTATACCATCCAAATAAGTATTCTGAACATTTGCTGTATATTTGTTTAAACTTAAATTATTTGATGATAATACATTAACTATATTTTTTCTTATTTGAAATGGTACAAAAGAAATTAACCTTTGTTCAGTAGATACAATAATGGAAGTGGAATTTTTTATTGAACTGATAACACCTTTAACTTCAGAAACTGGTTGTGCTTGTGGAGGTATAATCGTGACTGAATCGCCGATATAAAAAAGATGTTGATCAAAAAGATCAATACGATATTTAAAATTTAATGAGTCTAATTCAACAACTGATTTTATATTATGGGTAGATGAAATATTAAATAACCACTTATTTGCTCTAAAATCATCAGTCTCTTTGCCAAGTGTTCTAATCTTGATTAGATCTCCTTTATCATAATATTTGGTGGGAGAATCTAACAATACATTAGAAAGAACACCAGTAACTCTTACTTTTACAATTTGTGTTTGTTCAATATCTGCATATCCAAAAGCAAAAATATCTAAGTTTAATTCACTATTTTTTGAAATATCTTGTGTTATTCCAATGCAACCATGAAACTGTGTCGATGATTTAGATTCATAGTTAACTGATAACTGCGTACCATTTTCTAAATTTACTACTAAAACACCAGAAGATGGAAATCCTAAAGTAGAATCTACAGTAAGAGTATCAGAACCAGAAGCAATATCTACTATGTTTCTGGTTCTTGGATGTACAGTAAAATCTCCAAGAGTAAGACCAGTTTCATTTAAGTTATCGTAACCAAAATCTAAACTAATTACGTAATATTCCTTATCTCCACGAATAATTTTCTCTACATTTGATATTGTACCCCTAGACTCGGGAATATTATAGATTGAATCTTGATATAATGTCAGGTTTACTAGGTCTGATGGATCGCCTTCAATCGCTTCAACTACAAGATCTTTTGTAATTCTATATTGAGCATCCGAAGGTTGGATGAGAAAATCCCTAGGAAGAATAACTTCAACATCCTTACCATATAAAGCTCTAAAAAGAATTTCAAAGGAGTGTGCTGTTCCCTTTGACGAATAAAAATCGTTAGACTGTTTAATAAAAAGTCCTTGATTAATTTCGGAATTTAAAGATCGATCTTCAAATCCAGGTGTGACCTGAGTTTTAACTTTATTAAAAAACTCTTTTAGGAAAAGAATACTTAAATTTTCAACTACAGATCCGTTTGAATGCGTCTCTACATTTGTATCAGAAAACTTTAATTGATCATTATTATAATATTCTTCAATTCCAACAAATCCTCTTACACATTCAGTAAACGATGTAGCGGTTTTACCTTTATATGTAATAATTTCATTGTCAATCATAATTAAACCATATGAATCAGGAAATCCATAGGTGCTTTCAACATTAATTGTCGTATCAAACAACGAAACATCAGATGTTGTCTGAGTAGAATCAGTTAGATTAGTTAAGTTATCAACTTTTACATAACGATCAATATTCTGTAGAATATCAAGTGTGCTTCCTTGATTTTCTATTGCTTGATAGTACTGCGAAAGAAATTCCGAAACTAGCGGAAATTCTTCCTTTACATAATCAGGAAGTTGATTTTCAACAATGGAACTAATTTTGATTCTGCTCTCGGTCATTTTATGATCTTACAAGATTTCCGTTTTCGTAGCTTGATGTTACTGTATATGATGTGCCTGATATATCGGCACCCGAAGAAATTTCATCAGAGACAGTATTTAAAGTACTGTTATTAATATCTATCTGCAAATAAAGATCCTGTAATCCGATGATATCATTAGACTTAGGAATTGCAGATATTTCTATAACTGGATTTTCTCCAGTAATTTTACTAGTTTCTCTGAAATCAATAGGAGACAAAATAATTTCACCTTTTTGATAATTTATTGTTCCTGCATTTGATGCTACAGTCACGAATTCAGTTTGTGATGTGGGTCTAAAAATAATAATTCTACCAGTTCTTAAATTAGAATCAGGTATATCAGTCATATACAAAGTATCTGCTAGACCATTTACCTTAAATCCAGATGATTTAATATTAAATCCATTACGGTCTTTTATATGAAACTCATTCCCGAAACATATCTCATAGTCAGCAAATTGATTTATGAGAGGGAACAAATCTCTTCTCATTCTAATTTTTGTAATATTTGATGTAATAGCATTATTACTTTCATCAATTACTTTCAAAAATTTACTATATTTAAATCTAGCACCATATCTATTAAGTTCACTGGAGTCTGCATACCTGGTTATATTCTGACTTACAATGCTTCTTACGTTATCTGCAGACGAAGCAAGATTAGTGTTATAGTAAATTGTAGTGTCAAATTCAACATAAAGATATTTTAGATCTACTATCTCCGGAACAATCCCGGCAACACTATACTTCCTTAAAAGTTTTACTATATTATCCTTTACTTGACTGGATACAAAAGGACCATTAAAAGGTTTAATGCTAATAAAGACTCTACCATATCTCGGTGGATTAAGATCTTCTCCACCATAGACCGATATTGATTCAGTTTCTGGATATATTTTTGGAATTATACTTTCATAATCATTTGCAGTTACTGCTCTATTTTGAGATGCATATATCCTAGGGGCATATTTTTTAATAGATTCTACAGATTCAATTTCTTTACCACTTCTCGATATTACGTTTGTTGTAACTAAAGATATTCCATCAGTAACAACTCTGCCATTATTATCAACTAATCTACCAGAAAATCTAAAGTCACTTACACCATTTCCAGATTCTCCATTTGTAATTATGTAAGATGCTTCAATGTAATTTAAATTATCTAATTTTTTACCAAATACCCCATCACCAAAAATTAATTCATATCTCTGATCTTCAACTTCTTGAATGAAGAATACATTAGAATTAGAAGTTACATTTAGAATACTATCAGAAAAAACAAAATTTCTAATAACAGAACTTGATTCTGTATTTCTTACTGCTACAGATAATGAAGAAGTATCAATATTAGCATTTTCTAAAGTATATTTTTGATTTGGATTATTAGAATCAACAGTGAAATTTGCAGTAACGAAAGAACCTTCGTAAATCTCCACATTATCAAAAAGTGCAATATTGTTTACTACAGGAACAGTGACATCATTCTGTATCGAAAACGTATAATTTACATCACCAAAAGCAAAGTTTGACGTACAAACAACTCCTCTCTTTAAAGTTAAAGTAATTGGATTTGTACTAAAGGTACTAGTATCTACAAAGAAAGAAATATTAGCTCTAGCAGAAGTTCTAGATCTAGGAACATATCCAATATTACGAGCGAGAGAAACAACATTTTCTCTTAGTGTTGCACTATCAATAAAAACCTCATTACTAACCATGTTAGCATTATATGAGGAAATATATGTATTATACGCTAAAAGATCTATGATAGTTGAAAGATTGGATCCTTCAAAATCATAATCCGTAAAGTTCGAATTTGATCTTAAGTATTCCTTTAAAGATACTTTTATCTGATCAAAATCTAAATTTGTAAAGTTTACTAGTGCCATTTATCTTGCTGGTTGTAATGCAAATGATAATTGCTGAGGAAGTACATCTATTCCAACAATTTTATACTGTATTGTAGTTGCAAATTCATTCTCATCATAATTTGGGCTTACTGTCACCTCCATAATTTGAATTCTAGGTTCATATGTATTAAGAACATATGTGATTTCATCCTTTATGATTGATGCAGTCATTTCATCAATATTTTCAAAAAGAAGTTTTGATACTCCCGTACCAAAACTAGAATTAAAAAACTTTTCTCCTTGAGAAGAAAGGACAAGATTTTTCACAGATCTTGCAATTGCAGTCTCATTTTTAATTCCAATCAAATCCCGATTTAAAGGATTTGATTGGAAAGTCATACTAATATCTTTAAACCCTTTACTTATCCTCTCTAGAGGCATATTTCATATGCAAGTATATCTTATTTAGAGTGGTTTTGACTCATAAAGAGGTTCAGTTCCATATTCCCAGTCATCATAATCTTGATCATTACGAATTCTTTCATGAATTTCATTTTGGTGATAAAAATCATGTTTTTTTGGAGTTAATTCATCATTTGCTATCTCACGAAGCATTTTTTGTTTGTAAATTTGAGTCTCCCATCCATATTCACTTGACAAATACTCAGTTCCCCACTCATTTTTCATGAAATTTTGGTCTTTGTCTACTTTCTTGGTCATTGTTTGCTCCTGATTCGTTAAAATCAGAACTTTTTACGGGGTTGCTATCCCGAATATTTGTAATTTCGTACATAAAATCATCAGATGTCTCTATTTTGCGACGATTTTCGACAGAATATTCGGTTAAATCTATTTCATAACCTGGATTTTTGGTAATTCTATTCTTAGTCCATGCATCGTCATACCACAGTATCTTATTATTAGGGTATGCATAGAAATTTCCATTATCCATTTTGAAAAAATGAGCACATTTATGCTCCGGAGTCTCACTAAAGTTAGTATTCAGTGTAGATTTTGACTCCCATGACCAGTCAAGAGTGAACATGTAAGTTCCTTCATTCTTTTCTCCGCGATAATTGATCAATTCAGCGCGTAAGTTAGCAAGTCTTGAACGAACTTGAACATCAACATAAGGAGAAAAGCAATCCCACCACATACATTCTTCTAATCTAGGTGTTGGCGCATCAGGTTTCCAACAAAATGCATGAATTGGTCTACGAGTCCAGTTCACCCCATTCTCAAGAAACGCCTCAAAGAGCGGTACGTGCTTCTCTAGGGATGCTACAGAGTGAACGTCACATAAAGTTACCTCACCATGACCTTTTTTATGATTAAAAAGGAATTCATTACGAATGTAGCAAGTAATTGTCGGAAGATTATGATTTAAGTATGCCATAAAAAAATACTAAAAAAGCAGGAATTTCTTCCTGCCCTATCTATATTATTTTCCTTGACCGCGATACTTCTTTTTACGTCCATTGCGAGACGTTGCTGATAGTAAAGTACGAGCAGAACGTCCTTGACGAGTTTTCTTTGGCGCTCCAGCTTCAAATAAAGTCTTATTGCCTCCACCTTTAGACATTTGAAATTTCCTCCAGTTCAATTAAATTAGGATCAATGTCATCTCCCGAGACATAACGTTCTGAGAGACCTTGTAGAACCTCACTACAAGCGTCTAGAGTGAGGTTCTGATAGATTCTACGACCTTTATATAAGATATCGTAGTATTTCATTAGATTACACGAGTTTTTTCATGACCAACTCTAATACGAGGGTCGCACCAGATCTTAAATCCTTTCTCAATTGCATCAAGACAGAATGAAACATCTTCACCACACATATCCTGAACTGCACCAGATTCAAAGACTTGCATCTTAGGAGCAAACCAAGGGTATTCAAGATTCTCGAAGACACCATTTTTAATCAGTACCCATCCAAAACCAGTGTAGTCAACTGTGAAAGGCTTTCTGCGCTTTGAAATAGAATCAACGGTTTCATGATTCATCACTCCACCATTCTTACGGAAGTCATCTTCTTCCAACCAGTGTGCTACTGAGGTCGTGTGACCATCTTCTGTGGCATACCAACCAGCAACAACCTCTTTATCCTCTCCTTCTTCATTCAGAGCAAGATCACAGAGTTGCCAGAACTTTTCTGTGGTGAAGACAATATCCGAGTCAATCCAAAGTTGATAATC
>Ga0129333_10002524_pt1 | contig 17097 bp, 21 predicted proteins | sample CPB6_08_DNA_FD_94474 | JGI IMG/M metagenome (GOLD analysis project Ga0129333, IMG submission 94474) | Freshwater to marine salinity gradient microbial communities from Chesapeake Bay, USA - CPBay_Sum_0.6_0.8_DNA | ecosystem: Environmental > Aquatic > Marine > Coastal | place: USA: Chesapeake...
CCCACCGCATAGATGGTGGAGAGGGTGAGCAGCACCAGGATCGAGGGGGCCAGGAACAGCCCCCCGGCGATCAGGCCACCGGGGATGCCGTGCATCAGCCAGCCCAGGTAGGTGGCGAGCTGGATCGCTTCCGGCCCGGGCAGCACCATGCAGTAATTGAGGGCATGCAGGTAGCGCCGCTCCGAGAGCCAGCGGCGCTGGTCGACCAGCTCACGGTGCAGCAGGGAGATCTGGCCGGCCGGCCCACCGAAGCTCACCCAGCCGAGCTGGAACCAGAAACGGGAGGCCTCCGCCAGGGTCACGGCGGAGGGTGGCGTCGTCATGAGTTCTCTCACGGGCCTGGCATCAGGGCCCATCTTGCGGGGAACCGCACCCCGGCGTTGTCAACGCGACCACAACCCCTCTTGACTCTCCAGCAACAGGAGCCATCAGGCTGGAGGAATTCTGTCCTCCCGGTCCATGGCCGCCACCAGCCTCCATGCCGTCCGCCTCTACCGGATGGATCTGCCAGGCCATCCCTGCCCCTGGGGTCTGCGGGCCCTTCGTCTCTTGCAGGAGCGACACATTCCCTTTGAAGACCATCGCCTCATCAGCACCGAGGAGGTGGAGGCCTTCAAGGCGGCCCATGGGGTGGCGACCACGCCCCAGATCTTTGCGGGAGAGGAGCGGATCGGTGGCTACACCGATCTGGCTGGCCGGCTTGGCGTGCGGCCAGAAACCGCGGACATTTCCTACGCACCGGTGGTGGCGGTGTTTGTCACCGCGGGCCTCATGGCGCTTGTGCTGGGCGACGGGTTGAGCGGCTTCATGGGGATCGCCATTTGCCTGCTGGCGATGCTCAAGCTGATGGATGTGAAGGCCTTCGCGGCGAGCTTCCGCAAGTACGACCTACTCAGCCAGCGTTGGCGGCCTTGGGGACGTCTCTATCCCGGCATCGAGCTGCTTGTCGGCCTTGGAGTGTTGCTCCAACCCCAGCCAACCGCCGCTGCCCAGCTGGTGGGAGCGCTGGCTGTCCTGCTTGGAGCGATGGGGATGGTATCGGTGGGCAAGGCGTTGTTGATCGATCACCTGGCCCTCAACTGCGCCTGTGTGGGCGGCAACTCCAAGACACCTCTCGGCGTGGTGAGCTTTGCGGAGAACCTGATCATGGCCATGATGGGCGCGGTGATGCTGTTCAGCTGAGTCAGCGGCTGCAGAGTCGTCATGCCGCGCCAGCCCCGAAACAGCTTATTTTCGGGGAACGATCCCAAAATCCGTGCTTGCTGGCTAAGGCTACTTTTCGACCAGAGGCCTGGCTCTGCCTGATCGCAGCAGCAGGGAGAGTCCCGAGATCACCAGCACCAACGTGAGGATGCCGATTAACGGCGAGTAATAGGGCTGCAGATTGATGACGCCAAAATTGCCGGTGTGCAGGCGCAGCAGCCAGGGGGCATCAATGTTGAAGTAAAGAATCGTCCCGTAGATGGCACCTGACAACGACGTGAGTGCCAGAGGTGCTGCGGCGATCGGCACCAGTAGGCGATGCAATCGGCGGGAGCGGCGGCCTGCCTTCATCATTGGGCCTTCTGCAGGGCGTCGTGAAGCGCCCGTTCATTGGCGCAGGGCATCCAGAGGCTGCCCATTGCAAAAGCACCCTTGCATTTCAGCTCGGCTGCACGTTTTTCAGCCTCTGCCTTTGTGGCATACATGCCACGCACGTGAGCGCTGGCAGGCTCAAGTGGCAGCAACAGCAGCACAAGGGGCGCCAGGATTGCGGCGCCCAGCATGGAGCAATGACGATGGCACCTGGTCATTGGATGTGCATTGGGTGAGTTTTCCTGGTCATTGACTACGGATTCTTCTTGACAGCCTTTTCGTAAGCATCAAAGTCTTTGCACGGCATCCACTCGCTGCCCATGGAAAAGGCACCGGAGCACTTCAGCTCTTTGGCGCGCTTTTCGGCGGCAGCTTTCGTGGGGAACATGTCGTTCGCCTGTGCCTGGACACTGGTGAAGCCAATGCCAGCGAGAGCCAGGGGAGCCATCAGGCCAAGACCGAGAAAAAGTTTGCTCATGAGTGCCATCCAGGCAAGAGGTCAGAGAGGTGATCGAAGCGTCTTTCAGCTCAGGGCAAAGAGCTTGTCGTACTGGTAATACTTAGGCTTGTTCAGGCCATCATGCTGCAGCATCTTGCGGATCTGGATGATCTCTTTGCGCTGCGCGATGATGATGTTGCGCGCCAATCTGCGAATCGTTTGATTGCTGGATTTGTCGAGTGCGTCGTGAGCCATGATCAGGGCGCCGCCATGGTGCTGCAGCATCCCTTCCAGGAACCAGGTCACGCGGCTGTCACGCGTGGGGGCCGTGCCAGACATCCGCATGGCCTCGATCTGAGACGGGCTCATGCGAACAAGATCGGCCATCGCATCCGGATTGCCGCCGGGCTTGAACGCAACGGGATACACGGGCGCCTCGGGATACCAGGCTTTGCGCCACTGCCCCATGGCCTTGATCTCCTGAGCCTGATCGCGCCAGATCTCCTTGCCCAGGGAGCCAACGCCAGGCACGCCGATATCAAAGACGAATTCGCTCATCCGTAGGGCTCCGGTGTGGTGCTGCACCATCCCATCGATCCAGCGAAGGTCGTAGGTGCTGCCCGCCGGCCCGACGTCATGGTTGTGGGTGCTGTGATCCATCGGCAGCTCTGCCGGTGATGGGCCTGCCGATGGCGCCGGAGCCATCATTTGGTGGTGCTGGTGAGGATTCATCTGTGCCTGGGCTACCGGAGCCATCAGGCCAACCAGTGCCAGAGCGGCAAGGGCAGTGCGCATCGAGTTCCTCGGCGGTGATCAGTCGCTACGATGCACCCTCCCGTAGGTGGAGAGTCAAGTGGTGGTGGCTGTGCCCCTGAAGATCGGCGATGTGGCCAAGCGCTCCGGTCTGACGGTCAAGACCATCCGCTTCTACTGCGATGAAGGGCTGATTCAGCCATCCAGCCGCAGCGAGGGCGGCTACCGCCTGTTCGATGCAACGGTGTTCGCCGAACTGACCTTGATCCGTACCCTGCGCGCCATGGAGATCCCGCTTCAGGACGTGCACCAGATCCTGGAAGCTCGGCGCTCTGGTGTCTGCACCTGCAGCGCCCTGCAGGCGAGGATCCGCGTCAAGGCCGGTGAGATCGGAGAGAAGATCCTGGCGCTGCAGGGTCTGCAGACCGAACTGTTCGCCATGCTCGACAGCTGGGAAGCCTGTGGGGGCCGCACACCGGCCGCTCACCCTTCGAGCATGGTTGCGGCAGGTCGCTAAGGGCGGCGCCTTCATCCAGGTGGATGGCCTTCAAGCATGAGCGGAGAGGAGGCCGGATGCTGAACAAGGCCAGCAACGTGGCTGGTGCTGGTCAGGCTCCTCGCTTGTCGTGAGCTTCGTTTTGTGTAGCAGCCTGCTGAGGCTGGAAGCGAGCTCCTACCTGATCTCCAGCTGCAGGGTGCTCTTGCGGATCCCGAGCTCGACCAGGCGTGCCCGAGCTAAATCCAGCAGCTGTTCCCGGCTGATGGCCTCTGACTCCAGCCGCTCCGGATCGATCACCACATGAGCGGTGAGCGCCGTGCGCGAGGTGCTTAGCCCCCAGACATGAAGTTCCTCCACTTCGACCACAGCGGGCAGCGAGGCCAGGGCCTGCTCAATCTGGCCAAGATCGACATGGCGCGGCGCGGCATCCAGATTGAGAGCAAGCGCCTCGCGCAGCAGTCCCAAGGCACTCCAGATCACCGCGGCCCCGACGCCGATGGCCGTGACGGCGTCCAGCCACAGCCAGCCGGTGGCGCCCACCACCAAGGCGCTGAACAGCACCGCCACCGAGACAGCGGCATCGGTAAGCAGGTGCAGCACCGCCGCCCGCTGGTTGAGGTCGTGGTGGTGGTCGTGGCCGAACAGGCGAGCTGAGAGCAGGTTGATGGCGATGCCGGCGGCGGCCGCCCAGGCCACCGGCCCGGCAATCAAAGGCACGGGGTGGAACAGACGCTGGATCGCCTCGACCACCACCACTGATCCGGCCGCAAAGATCAGCAGGCCGTTCAGCAGAGACACCATCTGTGTGCTGCGCCCGAACCCGTAGGTGAAGCGTCCCCTGGCGGGCCTGCGGCTAAGCCGATCGGCTCCCCAGCCCAGGGCCAGGCCGATGACATCACCGAGGTTGTGAAGGGCGTCGCCGACCAGCGCCAGCGACCCGAAGCCAATGCCGATCGCCAGTTGCAGTACCGTCAGGCCGCTGTTGAGAACGATGCTCCAGCGGAACGCAGTGCCGGAGCGGATGCCGTTGTCGTGGTGGTGATGGCCATGCCCGTGTCCGTGGCTGTGACCAGGGCCGTGACCATGCTCATGGCCCTGATCGTGGTCGTGATGGATGCCGCCCATGGCCTCAGCTCTGCTGCTGGGCCGCCAGGTAGGTGGCGATCATCTCCTCCATCCCCTTCTGGGTGCGCCCGTGGGGCCGCAGACCCTGGGCCGCCCAGACCCGATCGAGCTCCATGCGGAGCTCTTCTGAGATCCAGCAGGAGAGCAGCACCTTGCCCTCGCGGCTGGAGGTGCAGCGTTTGGCGACCATCGACGACCACAGCGGCTTACAGCTATGTATACATGTACGTGGAGTTGCTGTCCTCCCTTGTCCGCCTCGGTCGCCAGTCAGCTGCCGCCACGCTGCAGCACCTACGCGTGGAGCTGCGCCGGTCGCCCTGTGGAGATTGGCATCCGGGAGCAGGGTGGTTCAGGTCCAGCTTGGCTGCTGCTGCCGGCGTTGAGCACAATCTCCAGCCTCCGCGAGTGGCAGCCGTTCTGTGCGGCCATTGGCGAGCGTGACGGTGCGGAGATTCCCCGGCTGATCAGTGTCGACTGGCCGGGCTTCGGGGAGAGCGCGCGGACGCGTCTTCCCTATGACGCGGCGCTGCTGGCCCGCTTTCTGGCCGACGTCCGCCGGGATTTCTGCCCGACTGACTGCGGTGTGATCGCCGCAGGACATGCCGCCGGCATCGCCCTGCTCGCGGCCCAGCGTCACGGCCTGGCTTTCAGAGAATGGGTGCTGGTGGCACCCACCTGGCGCGGACCCTTCCCAACCATGGCCCGCCGCCAGAGCCGCGCCTTCCCCCTGATCCGCGGCCTGGTGGAGGGGCCGCTGCTGGGCCCCCTGCTCTATCGGCTGAACACCACCCGCTCAGTGCTCGGCTGGATGAGCCGGCGGCACGTTGATGTGGCCGGCCCAGGGCTCACACCCGAGGGGATTCGCGAACGGCAGGGCATCGCGCGCCAGCCGGGGGCACGCTTCGCCAGCGCCGCCTTCGTGACCGGGGGGCTGGATCCTTACGACAATCCCGACGGCTGGATAGTGGCGGCACGGGGATTGCCGTCACCACTCACGGTGGTGGTGGCTGATCAGTCGCCGCCGAAATCGCTTGCCGAAATGCAGGCTCTCGCCGCCGTGGCTGATCGAGTCCTGCACCTGCCCGGCCGCCTGGGGGCCCATGAGGAGTTCGGGCGGGAGCTGGCAGAGATGCTGAGCTGATCTCCAGATCCCGAGCCTCACTCATGCAAGGGCTGGTAGTCGAAGCGAGAAGGTTGCCCCTTCACCTTGTGTCGATTGCACAGTGATCAGCCCTCCATGGCGCCGGGCAATGGACTGGGCAATCGCGAGACCCAGGCCCGTGCCCCCCTGCTGCCGGGAGCGGGCGGGATCCAGGCGGGTGAATCGATCAAAGATCCTTTGTTGCTCCTCAGGCGGGATCCCCGGGCCGCTGTCGCTGATGCGCAGAACAATCTCGCCAGCCCGCTGCTCCAGCCCGACGCCAATGCGCCCTGCTGCTGGGGTGTGCTGCAGGGCATTGCTCAGCAGATTGATCACCAGCCTGCTGAGCTCCGCCGCATTTCCAAGCACCCTGGCCTGGTGGAGCACGCTCATCCCCTCCACAAGGGTCACCTCAGCAGCAGCGGCTGCTTCACTGAAATCCTCCAACACATCGGCTGTGATCTCAGCCAGATCGCAGATCTGCTTCTGAGATTCCGCGACCGGACGCTCCAGGCTGGCCAGAAGCAGCAGGTCGGCAATCAGCTGCTGCAGCCTTCTGCCCTGGGCCATGACCCGATCGAGGCTGGCCGTGGACATGCTCACCCTGGAGGAGCCTGTGCCACTGCGCTCGGCCTCCACCAACGCCAGCAGGTTGGCCAGCGGGGTGCGCAGCTCGTGGGCCACGTCGGCGCTGAACTGCTCCTGTCGCTGATAGGCCTCGATCAAGGGCGTCATGGCCAAGCCCGCCAGCCACCAGCTGGCCAGTGCCATCCCCGCCATCGCCAGGGCGAAGACCCCATGGCCCAACCACCACAACCGCTGGGCCTCGGCATCGAGGTCCAGCAGGCTGCGGCTGATCTGCAGGTAGCCCCAATCCTGCTGGCCGTTGCCATGGGAGCGGTGCAGATGGATTGTGTAGGTGAGTTGCCGACTCCCGTCGCCCTCCTGACGTTGCAACCAACCCGTTTGCGGTACGCCAGAACCCAGCGGAGGAGCCCCTGGCGACATAGCAATCAAGCGGCCCAGGGGGTTGAGGATCCGCAGCTGAAAACGAGAAGGATCCGTGGCGCTGATCGCGTGACGACGCACCAACGCAACGGGTTCCGCACATCGCTCACCCACCACGCACAAACCTGGGAGCACAAGACTGAGAGCGGCGGTGGGCTGCGGTACTGGCGGCAAGGTGGGTTTGAGGCTGTCGTGCAGCGTGCCGGCGAGGGTCTGCAGCTCCCGTTTGATCGCCGTTTCCTGCTCGTACAGCAGCAGCCGCGCCATCGCCAATCCGGAGGCGTAGAGGATGGCGCCCATCACCAGCAAGGACAGACCCGCCAACCGCAGCCGGGCCCGCCAGAGCAGCGTCGGCGCCAGCGGACGGGGCATGCTCATGGCTCTGGCGGCAGCTGGGGATGGAAGCGGTAGCCCTTGGAGGGCACCGTTTCGAGTGGTGACGGCAGACCATGGGCCGCCAGCTTGCGCCGCAGCAGCCGCACCTGGGCGGCCACCACATTGCTCACGGGGTCCTGGTGCAGGTCCCAGAGCTGGTTGCGCAGCCGTGATCCCGGGATGATCTGATCGGGGTGTTCCAGGAAATAGGCCATCAACTGCTGCTCCTTAGTCGAGAGCTCCACGGTCACATCACCGGTGCTGCTGCTCACCAGCAGTTGGCCCTTGGCGGGATCAAGCCGATAGCGGCCAGCCTCCAGCAGCGGCTCCCGATAACCAGGATGGCGGCGCTGCAATGCCCGGATCCGCGCCAGCAGTTCCTCCATGGCGAAGGGCTTGCTCAAGTAGTCGTCAGCGCCGGCATCGAGACCCTCCACCCGATCGGCGGTCTCGGCGCGGGCGGTGAGCAACAGCAGCGGCAACGAGAGGCCTGAGCCGCGGGCGCGCCGGCAGAGCTCAGGGCCGCTCAGCCCCGGCAGCATCCAATCCACGATCGCCAGGTCGTAACGCGCCAGCTCACCGCTGAGCAACGACCAGCCCGCCAGGCCATCGCCGCAGTGGTCCACCACATGGCCCTGGCGCTGCAACACCACCTGGATCGCAGCGGCCAGATCCTCCTCGTCTTCCACCAGCAGGATGCGCAGCGGCATCAGGGTTCGGCCTTGGCCGGCAGATGCTAGGCAGCGCAGGCGGTTTCACCTGTTTTTCATCCCAGTTGCGCCATCCTCCGCGCAGCGTTCGCCACCCCACGCCGTGCTCAACCGGCTTTACCAGCTCAGCGCCAGTGCCAGCCTCGCCGCGGCAAGCCTTCTTGTGATGCCATCGACTCTGGCCCACGTGGGCCACGGCGACGAGTTTCAGCAACAGGGGGCCGTGCGCCAGATCCAGAGCAACCCTGAAACCGATGCCCTCTTGGGCGTGACCACCGCCAAACCGGAGCCGGGCCCCGATGGGCTCACCGTGCCACCGGCGGCTGTGGTGGATGCCAATGGCAAGCCCTTGCTGTTCGTGAAAACGGACAAGACCTACAACCCGGTGGAGGTGGAGACCGGCGCCAACCTGGGTGACCGCCTTGTGATCACCAAGGGCCTCAATCCCACCGATGAAGTGGTGGTGGCGGGGGCCCTGTCGCTCTACGCCGAATCCAAGAAAACCCAGAAGGTTGACCCAGCCATGGGCAAGGAGGACAAAGCCAAGGCCAGTGAGAACTCCAGCCTTCCGGCCATGGCTCTGATCGCCGGTGCCGTTGTTGTGGTGACAGCCGGTGGTGTGGTGATCAGCCGCCGCAATAGGAACGATGCTTGAACGTCTGCTCAACACCACCCTTCGCTTCTCGATCGCCCGCCGTTGGCTGATCGTGACGGCCTCGATCGTGATCACCATCTGGGGCCTGGTGGTGGTACAGCAGATGCCCCTGGATGTGTTTCCGCCGTTTGCTCCACCGCAGGTGGATGTGCAGACCACAGCCGATGGCCTCTCGCCGGAGGAGGTGGAAGCGCGGATCACCCTGCCGATTGAATCGGCCGTCAATGGCATCGCCGGGGTGCAGACGGTGCGCTCCTCCTCCAAGGCGGGCCTGTCGATGGTGCAGGTGGTGTTCAACCAGAACGCCGAGATCTACCGCGCCCGCCAGGCGGTGGCGGAGCGCTTGCAGCAGGTGAGCTCGGAACTGCCGGCCAATGCAAGCGCACCGGAACTCTCACCACTTGTATCGCCCCTGGGGACGATCCTGCAGGTTGCGTTCACGCTCAAGGGCGATGGCGCCACTTCGATGATGGATCTGCAGCAGCTTGTGCTGCGCTCCTACCGCCAGTCGATCCTGGCGGTGCCAGGCGTTGCCCAGGTGACGATCTACGGCGGTGATGAGCAGCAGTTTCAGGTGCTGCTTGATCCGCAGGAACTACAGGTTCATAACGTCTCTCTCCAATCAGTCATGGAGGGGGTTGGCTCGGCCATGGCCACCAGCCCCGGCGGCTTCCTGATTGGCGGCGGACAGGAACGCCTGATTCGGCCCTTGGGCCAGATCAGCCAAGTGAATGATCTGGCCGATGTGGCTGTGCGCAACCAGGAGGGCCAGCCCGTGCTGCTCTCCACCCTGGCCGAGGTGAAGCGCAGCCCCGCCCTCAAACGGGGTGACGCCAGCTTCAACGGCAAAGAGGCTGTGGTGTTGATGATTAACAAACAGCCCGATGTGGACACCCCAACTGTGACCCGAGCGGTTGAGCAGAGGCTGGAGGAGCTCAATCGAACACTGCCGGCAGACGTGGAGGTTCATACCACTTTCCGCCAGTCGGGCTTCATCGACAAGGCGATTCACAACGTGAGCTCAGCCATGCTCGAGGGCGTGGTGATCGTGTCGGTTGTGATTGTGCTGTTTCTGATGAACTGGCGTGGTGCCGTGATCAGCCTCAGCGCCATTCCGCTGTCGATTCTGATCGGCCTGATGCTGATGAAAGCCCTGGGGCTTGGCATCAACACCATGACCCTTGGCGGCTTGGTGGTAGCGATCGGATCAGTGGTGGATGACGCGATTGTGGACATGGAGAACTGCTATCGCGGATTGCGCGAAAACCAGGCGGCCGGCAACCCCAAGGCTCCTCTCCAGGTGGTGTTTGAAACCGCAGTTGAGGTGCGGCAACCGGTGCTGTTCTCCAGCCTGATCATCATCGTGGTGTTTGCCCCAATCTTCTCCCTCACCGGTGTGGAGGGCCGCATTTTTGCGCCAATGGGACTGGCCTACCTGTTCTCGATTGCGGCGTCGTCGCTGGTGGCGCTCACCTTGATTCCAGCCCTGTGCGCCATTCTGCTGGCACCCGTGCAGCTGCCGGCCGAAAGCACCTGGATGGCCGAGCGCGCCGAAGGGCTCTACAAGCCTTGGCTGGGGATGGCGATGGCAGCTCCTCGGCGGGTGCTGGCCGTGGCCCTGGCCCTGGTGGTGGCCACCACCTTGATTCTGCCCACGCTCGGGCGGGTGTTTCTGCCGGAGTTCCGCGAGAAATCAATGGTGAACTCGATGGTGCTCTACCCCGGGGTATCGCTGGAGATGACCAATCGCGCCGGCCTGGCCCTCACCCGCGCACTGCAGGAGAGCCCCCTGGTGGACTGGGTTCAGCTGCGCACGGGCCGGGCTCCAGGTGATGCCGATGGCGCCGGCGTGAACATGGCCCACGTGGATGTGGAGCTGAGCGATGAAGCGATGGCGGATCGCCCTGCCGCCATCGCGCAGTTGCGGCAGGCGTTTCTACGACTGCCTGGCGTGGCCCCCAACATCGGTGGCTTCATCTCCCACCGCATGGATGAGGTGCTCTCCGGGGTGCGCAGTGCCATTGCGATCAAGATCTACGGCCCTGATCTCGGCGAGTTGCGCCGCGTTGGCGAGGAGGTGGTGAAGGTGATTGAACCGATTGCGGGGGTGGTGGATCTGCAGCTGGAACCGCAACTGCCGATTCCACAGGTGCAGATCCACTACGACAGGCCTCTGGCCGCCGCGCTTGGCCTGACGATCGAGGACCTCTCCCAGGCCGTTGAAATCGCCCTCAACGGCAAGGTGGTGGGTCATGTGGTGGAGGGAGCTGTGCGCAGCGATGTGCTGGTGCAGCTCAAGGAGAACGCTCGGCAAAACCTCGACGCCATCCGCTCCCTACCGGTTGCCTTCTCCAATGGCATGACGGTGCCCCTGGGCAGCGTCGCCTGGATCGAAGAAGGCCTGGGGGCCAACATCGTCAATCGGGAAGATGTCTCCCGCTTGATCGTGGTGTCGGCCAACGTCAGCGGCCGGCCCCTCGGCAGCGTGGTGGGCGACATCCAGCGGCTTGTGGCCAGCGAGGTGCGCCTGCCCCAGGGCTACTCGATCCGCTACGGCGGCCAGTTCGAGTCTGAGCAGCGCGCCACCGGCAATCTGGTGCTGTTCAGCGTGGTGGCTGCCGCGGTGATCACCGTGCTGATGGTGGCCGCCGTGAAATCAATGCCGGCCACGGCGGCCATCATGCTCAACCTGCCCCTGGCCCTGGTGGGCGGCGTGGTGGCGGTGCTGCTCACGGGCGGGGTGCTGTCGGTGGCTTCCCTGATCGGCTTCATCACCCTGTTCGGAGTGGCCGTTCGCAACGGCTTGCTGCTGGTGGACAACTACAACCGCCGCCACGCCGAAGGGCAACCGCTGAAGGAGGTGATCGAGGGCGGAAGCCTGGAGCGGCTCAACGCGATCTTGATGACCGCCCTCTCTTCGGCCCTGGGCACCTTGCCACTGGCCCTGGCGTTCGGGGCTGGCAACGAGATCCTTCAGCCCCTGGCGATCGTTGTGCTGGGTGGATTGATCACCTCCACCGCCCTCACGCTGCTGGTGATTCCTGCTCTCTATGCCCGTTTTGGCGGCTGGCTGCTGCCCAATCCGGAGCGCTCTCCTGCTCGCCTCGCTCTGTCCCAGCCATGAACTCCACCCTCAAGACCATCACCGCCCGGTTGCGCCTGCAGGTCTCGGAAACGCCCTGGGCTTGCTGGGTGAGAGCCCATCAACAGCGTCTGATGCCCCTGGCAATCGGCAGTTCGCTGCTGCTGGCCTTCGGGTTGGGGCGCTTCAGTGAGGGGGCTCCACCCCTGAAGGCCGATGCATCGGCCGAGGAGGCCAAGCCGTCCCAGTCCGTGGCCTTCAGTGAGGAGCAGTTGCGGCGTTCCGGCCTCACGCCGATCCGCCCTGAATCGAGCAGCGGCACGGAGCGGCCGATCTCGGGCTTCGTGGAGGCTGCTGTGGGTTCACGGGGCTCCGTTGGCATGCCCGTGACCGGGCGCATCACACGGCTGCTGGTGGCTCCTGGCAGCAGCGTTCGTGCCGGTGAAGTGATCGCTGAGGTGAGCAGCCCGGAAGCTGCCGTGGCGCGCGCGGAGGCTGAAGCTGCCCAGGCCGCAGCTCAGTCGCTGGATCACCAGTACCGGCGCGTTACATCGATGGCCCAGCAGGGCGCTCTGACCTGGCAAGAGGTGGAGAGCCGCCGCATCGCCAGTGTCAAGGCCACCAGCGAAGCCAGGGCCGCCTACGCCAAGGCCATCTCCCTCGGATCGCCGGATGCCATGGGACGGCTGCTGATCAGAAGCCCCATCACGGGTCACATCGCGGCGGTGAAGGCAACGCCGGGTGCCGTTCTGCAGGCGGGAGCGGAGGTGGCGGAGATCAGCAATGCCCAGGGCAGTGAACTGCGCTTCATGGTGTCGCCCTTGCTCGGCGCCAATCTCCAAGCGGGGCAGGTGCTGCGGGTGAAAGCTGGCCCCCGTGAGCTGCCAGCCCGGGTGCTGGCTGTGGCACCGGATGGGGCGATGGGTAATCGCGTCATGGTGGTGCGTGCCCAGGCGGAGAACAGCTCCCTGCCTCCTGCAGGCACAGCGGTCACGGCCTTTGTGATGGTGCCCTCGGCGGAGCGGCGGTTCACGGTGCCAGCCGACGCCCTGACAGTGGTCAATGGCTCTGCGGTGGTGTTCCGCTTCCAGCGGGGGCTGGTGGAGCCGGTGCCGGTGGTGGTGGGGCCGCAGTCGGCCGGACGGGCGGTGATCCTCCAGGGGGTTCGCAGCGGAGACACTCTGCTGGCCGGCAACACCGCGATGATCCGCTCCGCCCTGGCCATCAAACGCCGCTGAGGCACGGGCTTGATTTGTCAAACACGCACAAGTAGCCGCGTGCCACTCAGTGACACGCGGTACCAACTTCAAGCGGATTGCGCCTGGCACACACCCGTGTGACGAATCCTGTAGCGACGGGTATCAGCAATGCTCGAGAACTGAAGCGACTTCAAGTTCAGCGTGAAATACTCATTTGCATTTTCTAGGCCGACATTAAAACGGATGTCGTCTCCCACCACGAAGAACGGCTCGCTTGATGTGGAGCCGTTCGCCGAGAACATGACTTTACGGCTACGGTCATCGATCGTGAGCGCAAATGGCCAGGATCGTTTTCCGGCAGCCTTGAACCGTGAAAACTTGTAGTAACCATCCTTGCTGAGGAACTGGCAGCTGAGCGATTCCGCAGGGATCCGCTCGGCACCATGGGCGCGATCCGGCCTCAGGACCGGAGAAAGATCAAGCGCCAGCCCAGCAGCAAGACCGGCGAGAAGACCCGCTCTCATGAAGATTTTCCGATCCATGAATGACCTTCGTATTCTATCTTGAGTCAACCGCTAATGGGAGCTGCCGCGGCGATATCCAGCGCCTTTCCTTCGAGACGCAAGCCGGGAGGCTGCTGAGCTTGCAGGCGCATCAAGAGCGCTCACCATGGCATAGGGGAAAACAGGCAACATCGGGCAGCAATGGGTCCCTTGCTCACCCAGATGAAGACACCACGCCGGATCGACTCTGACCATAGCCGAGCCGGACAACTACTAGGCGAATGAATAGAGAGCTGCGATTGATTGGCGCTGCCCAGCAAACGCGTCTGCCTCCAGATCTGGACAGTCAGTCAATAACCAAGCCGAATGATCAGATGGACAGATGTCGGTGACAACGCGTGGAGATGATGCGCGGCAGTGCCTGTATGCGATTCTGGTTTTGGTGCCTGGCATGGCTTTTCAGCAAGGCTTTGGGCGCTCTATCTCGATGCACACCAAGGGCACACCACCATGAACGTTGTCCGTCGTGGTCAAATTGCGGGGCTCGCCGCTGCGGTCCTGTTCGGCTGCAGTGCGCCGCTGATCAGCACCCTCACCGGTGCCGGCTCGGCCCTCAGCATCGCCGCCCTGCTCTACGCCGGTGCCGCCCTAGCCCTGCTGGCACTTCGGGCTCTCAAAGGCCGATCGCAAACAGAAGCGCCTGTGCAACGCCAGGACTGGCCAGCCCTGGCAGGCCTCACCCTGCTGGGAGGCGTGGTGGGGCCGGTGGCCCTGGTGCTCGGCCTGGCGCGGATGCCGGCGGCGTCAAGTTCCCTGCTGCTGAATCTGGAGTCCGTGTTCACCCTGGCCATCGCCGTGGCGGTGGGGCGGGAGCACCTCGGCCGGCGTGGTGCGGCCTCCGCCGCTCTCACCCTGGCCGGTGCCATGGTGCTCTCTGGCGGCTCCCTCAGCGGCGCCAGCTGGCTGGGGACCGCTCTGATCGCCCTGGCCACCCTGGCCTGGGGCATCGACAACAACCTCAGCCAACATCTGAGCCTGCGCGATCCGATCCAGATCGCCACCCTCAAGGCGGCTGGGGCCTCTCTGCCCATGCTCGGCCTGGCTGTGCTGCTCGGCCACCGATTCCCATCGCTGCCGCTGAGCCTGGGGCTGTTGGCCATCGGAGCCCTGGGCTATGGCATCTCCATCTGGCTGGATCTGTTGGCGCTGCGGGATCTCGGCGCTGCGCGGGAAGCGGTGATGTTCTCCACTGCGCCCTTTGTGGGCGCGCTGTTTTCACTGCTGGTGCTGGGAGACAAGCTCACCCCCTCCCTCGGCCTGGCCGCGGCTTTGATGGCCAGCGGTGTGGCCCTGCTGCTGCGCGAACAGCACAGCCATTGGCATCACCACGAACCCCTGCGCCATGCCCATCGCCACCGCCATGACCCGCATCACCCCGATCCCCACCACGATCACGCCCACAGTGCGGAAGATCTCGGCGATGGGGTGGCCGATGGCCCTTTCTGGCATGCCCACGACCACCGCCACGACGAGACGGCCCATGCCCACCCCCATGTGAGCGACGTCCACCACCGCCATCAGCACTGAACCCCTGACGTCGAATCCGCTCCCTCCCGGCTGCCGTCCGGGCTCTCAGCCCAGGCCACCCAGGCGAATGAGTCCGCCCACCACCACAAAGGCGATCGCCAGGGCGGTGATGCCGCGGATGTACCAGGCCAGGCCGCTGAGGTTCGCGTCTGTGAGGTTGGGGATCAGCCGCAGCCGGGCATGGATCGCCAGGACGGCCGTGCCGGCGAGCAGCAGCAGCTTCACGCCCACCAGCATCCTGATCGGGTTGGCAGGGTCGAACAGCCCTTGGAAGCCCGGCAGGTAGATCCAGCCCATCCACAGGCCGGTGATCACCTGAATGGCCAGAGCCGTCAGCCCCAGTGGTTCGAAGACCTCCTCAAAGGTGCGGATCTGGGCTGCACTCTTCGCCCGCAGCGCCCTGGGCAACACGCCCAGATCCAGCACCAGATGGCCGCCGGTCCACACCGTGGCCGCCAGGGCGTGGACGATCACCAGCAGCGGAAACACGGACACGGCAGCGACCGGGCAGCTGCTTCCACGATGGGGAGAAACAGGCAGGGCTGACCATGAAAGTGATCGTGGATCTGTGCCTGGTGCCGATCGGCGTGGGCGTGCACTTGGCCCCGTACATCGCCGCCTGCGAGACGGTGCTCACCGATGCCGGCCTCAAGATCCAGCTGCACCCCAACGGCACGGCGATCGAAGGGGAGTGGCAGCCGGTGTTCGCCGCGATCGAGGCCTGCCACCAGGCGGTACACGCCATGGGCTGCCCCCGCGTCTACACGACGGTGAAAATCAACACCCGCACCGATAAGGATCAGACCCTGGAGGACAAGGTGGCAAGCGTGCAGGCCCTGCTCTGATGCCAGGCCACAGGGACGCGGCTGCTGAGGTTCTGGACTTCTGGTTTGTGCAGAGCCGGCCCCGCTAGTGGTTCGCCAAGGACCCGGCCTTCGACGAGGCCCTGCGGCAAGGCTTCCTCGGGCTGACCCGACGCGCCATCGCCGGTGATCTCGACTCCTGGAGCGCTGAGCCGAAAAGCGCCCTGGCGCTGGTGCTGTTGCTCGATCAGTTCCCACGCCAGATCTGGCGCGACACCGCCATGGCGTTCGCTGGCGATCCCCTGGCTTTGCCGCTGAGCCTGAGAGCTGTGGCCCGGGGCTGGCTGGAGGCCGAACCGAAGCAGGCGCGGCGCCAGTTCTGGCTGATGCCACTGATGCACGCAGAAGATCTGGCGGTGCAGGAGGCGGCCCTGCCGCTGTTCAAGCGGTTCAGCGATCCCCGCACCGCCGACTTCGCCCGGAAGCACCGGGATGTGATCGCCCGCTTTGGTCGCTTCCCTCACCGCAACGCGCTCCTGGGACGGGTATCGAGCGCGGAAGAACTGGCCTTCCTGCAGACACCGGGCTCACGCTTCTGAGCCGTCGGGGCCTTGGGTGACGGGCAGATGGCCGGTCTTCACCCAGATCGTGCAGCCCGCCTCGCTCCAGGGCCGATGCACGCTGCCGGGTGGATTGCGCAGCCAGCTGCCGGCCGGGTAGGTGCCGTGCTCGTCCTGGAAGACGCCATTGAGCACAAAGATCTCCTCGCCGCCTGGATGGCCGTGGGGCTGAAACACCGTGCCCGGCGCCCAGCGCACCAGGGCCACGTGCTCCGAACCAAAGGCATGGAGTGGCAGCACCTCCAGGCCGCGCACCAGCCCCGGCACCCAGGCAGCGACGGTGGTGTCGATCACCTGCCGTTGCTGATCGGCCGGGTGCATCTGCTGCAGCTTCACCAGGATCGTGCAGCCCTGCGCACTGAAGGGCGCGTGGCTGGATCCAATGGGACTGCGCAGGTAAGTGCCGGCGGGGTAGTCGCCGAGCTCATCGGAGAAGGTGCCCTCCAGCACAAAGATCTCCTCGCCGCCGCCATGGACGTGGCGCTCAAAGCGGCTGCCGGGGGCGTAGCGCACCAGCGAGGTGGCACGGGCCACTTCCTCGCCGCGGCGATCCAGCATCCGCCGCTCCACCCCCGCCATTGGGGAAGGCATCCATGCCAGGGCGTTGGTGTCCAACACCGCGCGCTGGCTGAGGTCGGCATGGAGGTCCATGGGCTCGATTCTGCTCAGCCCGGCGACAGCGGCGCTGGCGGCAGCCACTGGGGCGCACAAGGCTGCCAGCCCTGCTGACGCTTCTGGGCCCAGAGCCTGATCGCCTGCTCCCGCGTCAGCTCCTTGCGGCGTTTCAGCAGGGGTGTCGCCTCCCCGGGAATCAACTCCCCCAGCGTCACCTCCAGGATCTGGCTCCAGCGGTCGTAGCGGCGCGGCTGGAAATGCAGGACCTGACGGCCATCACTGATCCAGCCCTCCTGCGGGGAGCGCGGCGGCCGGCCGGATCTGCCCGTCACGTTCATCGGCCGATCAAGCCACCTCCGGCGCCCAGCCACGGCTGCGCGTCATGTCATCGGTCCAGCCCTGGCAGCG
>Ga0129333_10002526_pt1 | contig 17089 bp, 33 predicted proteins | sample CPB6_08_DNA_FD_94474 | JGI IMG/M metagenome (GOLD analysis project Ga0129333, IMG submission 94474) | Freshwater to marine salinity gradient microbial communities from Chesapeake Bay, USA - CPBay_Sum_0.6_0.8_DNA | ecosystem: Environmental > Aquatic > Marine > Coastal | place: USA: Chesapeake...
TCCAGTTGTGAGAGTCGAGGCCGTGCTCGGGGTGGGAGAAGAGGGGGCCCCGAGGTCTTGCTGGGATCCCGAGCTGACGGAGGTCTTCGAGAGTGAATGACGTGTTCACGGTCTTCTCCTTGTTTGGACACTTTATGATGCAGCCTCCGCCGACGGCGAGAGCGACCTGCTTGTCAATCATCAGAATCCCCAGAAGAACGGATCCTTCACGGCTCGGATCGCTTCCAGGTGGTCATCCACCCTCTCGCGCATCGCAGTAAGGTTTTCCTTCGACGACCAGACCCCGTTGGTATGGTTCCTAACCCAGATCACGTAGCGACGCATGACTCCCGCCATGCCGCCGTCTGGTTTGCCCGTAGAGTCGTAGGATAGGCACATATCCGTGATATGTGTGGGGGTCTGCCAGAGATTGATCTCGGGACCCTCCTCACCTTCGGAAAGATGCAGGTTCATGCTCATGACCCTTCCTCCTTGTGTCGTTTCTTTTCCTGACAGGGTCCTAATAATTCGGTGGGTGAGAAATGGGAAGGAGGTGGGCGAAAGTTCTTGAAATATTTCTCTCCCGCCAGGATCAGAAGATCTCCATCCAGGCCAGGGTCGCGGTGCCGAGGAAGGCGTCGTTGGCGGGGTTGATGGTTCCGACCGGCGAACCGCTGCCATCGGTGGTGGCGTTGCTGGTGCCATAGAACAGCGTGCCCTTGTCGGTGACCGTCAAGCCACTGACGTAGGCGTCTTCGGCTTCGATGAAGTTGGCGTCCGCCGCAGTCACCGCGCCGTCGCCGGTGGTGTCCATGCCGTTGGTGCAGTCCTCGAAGTCGATGCCGTAGATGCGACCGGTGCCGCCATCGCACCGGTCGGCAGCAGGGATCCAAGTCGTGTAGTAGACGACTCCGGCGTAGACGATGGGATCCGAAGTGAGACCCTCGCCAGCGCCCAGTGTGATAATCCCGGACCCGCCGCAGTCTACTATCGGCTGCATCGTATCGCTCGCGCAGCTTCCCGGCGCTGTGTCCTTCATTGCGAAGAAGTATCCCGAACCGCTCGATCCACTGCGGGAGTAGGGCGTGCCAGTCCCCCAGTAGACCCCCAGCGAGCCGTCGTGGAGCCACGAGGTAGTGGCAGCGTAGTAGACCTCGGGTCGAGAGCTCAGGCCACCGTCCGTCATCGGGTCGAAGAACTCGATCCAAGTGGGGTCGCCCGGGTTGCTGTCATCGAGGCAAGCCTTGAACATCCAGGTCGAGCCTGGGCTCTGGACATCGCCTGGACCCCCGCCGCCCTCGTCGCTGGGCGCATAGCTCGTCGTCACTGGGAAGTAGAGGGTGTCGGCATCGCCATCGCTGTCGACGTCGACCACGGCGAGGGCTGCTGAGATGTAGCCGTGCTCAGCGTGACTGTCAGAGTCGGCGTTGAGAGCCGATCCCAGGTCATCAGCCTCGGGGTGTCCGTTGTCGCCCCTGGCATAGCCCGCGCCCGGGGAGGGAGACTGGTAGCCGACGTGACTCGACTCCCAGTAGCTGTCGCCCACGACCCAGGCGTAGAGATTCGGCTCGTGGAGCTCGTAGCTGCTGCTGACATCCACTCCGCGACCCGATCCCCAGAAGGCGACCCAGCGATCGATTGGAGTCGTGCCCGAAGAGTCGTAGACGTTGCCGACTACCGGACGACTGGTGGTGTAGCCCATCGCGTGCGGATCCGACTCGTCAGTCTGCTCCCACAGGAAGCGCGGAGACCTCGTGCTCGTGATGTCCAGTGCGAGCGTCACGGGACCACCTTGGCCCTGCTGCACCACCACGACGCGGTGCCATTCGCAATCGTCGGGGACCGAGTTGCACTCTTTGCTGCCGTTGCCGTTGGTGTCGATCCACACGTCTTCAACCACGGGCGAGCCGTCGAACAAGAACGTGCGACCGAACAGCACGGTGTCGACGAGGCGACCCGACCAGTCCTGTGCGTGCTCGCGCTCGAGGAGGTAGCCGGGCACCCAGGCCCAGAGCTCTTCGCCCTGGTCGGTGTGGGCGGTGGTCGGGTTGTCTTCGAGCGCAAAGGCATGCAACATGCCGTCGTTTGCCGCCTGCAAGACGATGGCGGGGTTGGTGCCATCGACCTCGGCCCCCTCGAGGAGACTGATGAACGCGCGGTAGCTGGGCTCGATGGCGAACGTCGAGTTGCGAGCCTGCACCACGACGGGCACGCTGTGCGGCGAGTCACCGAGGCGCCACCTCCCTCGAGAGTCGCTGAGGTAGCGAAACTCGGACGTGTTGTTGCCGCGGACGAAGGCGACGAGAGCACGGAGGTCGCCGCCATCGACGGTGACGCAGCTCCCCACCGACTTGTCGAAGTTGTAGACCTCGCTCGCAGCCGTCGCGCAGCCGCTGGAGTCTGTCGAGGTGTCGAGGATCCGATCGAGCACCGAGGGGTTCGCGCTCACGGCGTCGACGAATCGGCGGTCGAGCGGCATGTAGCGGTCTGACGCAGCGAGAGCGCCGAAGCCCGCGGATGTGATCGAGGCGGCGGGCTCCCAGAAGGTGTAGATGTCGCGGAAACTCTCACCGTCATTGTCATCGACCTGTCGATCGTCTTCGGTGACGAGGCGAGAGAGGAGCAAGTCTCCCCCGTCCCACAGGGCCCCTCCGCAGGAGTAACTCATATCGTTGCCGCAGTTGGTGTGCCCGTACTCGACCTGGCCGTAGGCTGCGCTCGTCGGGTCGTCGTTGACGCTGAAGGCGCGGATGTGCCCCCGTCCCAGCGAGAGTCCTGAGCCGCTGCCGACCTCCGAGTCACCGACGAGCTCGTAGAAACTGTAGATGAGGAAGTTGCCGTCGGCCGAGACGACCGGCGTGCTGCGACTGTAAGTTCCCGCGCGGATGTCTCTCATCACGTAGAGGGCGTAGGTGAGGATCCCGTCGGGCTCGCCGGCGTTCGCGTAGACGCTCGCGGGAGAGTTCGCGGCTGCGGCTGACCCAAAGAGTTCCTCAGCGACCGTGGTGCCGCCGATCGACAGACCGACTGTGTGCACGATGACGTTCTGCGTGCCAGTGAGGTCTGGTCGAAGGTCACTGAGGTAGAGGCCCCGTGCGATGTTGTCGTAGGCGCACTGCTCGTCGCTGCCCCCGTGGGCGGCTGTGCGATCGTTGCTGTCGCAGGTGACGTCAGAAGTGAGGGTCTCGACGAAGTCCGACCTGACCCCGCTGTCGCCCGTCGGGCGCTGCTTGCTGAGCACGATGACGTGATTGACCTGACAGGAGTATTCGATCGGCGCCTTGGTGAAATCGTAGCCGATGCCGTCGCCGTCAGAGTCGACGCTCGGATCGTCATAGTCCATGCTGCCGAAGTAGCCGTAGGCGAGTTCTCCGAGCGATTCACCCAGGTTCTTCGTGGTCGTCGGGTGCGGACCTGCCGCGCGAACGGCCTCGAGTTTCGTGCGCAGCTCGGCGTAGGTCGAGCCCAGCGGAGCGATCGGGTAGTATGTGTCGCCCCAGCCGTCGGCGTCGGGACTCGTGCCCACCACACCGTAGCGAGCGAAGTCGAAGTGCTGAGCGATCATTTCGATCGAGTTGATCACGTCGTCGAGACAGGAGTTCGTGAACGCGCCCGATGTAGCGCTGCAGGGCTCGCCCATCTCAGACGAGAGGTCAATCAGAAACAAGACGTTAGGGGGCGCCACCTCGACTGCGCTCAAGTATTCTTCTCCCCCAGCCGAAGGGGCGGCGAGCGTGTGACTCGGCGTCGCGAGCGAGAGCAGCGAGGCGAGACCCAGTCGAACCATCAGATTTCCAACCGATCGCCGTGGGGGTTGAGACATTCGAGATCCTCTCCAGTGTTTCATTCGGTCACCTTCTCGGGTGTCTCCGCTTCGGAAAGATTTTATCGTGAGAAGAGAGAAAGGGAAGGAGAAATTTGTGAGTTCTTGAAATACTTCCCTACCGCGCATACCACCACGCGAGAGCGCAGAAGACGCCGGCAGAGAGAGCGCCGCAGGGCAGACCCCCGAGGAGGAGGCCCACGAAAAACCACAGGGAGACGGCGACCATCACGGTCGAGGCAGAGACGACTGCGCGAGCGAGGTGGTTCCCGCGCGCCTTCCCGTCGCAGAGTTTCCAGTTCATTCCCACTCCGCGGGTGAGTCGCCGTCGCCGCCGTCACCGTAGCCGCCGCCGTAGCCACCGCCGTAGCTGTCTCCGCCGCCGTCGCCGTAGCCGTCACCATAGGGGATTCCGTAGTCGTCACCGTAGCCGCTGCCGTTACCGTAGCTGTAGCCGTAGCCGCTGCCGTAGCCGAAGCCGTCACCCTCGTCCATCGACCCACGACAGAAGTCAAGGGCACGCTTCTGAGGATCACTGACACAGAGTTTCCAGTTCATACCCACTCCGAGGGTGAGCCGCCGCCGCCGCCATCGACGGCGCTGAAGTTGTTGTCGCTGCCGTAGCCCCAGCCGTTGCCCTTGCCGCTGCCGTAGCCGTTGCCGTCGCCCCAGCCGTTGCCGTTGACGTCGCCGTAGCCCTTGCAGTTGCCGTTGCCGAAGCCGTCACCGTAGCTGTAGCCGTAGCCGCTGCCGTAGCCGAAGCCGTCACCCTCGTCCATCGACCCACGACAGAGGATGAGAGCGCGCCCCTGAGGGTCACTGACGCAGAGTTTCCAGTTCATTTCCACTCCGAGGGTGAGTCGCCGTCGCCACCGTCACCGTAGCTGTCTCCGTTGCCGTAGCCGTCGCTGTCTCCGTAGCCGCCACCGTAGCTGTCACCGTAGCCGTAGCTGTCGCCGTCGCCGTAGCCGTCGCCACCGTCACCGTAGCCAGCGGCGCGGACGTTGCCGTAGCCGTAGCCGTCACCGTAGCCGTCGCCCTCGTCCATCGACCCACAACAGAGGGCGAGAGCGTGCCCCTGAGCGTCTGTGACGCAGAGTTTCCAGTTCATCGATCTTCCTCACTGAGGTTCCTCAGGAACTCTTCGTAGACCCACCCCACGCGGCCCTTGTGAAGGACTCTCGCCATCTCAGGGTACGAATCGCAGTTGACGGGATCCTCTGTCTCGAGGAAGAGGCCGATCTCTCTTTTCGTCCAGACCCAGAAATCCTCTCCCGCGGGTGAGTCGTACACCTCGACCTTCTCAATCGGTTTCTTCGAGGTGAGATTGAACCCCCTCAGGGTCACGAGACTGCCGGGACTCATCTTCGACTCCGTCTCAATCGCTGAAAGTTTCGAGGAGGTCGGAGGAGACCATCAGGACGTGAGCAATCGCGCTCACCTCGCTGGGGTGAAGGGTCTGTCGTACGTTCGACGGACGCTGGACGACCCACGCGGCGGGACCCGGGTCGTGATTGACGGGATAGGGTCGCCACTCGGGATTCGAGATGCGACGCCGAGCGAGGTCGAGAAGACATCCCGCCGTCGCAGGGTCTTCTAAGTGTGGGTGACCGCGCGTGAGGTCGGGATAGTCGTCACCCCACCCACCCGCCGGGTAATTCGGGAGGTCATTCACGCCGTCGACGCTGTTGACCTGCGCGACGCGGAATTCGTTCCCGTTCGGCCAGACGACCAACATACCGGGAGTCCACTTCCAGTGTGAGGACTTCACGAGCTGTCGAGAGAGTTTCGCGTGATACTCTTCCATCTTTCCTCCTGTCTAGATTTCTGCTGTCGAATTCGGAAGGATACACACACGCTTTGCCGAGACCCAGAGTGTCTGTACCTTTCCACCGATGAGGACATCGACGAGGGCGACGATGTTTCCCGCAGAGATTTCGGTGCGACCCGTGGGAAGTCCGCTCCCGTCGCGATAGACCTTCAGGAGGACACCGAGACTCTCGTCAATCGAGCGGTCGCCTCGAGGTCGCTCGTAGTCGACGACAGGACCATCGATCTTGATGATCTTACCGACGCTGATGGCGAGGTAATCCAAGAATTCTTTGTGTGTCATACTCTCCTCCCATCCAGTATTAATTCGGCGGGAGACACGTGGGAAGGAAAATCCCACATTTTCTCGCAATATTTGTCGACGAACGGGGAGAGACGCGGTGGTCTCACACGCGCTAGTCAGACGGCAGCCGGGACGAGGAACCTCGACTCCACCCACTCCACGCGTTCGTTCACGAGGACCTGCGAGATCGACCCCTCTGTCGCGATGACGATCCCGAAAGAACTCTTGTCAGCGAGATGACCGTCCAGATCGTTGAGGTCGCCGGCGTCGGTGAAGTGATAGAGTCGCACCTGACACTTGAAAGTGACGACGACCCCCGCCTGGGCGTCTCGAACCCTCGCCTCGGCGGGTGACTCTCGAGTCGTGGACGGCGGATACACCCAATGTTTCTCTCGCCGGCGCCAGTGTCTGCTGAGTTCCACCTCGTGACAGGGAATCTTACTGATCGCGCGCTCGGCAGCCCGCCTCGTGGAGAAAGTGTTGTGACCCCTGACGTTCCAGACACGGAGGCGGTTCGAAGTCTTGAGCAGAGTGTCGTCTGTGATCCATTCGTAGGACCCATCGTTCCACCTGACGAGCGACAAGTCTTTCGGAAAGATGTAGTATCGACAGCGCGCACGACCGCGACCGCCGCGCCAACTGTCTGTCCCTTTCGCTCTCTTCACGTTTCCCTCGAATCAGGTGGTGTAGGGACCCCAATCCGTGTCAGAATCCCGTGGGGAGTCTCGTTCATCGTCAGACTTTCTCAACTCGTCGCACTGACACGTCGACCACCCGTCCTTCCCGTGCCCGCAGTCCTCGTGGTGTCCCTCCAGTGGGAGGAGTCGATTGAACTGATCGATGACTCCGATCGCCCGGAGGCTGCCGATGATGTCGCGCAGCTCGTCGCGCTCCTCGACGACCTTCATCGCGAAGGCCGACCAGGAACCCTCACCGACGACGCCGGGGCCGCGCTCGATGGGTGGGACGAGACGACGCAGGCGCTCGTTCTCCTCAGCGAGTCGAGCGCGCTCGCACCCCTGACATCCGACGTCAGGGACGAGGAACCTCCACCCGCACTCGGGGCAGAGTTCGGCTGATGTCTGGACCAGCGCCGCGATCTCTTCGTCACGATCGTTCAGGAGACCGCTGAGTCGACTGATGACGCTGAGTAGTTCTTTCTTTTTCACTTGATCTCCATTCCGAGGATGCGCTGCGCGCGGCGCTTTCCCGCGATCCAGAATTCATTGATTTCATCCCACTTGCCGCCCTCGTTGGTTTCATCGTTCTCGACATACCAACGGAGACACTCTTCGAGTTCTTTTTCGCGGAGCGAGGGAGTCGGTCGCCACTTCTCTAATCCCGGAAAGGGGACAGAATCCCCTGAGGGATACGTGTGTCCGCTCGCGCAGCGGTCAACACCGTTGGGACGACGTTCGCGAGACTGACCTCGCTCGCCGCAGCGGGGACAGTACCCATACGGGGCGGAGTCAGTGTCGTCTTGTTTCATTCGGTCTCCTCGATCGGTTCATAGTAGTGGTTGACAAAAATAAAATTGTCGGGCGAGGTTGTCGTGATGGTCACGATTCCAGGACGATCCTCATTCTCAACCTTCCTATAGAACTTACCGTCTGAGTTGAACCCGGACTTCAGGTAGACTTTTCCTTCTGCGCCCTCGTATTCGATGAAAGTGTGACTACCGATCTGGTAGATCGTCTCGCAGCCGTCGTGTTCGATCGCCTGAACGATCTTTGGTGTCATTTTGAATTTCGTTGCGCGTTTCATTCGGTCTCCTCTTCACTGAACTGAACTGTGCAGTCTCTAAACATTTTTCAGCATTTTCCTCGCTTCAGTTCCAGTTTTATAACTTCCGACTGGTGTGTCGAAGTATCCATAAACAGCCAGAATCGTTCCACGATCAGCGTAGTGTGTGAGAGTGTTGTCCTTCACACGATAGATGACTCCATCGGCCGAATAGATTCCGTCAGCCTTCGTCTTCGCCTTCTCGATAAGTTTGTCGCGGATCTTACCTTCCCTCAGGACTCGTTCGACTTCTTCCTTGACAATCTTTCTCAGTTCCGACTCGTTCATGTGTTCTCCTTGAGAGATTCGTTCTCCGTCATCTGCTGAGAGGTGTCGACGCGTTGAATGCGCAGCGCACCGAGGATCGAAGTGAGTGTCTGTTGAATCTCTTCGAGACTCATACCTCGGATTGTGTCACCCGTTGCGTCATCACCCGCGATGAGGGTGAGCGAGGGCGACTGTGGGTCCCTTTCGAGACGGGTTGGGTTCTGTGACATTCTTACTCCAGAGTGAGGTTCGCGTTCAACTTAGGGAAGACCAAGACATTCTCAGAGAAGAATTGAATTCTTCCTGTCTCGAGTTCCACAGCGATTAACCCGTCGGGATCGGCACCGTTTTGGGCGCGGATGTAGACTTCGTTATCATAGACGAATACTGTTCCCCCCGCGAGATCGCTGAGTTCTATCTCTCTGATTGAGGAGTTGATTTTCATTTTATCTCCTGTTGTCATCTTAGTCTCGTGACGCGGTTTGTATCAGACTTCTTCCTCGACAACTCTCAGGTCGGCGACGTCGACCCAGACGTGTCTGATTTCCCCTCCGATGAGGAAGGGTTTCGACAGGATCCGACTTCTGGAGAAAGACTCCCTCTGGGAGATCGTGTACGACTCTCCGCGGAGAGAGACCTTCGCCGAAGGTGACGGGTCAGGAGCGGGAACGACCCAGGCGAGGGTCTCCTCGTCAGGATTGGGATCGACCCATTCGGGAGAGTCGTACCAGGTGATCGATCCCACGAATTTTACGAGGCGACCGTGCAGAGAATCCAGAATTCTCTTTTGACTATCGCGATCCATTCTTTCCCCTCCGACTTGACCTGATAACACACTCTCGACCGCGTGAAAAGGTCAATTCGAAAAGATTTGTGAAGTGTCAGGCGATGAATCCCGTGAGAGATATGTGTGTCCGCTCACGCAGCGGACATCACCGGAGTGTTGAGTTTGACACCGAAGTTATCAATTAGCTGAAACATCATTCTCTCATCATCCACTCTCTGAGGTCGATGATCTCGACCCAGTCAAAAATACTTTCTCCGATCCTGTATGAGAGTCCCGTGATCTCTTCTTGACCTTTGTTCTTTCCCTTAGTAACGACCCTCTTGTGTTCGATGACGACGACCTTCGAAAGCGCCTCGTCGCGGGTGCTGAAACAGCCGATCCAGTCCTCAGTCGCGGGTTTCGGATAGTAGTTGTGACCCGCCGTCAAAAGAAAGTGTTTCATGTGTCCTCCTTGGAGAGAACCGTCCAGACGCCTGCCGCGCACGCGTCCACCCGTCCCTGGGTGAGAACGTAGACGTCAGAGAATTTCCAATAGTCATCGTCGCCCGGGTCGAGTGCCCGTCTCAGGACGAGGCCGAGTGAGCCCTGCGGGATGCGGAAATGTTGTTTGGTAGCGACGTCGACTCCCGTATAGTGAGTCCGACCCGCGAGGATGACGAGATCACCGGAAACTGGTTCGCGAATGTTCCACCCCCATGGTCCTTTAATTTATTGGACGAACGGATGACACCTTTCATGACAGGATTTCGAAAGTTTGTTTCTCGAACGACTCAGTCTCCTCGAAAAGATCCCGTGAGGAATTGGACATCTGCCGCGGAGACCCAGATCACGCGCGGGGATCCCATCAGGAGGACGCTGACCCTGTGACGTCGACTGCCCGCGCCGACTTTCTCTGTCCATCCCTCGATGTCACCGAGGGGCGGGTTGGTGTCGATGAGGACGCAGATGTGTTCTGTTTCGCGGGTCCATCCGATTCTGTCGACGTAGATCGACGATCTCACCCGAATGAGTCCCCCGCGGGCGCGCTCGAGTCTTTCGCTGAAATTCATAGGAATTCGATCGCCTCGGGATGGGTCTCGACCCAGACGAGTCTGTCGCCGACGCTCAGTTGGAGAAAGTAGTCTCCGCCCGAATCGATCGCAGCGTGGAGGGCCGTGAGAGTCGCGGGAGATTTCACGACGGTGCCCGCGACGCGTCCCCGCGACCCCTCGTGGAAGGGTTCACCGACACCGCGAGAGTCGACGAGGAGACAGATCTTCTCTCCCGGCTCGTAGATGGGTCCACCGGACTCCCACCAGATGAAACCGTATCTCGCCCTCACGAGACTCCCGCGTCCCTCTCGCAGGCGAGCGAGGAAATTGTGAGACCCGTGCGAGACGAAGAGCGAGTCTTCCTCCAGGAAGGAGACGAAGACGATCGCGTAGTAGATGAAAATGACGGCGAGAGCGACAGCGTCCACGTCCACCTCGGAGTTCGTTAGAGGAACGCCACGTCGTCTGGGTGGATCCAGACCCAGCGAGCGCCGTCAGAGAAGAGGACTCGACAGGGCTGAAGACCGGAGTCGTCGAGCGCTTCGAGTGCGAGGGTCCGCGCTCTCTCCATCTGCGACGCAATGTTCTTCGTCGCGGAAGAGTCTCTCTGGTAAGACATCCAGAGTTCCCTCCCGCGGACGCCGTCGATCGCAGCGACCCCGCCCATCAGGCGACTGAGGACAGTGTGGGGCGACGATGACATGTCGACCCTCTCTGCCCGCGGCGTCCACCTCATCTTTGACCACGAGAACGCGTCAGGGGGCAGAGCGCGCGTGATATCTGTGACGAACTGGAGACTCGGCGACTCCAGGATGAGACCTGTCAGCGGCGTGCGACCGTCGTCACGCGGACAGACACCCACAGGAAAGTGGAGGAGGCTGCCGACTCCCGCGATGAGATCGAATGTGTCGTTGACGGGTCTCAAGTCTACCTCACTTCACCCAGAGAGTGTCACCGGAGCGGTCGGTGGCGTGGACTGTGAGTCCCTTCACGTCGATGAACCACGCGCACTGCGCGCGAGTCCCCGTGAAGATGACCTTGCTCGTGAGAATGTCTGCGATGACCACGTTGTCCATAATTTTCTCCGTGTCGTGTCAGAGTCACTCGCCAGTTTCGACGGGTCCCAGCGTTCGATCGAGGAACCAGGCGCCGAGAGAGAGGAGCGAGGCGATGAAGGTGTACTGAAGCGCGGCGAGGGCTGCGATGAAGACTACATCTTTGATCTCCATTCGAGGGTTTCTCCAGGACGATGACTTGATCCTAATAATTCGGTGGGTGGGACTTGGACACCCTCTCCTTCCAAAAAATTCTCTTTTTTGATGGGTCGCAGGTGTCGAACGTATTTTCTTGGGACGATCACGAGATTACCGTCCACTAAAAATTTCTCATAATCTCCCATCTTCTCGAGGTAGAGGAAGACGAGTGTCACCTCCCGACGGACTCTCGTACGAGAGAACCAGCCGATGTGATCGTGAGAGAGATAGTGAACGTGTGGGTTGATGATCTCGTAGAGGTCGCCCGCTACGAGAGATTTCGAACTCTTCACTCGCCACGACCTGTCGGAAATCGACACCAACTCTCGGGGACGATGAATTTCTCGCCCTCGTGAAACAGGGTGAGATCGTTCGACCCGTCCTCCCGCCACCGCGACGTGACAACTTCCACGACGAGACCGAGTTTCAGGTTCTCCGACACGCCGAGGATCGGGTCTCCGGGTCCCCACGACTGCGTCGGCCAGTCGAAAAGGACGATGTCTCCCACACGGACTTTCCTCTTCACGTCTCCTCCACGGGCGTGACGCAGCTGCGAAACGCGTAGAATGTCTCGCCTGTCTCTGGGTCGCAGACCTCGCAGAGACCCGTCACCTTTCCGTGATACTTCTGCGCCGAGCAGCGCGCTCGCACGATGATGTAGAATTTGTCCGGTCTCGTGTGGACAGGCGCGACGAGAGGGGTCTCGACGGGATCGCCGGAATCATTGTACCACACTGCGAGGCCGTTCTTGACCAACTCGCTCCAGTCATCTGTCCACTTCTGGCGATCTGCGGCGGTGAGGTGTTTGAAACACGTGGTCGACTTTCCGATCTCTCTCACGTGAACGAGCGATCCTTTCTTCACGATGACCCCTTTGTCCCACTGTATCCTGGCGAGCGGGAATTTATCGATAGACTGAGAGGTATCTCTCGCCCCTGTCGCAGAGGATCGTGACGATCGCTCCCGTCCCTCCCTGCTCGGCGATCCTCTCTGCCGCGACGAGGTTCGCTCCCGAGCTGATTCCCACGAGGATCCCAGTCTCCCTGGCGAATCGCTTCGCGCGGTCGATCGCGTCCTGCGTGCTCACGTGGACCTCACTGTCCATCAGTTCGGGGCTCGCGAGGAAGTGTCGCCCGTCTCCGATTCCCTGGATTCCGTGAGGAGACTCGGCGGGGATCGTCATATGGACTCTCACGCCCTTCGGCTGCGCCCAGCGACGCACGCCCTCGATCGTCCCGCCCGTCCCGGAGCCGTGGACGAAGTCCGACCAGACGAGACCCGTCACTGCGACACCTTCGCCAATCTCGGGTGCCGTGAGGGTGTAGTGACACTCGACGTTCAGCGGGTTCGAGAACTGCAGCGGAGACCAGGCGCCGGGACGCTCCCGCAGCCACTCGTCGCGCATCTCTATCGCACGGGTGAAGTCGTTCGGCGGAGCGTCGATGAATGTCGCACCGTAGGCTGACATCATCTGCTTGCGCTCTTCCGACATATTCGACGGCATGAAGATCACGCAGGGAAGGCCGAGGTGGGCTGCGATTGAACTCAGCGCGATCCCCGTGTTGCCGCTCGTCGCCTCGCAGAGGAGGGAGTCCGGCGTGATCTCTCCCCTCTCGATCGCGCGAGCGACGACGTAGCGGACCATCCTGTCCTTCACGGACCCCGTCGGGCTGTACGTCTCGAGCTTCGCGAAGATCCTCTCGCTGATGCGAACGATGGGTGTGGCGCCGACGAGCGCTCCGTAGCCCGCGAGGTTCACGGGACACCCGGGATGGACGTGAGCTGACTGATGTATCCGAGGTAGAAATCTTCCTCGCGTCCCTTCACGTAGACTCTGGCGTTGTGATCGTCTAGACTCACGATGATGCCGATGTCACCCGGCACGTAATTCACTCTCACGCCGCCCCGCGAGGCGCTGCAGTGCTGTCTGATCTCGACGAGGTCGCCGATCTCCCAGGGTTTCACGCGCGGGTCATTTCGCATCACTCCTCTCCCTCCTTCAAGTGATCGCCCCAGTCGTCATCCGGGCCGTCATAGGCGCGCTGGTCATCCTCATCTGTCACGTAGGTCCCGCGGCAGGCGGTGCGGGAAGAGTCTTTCGAGGCGTCGGGAATGACCTGGCGGATACCGCGCCAGGAAGAGGGGGTCCCGCCTGTCTCGAAGTGGACACGGCGCTCGACACCGCGCTGGCGCCGGAAAGCGTCGATCCTGTCTTGGGGAGTGGGAGCCGGGCGACGGATGGTCTTACTCATCGTTTCTCCTCGTGGACAGCGCGGTCCACACACGACTATCTAATTCGGTCAGGGGATTTCGAACAGGTGAAGGGTGATAAAAATCACATCTCGATGATGTCGAGACTGTCGACTTCGTCAATGTGAGCGAGCTCGTACGACCACGCGTAAAACTTCTCGTCCGTCTGTGGGTCCCACAACGAGAACCGGCTGCCGTTCTCAGAGCGCACGGGCTCTTGATCGATGACGAGCATCGGTCCGACCCACTGTTGGGGACTGCCACAGTCGAGGTTCCAGTAAACGAGAGAGCCGGGCACGAGACGATCGGAAGGGTCTCTCAGTTCATCCAGTTTCATCTGGATTCTCCTCAATGGTATCTATTGGATGCGTTGTCGCAGTCGATCTGAGACTACCTCGTGGTCTCTGAGTGGTCCCGCTGGTCAGGTTCGATGACCTCGCTACTCCATTTCACGGCATCGAAATAGTGCCAGTTCTCGACGCCGTCCTCGATGTAGTAGACAGCGTTCGGAGTCTTCGAACTCGACCACTGCTCACCGGGAGCGACGGCAATGTGAGTGACAAGAAAGAGACGTCCCACGCTGTCAGGCGTGTCGAGTCTCACTTTCCAGACCCTGAGATCGCCTGGGCGAGGGTCTCTCGCTCGCAGGGACGAGGGAGGGTTCGTCAAGTCGCACCTCAGTCGTCTTTCTTGTGACGCAGCTTGCCCATCGGGAGCGGGCGGACTGTGAGATCGCGCAGGGAAGAGTCGCTGCCGAGGTGAGGAGCGTACGTCTTCTGGACCATCTCGTAGCTCGAGAGCGGAACTTCTCGCGGGCTGAGACCCCTCGAACGCTGGTGGGCGCCCAGACGCAGGTTGACAGCGTCGACGCTGTCGCCATCTCGAGCCATCTCGAAGATGATTGCACGCTCTTCGATCGTCCAGTTTCTGCCGCGTGGATCTCTCTTTCCCATTTTCTCACTCTTCGTCTGGTGGACCAAAGACGAGATCCAAGCCGTCGTAGATGACGTCTAAAATCTCATCCTCACTGCAGCCCTCGTGGGCAGCCTGGATTACGAGCTCGTTAATTCGAGCGAGGAGTTCTGAAGAAGCAGACGGCATTGACCCTCCACATCCCATATCTATTATCCACCGCGAGGACCGTTGTTCAGCAGTCGAACAATTTCTCGATGTCGCTTGGGTCCTCGGTGGTCTCGATGGATTCGAGTGGGACCCAAGCGCGTCCGCAGAGGTCAGGGTAGTAGACCTCTGCGTGAGTGAGACCGAGGGTGACGACATATCCCGCGAGAGAAGTTTCGGTGACCTCTCTGACGAATGAACCTGTCCGAAACTGCTTGTCGGTCATCTCGATCCTCCTGCTGACTGGGTCTTTTAATTCGGAGGCGAGGAATTGGACACCTTTCTGGTGAAATATTTTCAAGTCTCAGACTTTTCACCGTCACGAAACTCGCGGATGAGAGAGCGGAGGAGAGAGTTCACTCTAATTTACCCTTGAGATGTTCGGGAGCGTTGTTCCAATATTTATTATTGAAACCGTAGATAAAACCTCCTACCTTCAGATCTGCTGGGAGAGAGTCGACAGAGGTCTTGTAGAGGAAGAGGTCTCCGCCCACTTTCAGACCCGCTGGGAGGGAGGCGACGGGAGTGCGGGTGAGATTGAGGTCTCCGCCCACTTTCAGACCCGCTGGGAGGACGGTGACGGGGGCGGCGGTGAGATTGAGGTCTCCGTCCACCTGGAGTCCCGCTGATATTGAGGCGATGGGAGTATCGTAGAGAAAGAGATTGCCGCCCACTTTCAGGCCCGCTGGCAGGGCGGTGATGGGAGTGACAGTGAGGTTGAGGTCTCCGCCCACTTTCAGACCCGCTGGGAGAGAGGTGATGGGAGTACCAGTGAGGTAGAGACCATCACCCACCTGGAGGTCTGCTGGGAGAGAGGCGACGGAGGTGTCGGAGAGAATGAGACTGCCGCCCACTTTGAGTCCTGCTGACAGAGATGAGACGGAGGTCTTGCGAAGGTCGAGGTCTCCGCCCACTTTCAGATCCACTGGCAGGGAGGTGATGGGAGTACCAGCGAGTTCGAGATTTCCTCCCACTTTGAGTCCCATCGGGAGGGAAGTGATGGGGGCGTCGGTGAGATCGAGATCGCCCTTCACGATCCTCTGGTCTTTGGGTAGGATCTCGACTCTCTTCAGGAGCGTCAGTGGGTCCCACTTCCCGGCTTCGAAGTCACCGAGAGCCGATCGACCGAGGGCAGACTGCTGCACGGGTCGACCCTCTCTGTCTCTTACGTCGGGACGCTCGAGGGGTGCGAGGAGGGCCGCCCTGTCGACGGGTGTCCAGGGCCTGGAGACGGGTTTCCCGTTGCGAGTGACTCTTTTCCACGCCATCGGGACCGCAGTCGTCGGGTCGTAGACGACGGCGACGCGACCGTCGTTCTCACCAGTGAAGACGAGACCCTTCACTTCGTACTGGAGAGACTTGTAGACGCTCAGAGCCGAGTCTGAAGTGAATTTGCCGCTCCGTGAGGGTCCAACTCTACCCAGCGCCTTGACGACTGACTCACTGTAGCCGACTTCCTCGGCCTGCTGAGCGGGCGTGAGCGGGCGCTTGTAGACTTTCAGAGCGACGCCGGGGTCAAAGACGATGTACCCGTACAGGTTCACCTTCAATTTGATGACGTGGTCGCCGTAGACGCCCTTCTCCGTCTGCGTCCCTGCGAGATCGTAGACAGTGTAGAGACCCTTTCCGTACATCGCGCCAGAGCCCACGCCCGGTGTGAACTTGTCACTCAGCAGCGCGTCGATGAGAGCGCGAGGATCCGCCTTCGTCCCGTGGTAGACGACGGCCTGGGCGCCATAGACTTCCTCGAGGAGGAGGGCCTCACGGATGAGAGAGCGTAGAGTTACGCAGCCCACTGTATTTTTCTCCGAATGTTGAAAGGGACATTGTCTGAGTACTTTCGACTAAGACCGCGTATTTTCCCTGTCACATCGATACTCTCAGGAATAGAGGCAATAGGAGTGTTTGTGAGCCAAAGATCACGACCGACCTTAAGATCTTTAGGAAGCGTCGTGATAGGAGCATTTGTGAGCCAAAGATCGCCACCGACCTCAAGACCTTTAGGAAGCACGGTGATAGAAGTGTCGCCGATGTTGAGATACCCTTTTACTTTAAGACCTTCTGGGAGTGAAGTAATAGGAGTTTTGCCAAGATTAAGATTTCCGTCCACTTGGAGACCTGACGGGAGTGAGGAGATGGGAGTGCCGGTGAGGTCGAGATCGCCCTTCACGATCCTCTGGTCTTTAGGCAGACGCTCTACACTCTTGAGAAGTGTCAGCGGGTGCCATTTTCCGGCTTCGAAGTCGCCCATCGCCGATCGACGGAGAGCCGACTGTTGCACGGGTCGACCCTCTCTGGCGCTCACGTCGGGACGCTCGCGAGGCGTAAGGAGCGTCGACTTGTCGACAGGCGTCCAGGGCTCAGACACGGGTTGACCATCGCTAGCGACTCTTTTCCACGCCATCGGGACTGCGGTTGTCGGGTCGTAGACGACTGCGACTTGACCGTCGTTACTCCCTGTGAAGACGAGACCCTTCACTTCGTGCTGGAGAGACTTGTAGACATACAGAGCCGAATCCGAAGTGAATGTCGAATCGCTCTGAGTCTTGACGCTATTCAACGCCTCAATGACGTCCTCACTGTAGCCGACTTCCTCAGCCTGCTGCTTTGGAGTGAGCGGGCGCTTGTAGACTTTCAGAGCGATCTCAGGGTCAAAGATGATGTACCCGTACAGGTTCACTTTCA
>Ga0129333_10002527_pt1 | contig 17088 bp, 49 predicted proteins | sample CPB6_08_DNA_FD_94474 | JGI IMG/M metagenome (GOLD analysis project Ga0129333, IMG submission 94474) | Freshwater to marine salinity gradient microbial communities from Chesapeake Bay, USA - CPBay_Sum_0.6_0.8_DNA | ecosystem: Environmental > Aquatic > Marine > Coastal | place: USA: Chesapeake...
ATGTGTGATTCTAGATGCATGAATCTAGTTGTGTATGTGATGCATGTGTGATTCTAGATGCATGAATCTAGTTGTGTATGTGATGCATGTGTGAATCTAGTTGTATATGCTGCATGATGATGTGAATCTAGTTGCAGATCTAGCGCAATCTAGTTGTATATGTGCAGGTGAATCTAGTTGCGTCTAGTTGTGTCTAGTTGCGAATCTAGTGCAATCTAGTTGCGTCCTGAGGCACATGTGCAGCGTCCCCGTGGCGAATTTTCGGCGTCCGGGGGTTGACAAACTCCGCGTCCGGTGCTAAGCTGTCCAAGATCACAAGGTCCAGAGGCATTTAAATGATCATAAGAACAGATACTCTAATGGGTTCTAGAGGTCATTCTAATAGGTTCTAGAGGTCATTCTAATGGGTTCTAAACCTTTTATTTATTCTTCTAAAACATATATAATTTTACATTTAGGATACATTTTATATTATTTCATATGACAAATACGGGCACAATCTACCTCATACTCAATCGTGTCAATGGACATAAGTATGTGGGTCAAACAAGGCAATCATTACAGACAAGATGGAAGGCACATCTGACTGAAGCACGATCATATCCTACTCGTCCTCTCTACTATGCTATTAACAAATATGGTGCAGATAAGTTCACCATTAAAGTATTAGAAGAGTGTTCGGTAGATAAGTTAAATGAAAGAGAAGTCTATTGGATTGGTAAACTGAATACCTTTCTATCTGCTGAAGGATATAATGCTACTGCAGGTGGTGACTTCTTTGAGCATACTGAAGAGACAAAACAAAAGATTGCTGAAGGAATGCGACAAGTAGAACGTTCTGATGAATGGAAGCAGAACATGAGTATTGCATTAAAGGAAAAGGCAAAGAAAGAACCTTGGGGTTTCTTGAATGCAAAGAATAGAGCAAATGGTACACATACACGTCGTAGAGTTAAAGGTATATGTGTAACTACTGGTAAAGAAGTTGTGTTTGAAAGTATTACTGAAGCAGCAAGACAAGTGAATGGAAAGAATGGTAATATCAGTGCTGCAATCAAGAACAATTGGATGGCATATGGTTACAGATGGGAAAAGGTAGATACACGTCCCATGAAATTACAATGCTATGGTATTCATAAGAAGACTGGTGTTCATACTCATGTATTTGACAGTATTAAACAAGCATGTTATTACATGGGTGGAGTACATGATTCGGGCATTCGTAAATCATTAAAAGCACCAGGAATATCCACATGGTATGGATACTACTGGTACTTTGTCAACTGACGAATTGCAAGTGTGGTGAGGAATAGAGTTTCTGCAGCATACAGTCGATACTTATCAATATTCCTCTCTACTCTTAAATGTGCAATCAGAGACAGTATTGCAATCAAACACCATATGACTCTCTTTCTCATGTTCTTCGAATCAACAATATACTCAGTCCAATTGCAACTCCAATCAAAGTAAGAGGTGCAATATCAGATGCATTCAATCGACTGGGTGCATCTTTATTTGTACATGCAATTGCAGGTGTGCCAAATAGAAGAGTCAGAAACAATAGAGACTTAATCATGATATTCCTTCTCACAATGCTGACAGGTGAGAACATGTTGCATTTCATCATTTCTCACTTCACGTATTACATCAGCAAGCGTGTTTAATACTGGGCGGCGGGGAAGTTCACAGTGTGGTTGAAACTTATCAAACATATAGCGATTCTCTTCTCCAAGATAATAAATCACAGCAGCAGGAGGAACAGGTCCAGAGAGAAGTGGTGAATCAGACTTCAGAAACTTATCATAAGTCTCATAGGCATGTTTCTCAATCTCTGCCATCATGTAGTATGCTGCGGGTGCATCGACAATGTAAAGAAGCACCACTGCCCAGTAATATAGCAATGCAGCATGATAAGCAATCAATCGATTGATCCATTGCTTGTTTCCACCCAGTTCTTCGAAGATGCGCAGATGATGTTCTTCATTATAAGATTCTGCATAATGCACACTCAGCCAATCATAGCGATCCCACATGCCCAATGATTGATAAAGATGCAATACACTCATCCATGAGAAATATGGCACTCGGGCAACTGTTTCCAATACCCAGAAACGTTCAATCGGTGCATTCTTGTAAACAATGTCCAGTAGAAATACAACTACTGACACCATGGCATTTGCAATCAGTCTTGTCATATCCAAACTCCTAATTCTGATCGGGTTTTGATTTCGTAATTTTGTATCTTGCCATTCACAAAATGAATTCGACATAATGGCCATGTGTCCCAGGATCCATCAATATGAGGACCATAGATTGACACATAATCGGTGATATTCACAGGGCGAACTTTACCATGCTTTCCAGTGGGCACCATGTGATACTTAAACAGAAATCCTGCACGTGATCCATCATCTACCCAATTTGGATCTTCTTGCATCTCTGCTGTTCCTGCATAATCAATCTCCCATAGTTGACCAGCAGGATCAATCCAGTAGTGTTGCATCAAACAGTCCAGATCCTTGGTCTGACATTCAACACCCGTAAAAGTGAATCCTAGGTCATAAGATGAATAGACTGTATCATACATTCCCATGGCATTAAATTCGCGACGATCGATAATGATTTATCATTTCATTTGTATACTCTTTCCAATACTCAAGCAGATCATCTTCTGATGCAGTCAGAAACTCACTCTCCAATGTAAGTTGCAGATCTTCTTGCAAATCCATATCAAGATGTCCACGATTCAATTCAAACCAAAAGTCATCTGCAATCTCAATTTCGGTCTGTGTAGTTGAATAGAACATGTATCGCATCCAATGCCAAAATGGCGTCTTGTATAGAAACATGCTGCGATAGAAAAAAGATTCTTTAAGATGCAAGGACTTCAACATTTTCAAATTCATAATAAGGAACAACAATACGGACTTCTTCAGATGGATGTGATCCTGCTTTCATCAAGATTGAGATGGATGCATTTGTTGAGAACACAATCGGACCTGAGACGTTTTTATAACTGACAATCGTACCTACTGAAAACATAATTCTAATGGAGTTAGTTTTAACGGCATCGCTGAAAAGTTTCGCGTGTCTAAAATATTGACTTTCTCTCCAACAACCATACTATTTACTGGGGCATGAAATTGCTTGGTTTTGCTCTTCCAGAAACCCCAGATCGTTCTTGTGGGCTTTCCCAGATTGTAATCAAACTTACGTGTATTATTCAACCAGATGCGAATGACACCTTTCTTGTACTCCTCATAAGAATAAAAGTATCCTTTGGGAGGAAGATGATTAAATCCGGGAATTTCCTTGATCATACGTCGTATACTCTATCGCGTGACAAATGTAGAAGTTGCAGTTGGAGTTTCAGATTACGATTCTCTTCAAGCAGTTTGATATTATCAAATCCCTGTTGTTCCACGATTCGATGTAGTCTTTCAATCTCTTGTTGCAATTGCTCTTGCGTCATGTTGTAAACTCTCCAATGATACGGGAAACTTCTTCATCAACCAGAGCAAACTTTGCTGCTCGCGCAACTGCTGACATGATCAAATTGTCATAAGCAGTGTCATAATAGAATTCCGATTGTTCAGCAAGAAGATCGTGACATTCAACATCACTCTCTGCAATCACATTGATCATTCCACCATGCTCAGATGATGGAAACGGAACCCAATAATCAACTTGATAAAGATACTTCATTTTCTTAGATGTAACCCTCCTGAATGAGCACAGCAGCAGTACGTTGGTAGTTGCCCTGCAATGAATTAATCATACCAGATGAGACTAGGAATGTAAAGAGGTCTAGGGTCTCATCAAAATCAAGTGCACCAATCTCATAATCCATGATTGCCTGAACAACGTCGGGTGACATTTGATCTCCTCTGAACTACATTCATCATAAGGTGCTAGAGGGGCATGAAGTGCTTTTTGTGACAGTTCTTCAAGTGTCCCATCGCTCAAAACCCTGCCGTGGCCTGGGGTCATGATCGGATTAAAACCGATTTTCCTGCAAAAAAGGGGAGAAGGACCAGTAGGACCCCCTCTCCCCATGAAATTGATGATTTTTGTCAGATTAGCATCCACCAAGACCAAGTGCAAATCCTTTAGTGCGAATGCCAAGATGTGAGCACCCATATCCATATCCGCGATAAGGAGTTCCGTAATATGGACCAGGAACGGGAGTATAATATGGCGCTGGAGCAACAACTGGAGGTGGAGCAACATAACCGCCACAGTTATGGTAAACAGGTTCCCTGACTATTCCACCATGATAATAGTTTCCATATTGGTCATAATATCCAGGTCTACTATATGTTCTCCAAGTTGTGCATGTTTGCACATAAGTGCGAGTGCGTCCATCATACCTAATTTCCTGCGCATTGGCAGAGAAAGGCATCGACAACAGTAACAAAGGAAGTAGCAAAAGTGCTTTCATGATCGATATGCAAAGGTACAATACTATTTAATTAAATCAACTGACAAATTTCCAACACACATAATCAGTAATTTGATGCCCATCTGGAACAGTTTCTGGTATATTGAAATATACCCATCTAAACTCTCCATCACTGTAACGATCTGTGTAGAGATATGCCCATGATCCAGCATCTGTCAATGTTTCTTGCAAAAAGTGATCGGGACTTTGGTGAAGTTTAGCATCCACATTTACATCCCCTCGATCTTTGTAGTAAAGGGGTCCACGTGGGTTTGCTGGAGTATTATCCCAGGCTGTGGAGGATTCTATCGTATCCATATTACCCCCAGCAATCAAGGAGTTCACATCTTGCATAGTATTATATCGTTCAAGCAATTTTGGTCCCAATAGTCCAGGAGTTCCTCCTTTCACGTTATAAACGGAGAGCACTTCACCAGAAGAAAGTGTATATCCAATACGAGAATGAATGTCCATAAAATTTTCTAAAAATATTTGCAGTTTTACTATTTAATTAGGTGACGGAGTAAAAGTGATCAGATGCTCACCTTTTGGTTCATTGATCATATCACCAGGAACTTCAAAATATCGCCATTCACCATTCGCAAAGATGTATGCATACTCACATCCCTGATCATTTGCATACTCAAGATATTCAACCACATCATCATGCAACTCAGGATCAACATTCTCATCACCACGATCGCGATAGTAGAGGACAATATTCTCATCAAGATCCATGCGATCCCAAGAGGAATTGCTGTCGATGCTGCTAATATCACCACCATCAATCAACTTCTTGATCTTATCCACAGTATCATACTTCTCAACAAGTCGCTTACCCAACCACTGAGGATATCCATCCCAATGGTGATACACAGATACAACGTGCCCAGAGGGCAGTTCCAGACCGATGCGGGCGCGGGTGCTCATGGGGTAGTCCTCTTTCCTTACATAGTCATCATATGCCCTTCCAGCGCCTCAGAGGGCGCTTTCAGCACATGTGCAACACTTCTACACACCCATGGCATCCAGCAGGGGTGAATGTTCTACCTCTGCCACATCAATCTGCAGGTTTTCTATTGACTTTTCAAATAACTTCTTGCCTTCTGTGTTAAGATCGAATAAAACGTAATTTCTGCCCGTCAGAAGGGCACTTCTGCCCACGGTCCCAGATCCAGCACAAGGATCCAGAACAGTTGATCCCTCATCACTAAACATCCTCAATATGCGGTTAAGTAATGCAACAGGTTTCTGTGTGGCATAATCCATCTTCTCAACACCCTGTATCTGCTTAATATCTGACCACACATCTTTGACTGGAATTCCATCCATTTCATCAAGATACTTCTTGACCCTAGGAATACCTGTGTTTGATGAGTATTCAAGGCGATTGTCATCATGAAGCATCTGCATTCTTTCCTTCGATACATGCCACTGCAGATGATGACCGTTCCATTCATATCTCAGATTGGGACGGGATACAACATTTGGTTGACGATTTACCAGAGCAGATGTGTTGTATTTCTTCCTGCGATAGGGGCAGATCTTTGCCTTTTTGATTATATCCTCATCATACTCCTTATGCTCTGGATGATAGATGGACTCAGCACCCTTTTGATATACTATGATCGTATCATGATTGCGCTGCAGTTGCTTCTTCGACTTATGATTGCCACCAGAGATCCACACAATCTCATTCTTAAATCTCTTCTCACCAAACACATCATCAAGAACAATACGAATGTGATGGGAGATCTTTGGTTCCACATGCACAACAATGTTCCCACGTTCAGTGAGAACACGATGGCATTCTTGCAGCAGTGGGCGCATCAACATCTCACGATAGTCTGCACTCGATTTAAATCGATCATCAAAGTGATAGAAGTTCCTGCCAGTGCAATACGGTGGATCAATGTAAACAAGGTCCACCGTATTTGATTCAACTTCTTTCAGTAAATCTCTACTATCACCGATGTTGTACTCGTTTAGCATCTTCATGTTGAATAAGAACCTCCTTCGCACGTCCTGCATACTTCTTACGGACTGCTGCTGGTACAGAACCAACACAGTAACCAGGCATATTTTTGTCTTCTAACTCATAACTGGGAATGGCAAGATACTCCCAATCAGAGATGTCTTCATAACCATTTGGTATGATGAACAGTATAACATCAAATGAGTCCGTTGCATACCTTACCTGACCATTCTTTGCCCCTTGATTGGCATTCTTACCAGTGGTCCTTCGGGTCTGTTCCATGTGAAGGGAATTGCCTCCACGGTATTTAACTTGAATGCGAAGTTTATTAGTGGAGAGGCGATCATACTTCTCCTGCTGTCCATCTTGATCGTCTGGAGATGGTGTGGTTTCAATACCACACTCCTCTTTCAACCACTGGGGAGCAATAATCCTTTCAGTTGGAAATGCAAGAAACTTACCAATCTCTCTGGTGTCACCTTCAGAGATAAGTTCTTGGAAACCGAGGGCAACAATTTCTGAAAGCGAAGATACTGTCATTTCAACCGCCGTAGATCATTGCGAGGGTGAACAAAACAAACAAAACAACTGTAAAAACCATTATGCCCACACCTGCCCAGATTACCCAGTTAGGCATGGGTTCATAATTGTGGTTGTGTGCCATCGTCTCTCATATCATACAATAGTATTGTAGGGCAGATTGGTCTCTATGGCAGTTCAATCAGCAGATCTGGGTCAAATCCGTTGCTGTCACTCTCACCAGTATATCCTGATGGATTACAAATTACTCTACAATCATCAATCATATAGTCAAATCTGGAATGAGTGTGACCATGTGCCCAATACTTAATCTGTGGATGATTGAAGATTAGGATGTCAAGGTCACTCACATATGCACCATTTGCCTCATTTCGATATTGTGGTGCAACAGATTGATAACTTGGAGCATGATGACTAATGACAAATACATTCTCTGTAAGAGTTTGCAGTTGCTCCAGGAGATAATTCTTGCTCTGTCTATGAAGGGCAAGAGTATCATCGGGATTTAACTTTCTATATTTTGGAGTAATCCGAATACTGCGATAGTCATTCATGTATGCAGCAGCGTCCATCATTTCAAGAACATTTCCATTCCTGAAATCAGTCCAAAGTGTGAAACCAATAAAGTTCCAATCACCAATCTTTACCATATCATTATCAAGCACATGAAAATTGCTTGGCACGTGGCTTAGGATCTTTTTCTTAGTGCCCTCAAAGTTGTATCCATAATACTCATGATTACCAAAAACATAGAGAACCTTATCATAGTTCTTACTGCATTCGTGCAAGAAATTATCATAGATTGCATGAAGGTATCCATCCTTCTTGAAGTGCCGTGCACAAAGAATGTCACCCGCAAGAATGAGAACATCACCCTCACCAACAGGAAACACCTGACAGGCAGAGTAGTGCTCAAGATGTAGATCAGAGTAAACTTTGACTTTCATGATGCTCCAATATCATAATTACACAGGAGACCCCTCCAGGTGGTCCAGGAAGGGCACTCCACTATGTTTCATGTGTCAGTAGACGTAAAACCTTCTTGAGTGCTCTTGAGCGTGACGATGATTTCGTCACCTTTGTATTCAACTTTTGTAATTCGTGCTCCATAAAGCAATGATTGATTGTCATGATGAATGCTTGTCTTTATGCGATGACAGTCAGAGCACAATAACTGACATTTCTTTGCCTCTTGCACCGCCTCATCAAATCCCCTAGTGTAAAGGATGGTAGTGACATTTCCACATTTATCATGCTTATCAAGGTGATCAAATTGAAGGTTTTCGGTTGAACCACATGCAAAACAACAAGATCCAAACTGATTTAATAGTTTTTGTTTTTTGTCTTTGTTGTATTGATTGGCAATTTCCCTCAACTTCTCCTTTTTACTTTCTCTCCACTGCCTCTTATATTCTCTTTGTGCCTCTCTTTGTTCTGGGGTTAAGTTTGCCCACTTGTCTTTCTTATACTGTTTGGCACGTTCAGGATCTTTAAATGGCATGATTGATACGGGTGCTTTCCATGTTTATTTATGGAAAACACCCAATATTTTTGGATTTGGATTACTTTTTGTAAAGATATCCACCTGACCAATCTGCATTCTGCAGAACCCACTCACGATCTGTGATTAGACGCAGATCAAACCTCACCCCCTTAGCAGGTGCCTTGAAGCTGGCAGGTTTAAAAATTTCACCAGTCTTCTTATCAACGAAGCAGTGAACAGAACGGGACGCACCAGCATCAACAAAGATGATCTTGTGATACTTGCGACCACTCTCAATCACATAATCAATGGGCAGTTTACCACTCTTGAGTTCTTCAATGGAACGCAGGTGATATCCATGAGAATCTTCTGGAGTGCCAACATAACGTTGATGTCCGCGAATTGCATACTCGCGATAGTTGTCACGCAGAGCATCAGTGAGCATCCAGCACCACTTAACCACATTCAGTTGAATGGTGTTCTGTGCATCACGTTGAGCGCAGAAGTCAGAAAAATCTTTGTTGAGGGTGGCGGTCATGAGGTGGTCCTCTCTCTTCAATATCATCATAACCTCTCCAGGGGTGCTGGAGGGAATTTTATCATATATGCTGCAGATCAACCCCTCCAACCATGTGGATATAGGATTGAAAGAACTACCATGAAGACGCCAAATGAAATAAATGCACCAAGCATCAAAAAGATTGCAAAATAATCACCGGTTGTTGACATACTCTCTACTCCCGTTCTTAATGTAATCAACTCCCCGATCTAACATGGGAGCAAGTTCTCCAAATCCAACAGTTCCAACAACAATTCCAACAAAAACACCAAATAAGAAATTGCCCATATTAAAATGCCTCCATCTCTACAGGAAAATCTTCAGTTTTAGACATTTCTTCTATGTATCCATCAATGTCAAAGATCTCTCCTGGCATGTCTTGAATCTCATCCCAGAGAGAGGTGTCGAAATCAAAGTCATCCATGTGGAAGTCCTCCTGAACAATTTCAGTATAGGGTGCCAGGAGGTCCCGAAGGCAAAAAAATGCCAGTTCGAAAACTGGCACGGGGTATTATAAACAATCGTGAACATAAACGTTCTTCACATTGCAATTATATTTTAAGAACGTAATCAACTTCTCTTTACTCAATTCAGAGGTGAGTTGGAACTCATCAACTAACAACCCATCACGAATTGGTCTCCAATATTCAACACATACATTATACTTGTGCTGGACCCTTGGATGTTTGTTGTACATGGCAGTTCCGCAGAGAAATTCAATCCTCCATTACACACACCTCTTCATGAGAGAGGACAGTTCCACGGCCACAAAAAGACCCATAATCGCTATTCAAGATCTCCTGAAGTATTAGAGCATCGTCTTCACTTTCAAGAGAAATCTTAAGTAATCGTGAGTCTTTAAAAACTGTATTGAATTTTATATAAAAATCAATCATGAATTAGTGTCTCTTTCAAGACATTTCGTAGATGTTCAAAATATAGTCTAGGATTATCATCTAGAGAATACCAAACCATATTATATGAACTATCTATATGATGAAACATCTTAAATTGACCTCTTTCGTTACGAAACGATGGAATTATAGTCAATTCTTCATTCTCATCAAGAAAGCAGAGAATATGATTCTCCTCATCATAAAGAAATCCGGACTTCATTACTCCTCCTACTTGGTTAGTTTTTTCCACAACCATCTACCCGCAACTACTGCTCCAATAATACCAAATATCCACCAGAAAGTTGCAATGATATAAAATCCAAATATAACTGCCAGCACAATACCCACAGTTTGAAGGTCAACACCATCACCACCATTGTCAGATGATTCAGAAGATCCACTCTTAACATCTTTGCAGAGAACTATTTTTCCACGTTCCCTCCGCTCAACAATGCGATGTGCATCTCCCACGGTATTGGCAGATTGCTCAACCCAATAAGCACTCACGCCTTCCCCATAGGGAGGTTGAACTTTGAATTTCCAAGTTCCCATGGGACCTCCTTCTCATCTACTAATAGTATAGGGGATCCAGAAAGAATGACGGATCCCCAGTGGCACTTTCTCAACTGTCACATATCAGCGTTTGGTCCCCAGGACCCACGATCACCATCACGTCGCCTTTCAAGTTTGTCAAGAAGTTCATCAGTCTTGAGCAGCACATCGATGTCAGCAACCAGAAGCGCAATCGTTTTTGCGACATAGGCAGGTTCCTGTCGTGCAGCATATGCTAGTGCATTTCGCAGGGATGCTTCTGCTTCCCGCATAGAGTCTTCTACAGATTTACTAAGTGCCATAATCACCCAAAAGATACAACGTTTCGTTCATATTCGGAAACCATTTGATTATAGGTCTCCTCATCCAAAGAGTATGGATCAGCAAGGTTTCCCTCATCCACACCAACTGTCTCTTGCTGATGTGTTGCGTCAAGAGTTGCTCCAGCATTCATCACCACCTCAAAGGCAGAATTGAACCTCTCCAGACAATCATCCTCAATATCATCAATGAGATCAAGTGCGGTTGTTAAATAACAAACATTTTCAAACTCATTTGTGTTTCTGCGGATGGCAACTGTCAAGAGATCCTTGACAGTATGAAGACGGGACACACTTTCCTCAATGTCATTCATAACAGTCCACAGACGATCAGAATCAATCATAGTCATAATTAATCTCCTCTACTATTACTTGATTTTCTAAGTTCATGTGAGCAAGAATGGCAATAATATGAATAACCATCTTTGAAATACTTTACAACATCATAATGATCGGAATTTAGTGGTTTTTCTACACCACACCTGTCACACCTTCGGGTCCTCTTTGGTTGTGGTTTTTCTGATCCTTTTAAGTTGTTTATAAAGTTTTTTAATTTCTTGATAAGCTTGTTCACTTGTGATTTTGTCTCCTAACTCCAAAGCAACAATAATCTCTACCCTATCGCCAAAATAAGCAAGTTTTCTTTCAAACTCGGTTAGGTCCTCATACATTTTCAATCTCCTTTTCCATATTATAGGAGTGGTTCATCTCTTTTGGAGAGACGATCTTGCAGCACTTTTACATCATGTTTAAGTCGTATGTTGTCTTCCTGCAATACACTCACACGCATTTCAAGATCAGAAATCCAATCGACAACACTATAGTTAACTTCTTCTGAGTGTTGATTTCTAATGTTATATTTTTCCAAAATTTCTTTCCACTTGTCATTAAGGCTCATAGTTTACCTCCAACTACACCATTATAAGTCCTGGAACTACCATCGCACCATCCCTCTTGAAGTCCTTTGAGGTAGAATCTTGTTGCTCTCACACAGACTTCTTCACTTCCTGCGGTGATTAGACATTTTCCTTCGGGTGTATAACTATCCCAAAGTCCATACCTTTTCTCTTCGACATAAAAGGCGTCATCAATCAATACGCGATCCGTCATGTCAGAGTTTCTCCAATCGTGCTTTGTTTTCTGCGCAAAGTTGTCGATATTGAGCAAGTGCTTCTAGAAATTCCGGGGTCTCTACCCATTCCCACGTATCGCCAGATTTTGTTGTATGTGTTTTAGTTTCCATGATCATACCAAATTTTTGAACAAAGCGGAAAAGTTTGCGTTTCCTTTTACAAGCATAGCATAAACTGTCAAAAAGTCAATCAGGACAAATGCTAAGAACAAGATTGACAGTTGAACATGATTATTTCTTTTCATCAGAGTATACGTTAATAATAATTGTTTGATCATTCCAATGACGAATTACGCCACCTACGATGAAAATATTAGTGATCAAATAAGTAAAAAAGATCAATGTTCTGATTGCAGCGACTTTATCGGATTGTTTACCGCAAGAGAACGCCTTCTCTCCAAGTGCCTTCGCCCACAACCTCCACATTAGCGATAGATCCTCCTCAAGTCATACCACTTATTTCCAAGGAGAATGTAATTCATCACTCTATGCAGTAGGGATGGGCGATGTTTTTTCATGATCTGAATTCCATCACCATGGTCATCATTTAATGACCAATATCCAACATAGACCTCACGATTTTCTGACTTCATAATACTGTCCTACCAAGAAAACCTGGCCAGTAGAATCTTTCTTGCCAACAGTCTGACGAAGACGAATTGTATCTCCCTCAAGAAGGCGAATTTCCTCTCTAAACTTCATACCACTATATGCTGTGTTGAGAACAACACAGTCATCATCAATCATATGAATGTTACATTCTGTCTCATCTTTGGTCATGTAACCAATGTCGCGTTTCAAAACCACACCATCAGTTTCTGTGATCATTTCACCTTCAGAGAGCAACTTCTCAGTGTGAATATCAGATGTTTGCCAAGCAAGTCTGGATCGAACAACATCTCCAGTGTCACTCAGAATTTCAACTTCAAGATTTGACCGGGAGTTGTCAACAATTCCCTTATCGGTATACAAATACCGTCGATGAGAAATCCACTCTCCGGCAGTCCTTCTCAGAAAATCCCTAAAATCACTCATACGTTTACCTCAATTAGAATCAAACCACACATGACCAAACACAACACTCATTATAACACGTGCAATCCATGACGGCCTATTTTGCCTCACAACGCAGTATTTTGTTCCACCATCATCATGATGAAGGCTCCAATATCCAGCGGGCCTTGCAAATCTTATTTTTGCTGGATGTCCAGTCTTTTCCCCATGAAGGATCTTTTCAACTATAGTCTTCATCTCTCCGAAATCCTAGTGCTTCTATCTTTTCAACATCTATGATAAGTTGTTGCTTTTGCTCATCAAATTGAACTCCATCACCTCTATGAAGAAGAGATGCCAATCCAACTCCAATACAATACTCACATACCTTCCAACCAAAAATAGATCCCAAAATGAATGATAAAATGATATAAATTTGTGTTGGCATAATTACCTCACTGTGCTAAAAGCATTTCTATCTGGATATGCATAGAACTGAACATATCGCGATAATGTATCTAACTTACCGGGATCTGCCAACATTGACGCTGGCACTGCATTCAATTGCATATTATATTTATGAAACCAAGTTTTCATTCTACTTAAAAGAACGATCTCATCGTCACTAGTATTTTTGTAGATATGATGAAGGTCATAATATAACTGTATGACCTTACTTTCATTACACACCTTACTTGCGGAGATGCTCAACTCAGTTGCAATTGTTCTAATATCTTTAAACAGGACTTCAGATTGACTCATTTTACACAAATTCTAACGTTTTTTGCGCCATTTTCCTTGACGTGATTCTCCCACCGAATGGCATCTACAAGTTCAAAGAAGGTTGCTGATTGCTCAGAATACCCCTTTTTCTTTGGTTTAGTGTATGTAACAACATATCGCATCAAAAGAAACTCCAAATGGCAAGAAATCCAAGAATTAAATTAACTACAATCCAAACCCTAAGGTGTCTATCACTCATTATACTGCTCCATACACTGACAGTAACCCGCCTCAAAAGCAGATCTTAACCATTTTTGCATCGTTTTGTAGTCACGGGTGTCAATAGAATGCTCATAATCATCCAAGAAACGCTCCGATCTAAATGCAAATCCCTCCAGTTCCTCAAACCAAGCATCAAAATCCATTACCCGAACCCTCCTGATTTCTTTCGGTTTTTGCTTTTCTTTTCTGGTTTAGGGTCAATTACTTCAACCCAACCACGTAGATTTTCTGGTGTCATATGCCAGATGAACTGCACATGATCATAATCATCGACAACTACTACTTGACCATCATTTAGATGAATTTCATATAGATGTCGGGTATATGGTTCACTCATTGTTTAAAGAATGTGTTCAAATCAGAGAATAGTTTCTGTTGATCCTTCTTGGTCTTTGCTTTAGGTGCTACAAATTCTTCACCATCTTTAATTGCAACTTTGTAATTGGTTAGTTGAGTGCGCTCAAGGTATTTCTGAAGATGCTCTTTGCACTGAAAGAAAGACCTCTTTACTAACTTATTCTTCTCATCAAACTCTTCCAGTCTAACTGGCATAGATTCGTATGGAAAGTAATCGTCAGAGTTTTTCATAGTTCTGTGTAATCAGGCACTTTGCGTAGGATAATGTTTTCTTGATTATCCATTGACCACTCAACCACAGTTCCAGCATCCCATCCAACACTCTTAAGCAATTCATCTGGAAGGTCAAGAACTAATTCTCCATCTACTTCGCGAACTAGTGAGTGGTAAAACTTATTATTCTTGCTGATCATTACTTTCTCCCACGAGATCATCTCTATAGTCTCCCCAGTTTCTACCAAGAATATCAAAATCAAATCCAAATCTTCCTAGAGTGAAGATTACGCTAAGAAGTCTTCCGTATCCGATACTCATTTGAAAATATGGCCCAGACCCATAAACCGACCAGGATACTGATCCTTGAAACAAAGTCCAATCTCTGCCTTTGAGTATGCACACCCACCACTCATCACCAAAATCTTCCTTGTTTCCGAATTCAATCAATTTCATCATTCAACTCCACATCTTTTACAAGGTCCTCAACTCTCTTGAAGAAATCATCGTCTAACGGAACGACCTTTTCTTTTCCAGTTTCAACATCATCTGCAAGTTGCAAGAGATACTCAAGGAACTCTTTGGGATACACATCATCTTCATTAAGTGATGCCCAAAACCATTCCACACATTCTGCCTCAGGATCATCTTGCTTGAGCAGTGCGTATCCTTCATAATTTGAAGTCATGAGATCAGACCAGATGCGAAAGGTCATGGACATGCTTTGCCATCCAGTCATCCAGCAGTGACCAATCCAATACTCCCACCAATTTAAAGTAACTTTCCTTCTGTTGGTGCCTCTAACAGGTGTGCTATACATCAAGACTCTCCAAATGATCCATGATTGCTTTAATAAAGTCCTCTTGTGTCCAGGTGTTTAGAATGCTCTCCGCTGGGTCATTCTCATCCCAAGAGATGTCAAAAGAACCGTCTTCAAGTTGCGTCACCTCAATAGACATCAGATCCTCCTGCTACATTCTTATTATACTAGAGAGGCACACCACGGACAAGTGTGATGTGCCAGTTCTTAAACTGTCTTTACGGATTATGGATTAAGTCCATTCTCCATATGAAAATATCCCACACCTAAAAGGTCCCAAAACAGGACATGATCAATCTCATGTGCATCTGGAGCAAGATACATGTTCCACTGACGAAGTGTTACATAAAGTCCATGAAGACCACGAACAAATCTCCTCCATTCATGTGCCATCCATTCGTTACGTTCATCAAAAATATTCCACTCAATCAGCACAGGAACTTCCATTCCCCACTCATTAACCTCAACTGCTGCTGGAGTAGATGCAACCCAAGCATCATATCTTGCTCTCAGAAGAGTGACCATGGCAACTACTTTGTTAATCAATTCCATTTGCTACCTTCAACACTGAATTATATAGTGGTGAACATTCAATCATTGTTCCCAAGCATAAGATTTCAGGAGTTCGTTGTCCTTTTCCAGTTGTTCTATTCTATCACACATTTCGGTGAGAAGTGCAATCAGACAATCATAATCAATTGTTTCACTATCATTCCCACCTTCCATATCATAATAACTTGAATACATGAGTTCTTTCTTAAAGTTTCGTTCAGTCATTGATCTTGTAGATAGGTGTTACAGAGATTATAGTATATTGTCCCCGTGCGTCAAGGAAGTTAGCAGCAGCAAGTGCCATTCTCATCGTATCGTGCTTTTGTGTGCGATACTCTTGAGGATCTCTTGCTTTATCATACTTGTATGCTACTTGGTAATAATCTACCAATGATAGACTAAAATTCTTAAGTTCTTCTTTAGTCATCGTAGTTTCTCCCTAATCATTCGGATACACTCATTCCACTTATAACTGTTAGTTTCGTGTTCTGTCGGCAACCACAAACTAATTTCATCTACCAAATTCGCAATAGAAGTTTCCATATCCCAATCACTATGAGTTGTGAATACATCTCCCCACCAATCATCAATCACATCATAAAGAGATTTTTGTTTGGTAGAAGATGAAACTACACCTTGCTTGACTGCTTCTCTAAATGCTTCTTTCAATCCATCAGCAACTTGTTCTGGTGTTTGTGGAGTTGGTTTGTAATCAACTACACCATAACCATCGTGGATTTTGATAGTTTCTTCCATTTCATTATGAAGTCGTTCCCCTCGTTCTTGTGCGGTTTCACTCACCTTTTCTTCATAAGCAGCATTATAACCTGCTTGGAAACCTGCCCACCTTGCGTCATCAGTATTAGAAGCAGTTGTTCCACTTTCAGGATACTCACCCCACCAATCTTTGTATGCTTTTTCTACTGGTGATTTTGTTTTTTCCAGTTCATCAAGAAATGAGAGTTTAGATTGAAGCATTTTGATTTCTTGTTTTAGAAGTTCAATTTCTTTATTGGAAGTCATTTGTTTCAAGTAAGGAGTAGCATCCATCACACCATCTTTGATTGCTTGTCTAAAGGCATTACGCAATCCTTCATCCACTTGCTCTGGTGTTTGTTTCTTTGGATAAAATTCAGTCATAGTGCCCTCATAGCAGTAATCACAGCATTTCTTACGGTTTTTCCTTTTAGATGGTTCATACGAGACCCACCATTCATAAACACCCAATCACTTTCACCATTCATTTGGAG
>Ga0129333_10002528_pt1 | contig 17084 bp, 18 predicted proteins | sample CPB6_08_DNA_FD_94474 | JGI IMG/M metagenome (GOLD analysis project Ga0129333, IMG submission 94474) | Freshwater to marine salinity gradient microbial communities from Chesapeake Bay, USA - CPBay_Sum_0.6_0.8_DNA | ecosystem: Environmental > Aquatic > Marine > Coastal | place: USA: Chesapeake...
AGGAAACCGCCGGCCGTCGAGATGCCGGGGACGACCGGGAGGACCCAACGATGCGGATTGTGGGTGGGTTGCAAACCGAGGAACTGCCGACTGTCCATTCGGCTCGAATCTACGGGAGCACTAGCGTCGCCCCCATGTCCGACGACCGAACCCTCTCCTCGAACTCCGATGCGCCGTGGAGCGGTGACGCGTGCTCGCTCGTCGAGGCGTTCCGACGCGGCGAGCGATCGCCGTTGGAAGAACTGGGAGCGGTGTTCGATGCGATCGAGCGAAGCCCGCTCAACGCCTTCGGTCATCTCGACCGCGAACGAGCCGAGGCCGCCGTTGCACGAGTCGACGTGAACCTTCCGTTCGGCGGAGTCCCCCTCGGGGTGAAGGAACTCGACCAGGTGGCCGGTTGGCCCGACACCGAGGCGTGCGTCGCCCTCGCCGATCGCTCCGCCGATGTCACGTCGACGATGGTCGATCGACTCGAGCGCGCGGGTGCGGTGCCCGTCGGCCAGACCACCGCGAGCGAGTTCGGAGGCGTGAACCTGACTCGAACCGTGTTGCACGGTGCCACCCACAACCCGTGGCGAATCGGACGCACTCCGGGCGGCTCGTCGGGCGGTAGCGCGGCTGCGGTGGCGGGCGGAATCCTCACCCTCGCCACGGCCGGAGACGGCGGTGGCTCGATCCGCATCCCGGCCGGATTCACCGGACTCGTGGGATTGAAGGCCACGTACGGACGCATTCCTCGCTCTCCCCGGTCGGAGATCGGCAATCTGACCACGGTGGTCGGTTGCGTCTCCCGATCGGTGCGCGACACGGCGCGCTGGTTCGACGTGTGCACCGGTCGCGATGCCCGTGATCCGTTCAGCCTGCCCGATCCGACGAACTGGGAGGCACAACTCGGAGCATTCGGCGATGCGTTGCGAGGCCGTCGAGTGGCGATCGCCGCCGACTGGGGTGGTGCCGTGGTGTCACCCGCCATGTGGGAAGCGCTGCTGGTCGAGGCCGAGCGCCTGATCCACCGTTTCGATTGGCGCCGGATCGACCTCGACACGTCGCTGCCCAGCATGGGTGCGGCGTGGAGCATCTCGGGAATGATCTCGATTCATGCTGCCCTCGCCGATCGTTGGCCCGATTGCGCCGACGTCCTGACGCCCGAGATCCGGTTCGGGCTCGAGACCGCGGTCCCCCGCTACGGAGTCGACGCCCGTTCGCGCATCGAGAGTCGGCGCATCGCACTGAACGAGCGCATGGCGGAGATCTTCGATGCGAACGACGGTGTCGATTTCGTGATCACCGCTTCCAATCCCGACGTTGCCTTCGACGCCGAGGGTCCGCTGCCCGGCAGTTTCGGGGGCATCGACGCCGGAGCCGGCAACAACGGTCGGCTCACTTTCCCGGCCAACCTTCACGGCAACGCGGCGATCTCCATTCCGGCCGGATTCCTCGACGGGCTCCCGATCGGACTGCAGATCGTCGGTCGCCACTTCAGCGAACAACTGCTCCTCGACATCGCCCTCGACGTCGAGCGCGAGCGTCCGTGGCCGCTCGTGGCCTCTTGACCCAGCCGACCGCTCCCGCCCGTCGCGGCCTCCTCGCCGTCGGCTTGGTGCTCGCCACCACGCTCATCGCGTTCGAGGTGACAGCGGTGATCACCGCGTTGCCCACGGTGTCCGACGAACTGGGAGGCGACTCGCTCTACGGAGCGACGCTCGCCGCGTACACGCTGGCGAACATCGTGAGCCTCGTGGCGGTCGGTGGGCTCATCGACAGTCGTGGCCCACGGGTGCCGTACGCGGTGTCGCTCGCGACATTCGCGGTCGGGCTCGCGGTGGCTGCTCTCGCGCCGTCGATGTGGATGGTGCTCGTCGGTCGTCTCGTTCAGGGCGTCGGTTCCGGCGGCCTGATTCCCGTCTCGTACGCCGTCATCAATCGTCTCTGGGCGTCCGAGGAACAGGCTCGGATCTTCGCGTGGGTGTCGGCTGGCTGGGTGCTTCCCAGCCTCGCGGCGCCCGGACTCGCCGGATGGATCACCAATGCGGTCGGGTGGCGATGGGTGTTCATGTCGGTGCTTCCTCTCGTGATCGCCACCGCCGTCCTCGTCCTGCCGGCCATGTCCCATCGGGCTCTCGCGGGAACCGGCACGCATTCGGCCGCGGAGAGCCGCCGTCGCTTGACCCACGCCGCGACACTCGCCGCCGGCATCGGAGCGCTCGCCATCGGATTGCAGTCGTCGCTCGTCGCGGTCTCCGTTCCACTCGCGCTGGTCGGAGCGATCGGAGCCTTCCACGCATGGAAACGGCTCTCGCCGAAAGGAGTCACGAGCGCCGCCCATGGGCTGCCGGCCATCATCGCCTGTCGCATGCTGGCCACGGCGGCCTTCCTCGGCGTCGACTCGTTCGTGCCCTTGGCCGCCGATCGGATTCACGGAGCCTCGGCCACCGTGCAGGGATTCGTGATCATCGGTGCCGCCGTCACCTGGAGCATCGGCTCGGCGATCGTTTCGAAGATGCCGTCGCTCCGCCCCCAAAGGGCAGCCGCGGTGGGATTCGTCTTCATCGGGCTCGGAGTCGCTTCCACCTCGCTGGTGGTCGATTCGTCGTGGCCCCTTCCCGCGACCTTCGCGACGTGGTGTCTGGCGGGTCTCGGCATGGGCCTGCTCTTCGTCCCGACGTCGGTGGCCGCCATGACGCACGCCGACGAGGGAAGCGACGGCGTCGTCGCGAGTCAGGTGAACCTGGCCGACAGCATCGGATTCAGTCTGATGGGCGGTCTGGGTGGGGCCTCGGTGGCGGTGGCCGACCGGGGCGACTGGACCCTGCGCACCGCACTGTTGGTGAACTTCTCCGCCGCACTGGTCCTCGCCCTGCTCGGTCTTGTCCTCGCCGGTCGCATCCGAGGAAAATCCGGGCCCACCGACACGAGCACGGTGTCGGAAGAATTCGACGATCGTGGAATCATCTCCCCATGAGCAACTCCTCGGGCCCACTCTCGGGCATTCGCGTTCTCGATCTCTCGGTGATGATCTCCGGCCCTCTCGCCGCGATGGTGCTCGCCGACCAGGGAGCCGACGTCATCAAGGTCGAATCCCCCGGCATCGGCGACTTCATGCGGTATCTCGGTTCGTCGAAGGGCGGGATGACCGGCATCTTTCTGAACAACAACCGTGGCAAGCGTTCGGTCGTGATCGATCTGAAGCGAGCCGAGGGAATCGACGTCTTCAACAAGCTGGTGGCAACAGCCGACGTGGTGATCCAGAACTTCCGCCCGGGCGCCGTCGAACGACTCGGAATCGGTTGGGAGGACTTGCGGAAGATCAATCCCCGCCTGGTGTACGTGAGTATCAGCGGATACGGACCCGATGGCCCGGCCAGCGGTCATCGCGTGTACGACAACGTGATCCAAGCGGCGAGCGGACTCGCGAGCGTGCAGGCCGATCCGCGAACGGGCGAGCCGTCGCTGTTCCGCACTCTGCTGTGCGACAAGGTGACATCGCTCACCGCCGCCCAGGCGATCACCGCGGCATTGCTCGCGCGCGCCAACGGAAAGGCCGATGGCCAGCACATCGTTCTCGCCATGCTCGACGCGGCGATCTCGTTCCTGTGGCCCGATTCCGCGATGGACGCGGTGCTTCTCGATGACGATGCCCATCGCACGCCCACCATCGCCCAGAACTACGCCATCACGAAGTTGAAGGACGGCTTCGCGTCGCTCGCCGTCGTCAGCGACTCCGAGTTCCGCGGCTTGTGTCTCGCCTACGGTCGCCCCGATCTCGCCGACGACGAGCGTTTCTCCACGATGATGGGTCGCACCGCCAATGCCTCGCAGTTGGTTCCCCTGCTCACCGAGCTGGCCGCCCAGCAACCGGCCACCGAGTTCGTCGAGCGCGCCCGGCAGCACGACGTCCCGGCGGCGTCGGTGGTTTCGATCGCCGAACTGCCCGCGCAGGAGCAGGTGGTGAACAACGCGGTGTTCATCGAGCGCGAGCACCCGTTGGCCGGTCGGGTGCGGGAACCCCGGCCCGCGCCGCGGTTCTCGGCCACCCCCGCCGCACCCGGTGGTCACGCCCCGAGTCCCGGCCAGCACACCGACGAGGTCCTGAGCGAGATCGGCCTCGACCCGTCGACCCTGCGCGCCGCCGGCATCGTCGCCTGATCCGACCGACCGCCGAATCGAGGGATCGAGTTCGTCGCTGCACACGGGCGTCCCCGAGTCGGCTCTTGACGAACTCCTGAGGATCCGCGCCGGAGGCCGAGTGGCCGGCGAGCCGATAATCCGCGGGTGACACCCCCGTTGCCCGAGCCCGGACCGGACCGAGGTTCGACGCTCATCGAATTGGTGATCGCCATCGCCCTCATGGGCATGGTGGTGGCCGGTGTGCTCGGGGCGATGGCGACTTCGGTGTCCATGTCGCGAATGTCGGACGACCAGGCCAAGGTCGAAGCGGTTCTCGGCAACGCCGCCGACCGACTGACCGGGTACGCCTACATACCCTGTCCGTCCGGGGGACAAGCCGGCTTCGGCGGCTATCTGCCCATCGTGCAGGCGGCAGCGGGCGCGGTCGGCTGGCCGACCTCCACCGTGTCGATCTCCGACATTCGTTACTGGTCTCCCGGCACCTCAGCGGCGACGGGGACATGGGTCGCGAGCAACGGATTGACGGGAAACGAGTGCAACGAGGCGGCATCACTCACCACTTCGCGCACGCTCCAGAAGGTCACCATCACCGTTTCGTCACCGGAGGGACTCGTTCGCTCACTGGAGGTGGTGAAGAGCAATGTCTTCCCGCGCCAGCAGTGACCTCCGCCCCCGTCGTCGCGATTCGGGAATGACCCTGCCCGAGTTGCTGGTGTCAATCACGATCCTCGGCATCGTGATCGCCAGCATCACCGCCGCGGTCGTCGTGGTGCTGCGCAACGAGCGACCCACCGCGCAACGACTCGCGGAGTCGAAGGACATCTCGTTCCTCCAGACCTGGATTCCCGCCGACCTCGCGTCGGCGCTCACGTCGAACACCGACCCCCTGCACCAACCGTCGGGCGCGGCCTCCCTGCCGGGCACCAACGTTCTCACCGTCACGCGACCGGTGAACGTGCAGAATCCGACCGGACCGACCGTCGTGGTGTCGTACCGCTACGTGAAGCAGAACGACGAGTGGCAATTGCGTCGCTACGAGATCTCCGGAGCGTCGTCGTCGACACCCGTCGTCACCCAGGTGGGCGTGGCCCACGAACTGGCCGCGCCACCACCCACCTGGACCGCCGATCAGTCGCCCACGCACGCGGTGCGGGTGACGGCCCGCAACCAGGTGGTGTTGAGCCCGATCGGCGAGGACGTGCAGGTCGTGTTCTCGAGTGGCGGGGTGTTCACGACCGGTGGTTCCGGTCTCTCCGGCCAGGATCAGCTTCCGACCGACTACTCCGGTGGCACCGTCGATCCGGCGGCTCCTCCGAGTCGATGCGGCGGAACGGTGACGCTCGTCCTCGACACGTCGTCGTCGATACCCAACCAGGCCGGCGCCACTCACCTCGTGAACGCCGCGCTCGGCTTCATCGACGCCTTCACCGGCACTCCCACGTTCCTGCGAATCGTCGGGTTCGACGTCTCCGCCTACTCCTTCTACCCGACGACCATCGGCCAGTACGTGAACATCCTCAACCCGTCGTCGAGTCTCGACGCGATGCGCAACAAGGTGATCGCCCAGGGGCAGTCGGGAGCCCGCTGGGGCGGAGGCACGAATTGGGAGGACGGACTTTGGCAGGCCTTCCGGAACTCTTCGGGCACTCCGTTCGCACAGTTGCCCGAACTGGTGGTGTTCGTGTCCGACGGCGAACCCAACCGAAACCGCTCCAACTTCTCGGGAGACGGCGACACGAGGTTCCACTCCACCGACCTCTCCCGAGCGGTGACCGCCGCCGGCTACGGCCGGGGAACCGGTGCGCGGATCGTCGGAGTTCTCGTCGGCAACGACGCCAGCACCACCAATCAGGACCGCATGAGGTCGGTGGTGGGCACCGTCACCTGGAACGGCACCGGACCCACCAACCCCGGCAACGCGGCCGCCGCCGATTTCTTCCTCCCCGCCAACTCGGCCTCGTTCTCCCAACTCGGCAACGTGATGCGAGCCATCACCGCCGCTCAGTGCGGCGGAACGGTGACTCTCCAGAAGCGCATCGAAACGAACGGTCAGTCGTCCGAGGCCTCCGGCACCTGGAACTACACGACCGACGTGGGTGTTCGCGAGTTGAACCTCGACACCAGTTCGTCGATCACCTTCGACTACACGTTCCCGTCGGGAGTCACCAGTCGCTCGGTGCAGATCACCGAGACGCCTCGCGACGGATTCGTCTTCGTTCGCGCCGATTGTTCGGTTGCCGGGAATCCGTTGCCGTCCAACCGGGTGAGTGCACCCTCCGATGGCAGTTCGGGAGTGATCGTCACGCTCGCTCCCGACGAAGCGGTCTCGTGCGTCATGGTCTCGAGGCCGACGTGAGGATCCGCCGCACGGAGTCGGTCGACCGAGGATCGGCACTGATCCTGGTGCTGGTCCTCGTGACAGTGGGTGGACTCATCGCGGTTGGTCTGCTCGAGTACGCACGAGCGGTGATTGCCACCCGGCCCGCTCTCCACGACCGCAACGCCTCGGCCGAGGCCGTGAAGTCGGCCACGCGGATGGCGATCTCGATGCAGCGCGACGTCGGACCGCGCGAATGCTTCGCGAGCTCCGCGTCGTGGACACTCGACGGATTCACCGTCGACACGTCGTGCTCGACTCTGTCGTCGTACACCACCGGCCGAGGACGACTGGGGCTGGTTCTCACCGCTCACGGAGGTTCGGTTCAGTCGGCTGGTTTCCCCACCTGGTCGACCGGATCGATCGGCGACGTGTTCGTGAACACCGGAACCCAGACGGCGACGAGCGGCGAGTCGAGAGTCTCCGGACTCTGGACGTCCACCACCGCGCGGTGGGATCAGCGGGTCGGCGACAGCACCGACGGGACGTCGTGGTCGTATCCCAAGCTGCCGCAGGTTCCCTCGTTCGAGCGCCCGGGAGCGCAGGCCACCATCGGCACCTGCCAGGTGTACTTCCCGGGCCGCTATCTCGGCACCGCGGCGCTCACTCTGAATGGTGGCGACCATTACTTCGCCTCCGGCGTCTACTACTTCGAACGACCACTCGTGATCACGGGTGGTGCGCGGGTGGTGTTCGGCGAGGGTCGATTCGGCGGCTGCTCGGTGGACGCCCAGGCCGCCTACGCGTCGACGGCCCCGCGAAGCCACGAGATCACGGGCAAGGGCGCGACGATTCTCCTCGGTTCGGGCGCCGCGGTCACCGTGCAGGAATCCTCGGTGCGCATCAACCGTCGGGTGTCGACGACGGCCACCCGGGGCAGCGAGGGCGTGGCCATCCGAACGGTGAACTTCGGGCGCTCCGACACCGGGGTGACGGTTCCATCCGACGTGGTGATGCTGGCCGACGGCTCCACCGTGCCGGTGGCCTCGCACTCGGTGTTGCCGTCGGCGAACGCACCGGCCGCCGTGTACCGAACCTCGACCCTCGGTCCCACCGGTTGGGCGTTCGACATCAGACTCAACGGCACCAGTGCCACCTCCAACCGGGTGCTCGTCGACGGGTACGTCTTCGTGCCGAACTCCGGAGTGCGCATCACATCCACCACCTCGACGTGGGCGTTGTCGTTACCGAACGGGGTCGTCGCGACGTCCTTGTCGACTTCGTTGCCGTCGGCTCCCGTCACCGCCACCGACTTCCGGGTCGGGCTGGAATCGGAGACCATTCAGCGGCGGGTGGCCCTCGTCTCGACGGCCGTCGCCGACGGTCGCTCGGCCACCTCCACCGCGATCGTCGAGGTGAACTCCGATCGCTCGTATGCGATCAACTACTGGGTGCTCGATCCCTGACGCGGCGGACGACACTCCGGACGTTCAGCCCGCGAGAACCGCCCGGGCCACGAGGTCGGTGCCGAAGGCGGTGAGGATCGCGAGATACATGAGACCGGTGGCGGCCATCACCGCCGAGTACGCCTTCTCGCGCAACGCACGCTGCGTGACCACCGTCAGGACTCCGGTGGTCACGGCGCAGGCCGCCCAGAACCACCCGAGTTGACCACCCCAACCGTCGTCGACCGCACCGGTGAAAACGCTGAACATTCCGGTGGGCAACAACATCACCGCGACCTCGAGGGGCCACACCCACAGGAACAGTCGAATCACCTCGTCGAGCAAGCGACGGGGCAAGCCGGGCTGCACCAGGTACCAGTGCCCGAGCAGCATCGCGTCGGATACGAGCCCGAGAAAGATCGCACCCACCACGGTGCGAGCAACGGCCACGGCGTCGTTTCCTCCGGCGGCCACGCCGGCCGCCACCACCGCCACCATCCCGGGAACCACGGTCACCGCATCGAGAATCGGTGCGAACTCCCGACCGCTCGCGGTCGCCGCGGTGGTCGACGTCCGGTCGATACCCGTCATCTCGGCCACCCGTTCGGAACGCCGATCGTGTTCGACGAGTCGACCGCTCACTCCCGCGCGACGTCGGACCACGCTCGACACGAGGGCGATGAACACCGCGACCGAGAAGAGCGCACCCATGGAGTCGCGAACGGCGATGGCTGCTCCCGTCCCGTCGGACCCGAGGGAAATCACGAGCGATCCGACCGACAGGACGAGGAAGGTGATCCGGAGTAGCCATCCGTAACCGAGGCCCACCTCCCGCCGACGGGTGGTGATCCAGCAACCGAGCATTCCGCCCACTCCCCACTGCAGGAGAACGGTGGCCGCGTCGAGATTCACGCCCGACACGCTAGGTCGGGATCACCGTGACGAACCTAGATTGAGCGGGTGACGAACAACCGACGTCTCGAGTCGTCCCGTCGTCTGGCGACGGTGGCCGCGGTGGTCGTCGCCGTTTGTTCGGCCTGCTTCACCGGCGCTCGTCCGAAACTCGTCACCGAGGCCACGATCCCACGACTCGACGATTCGGCGATCGGCACGGTCGCCGAAATCCTGGCCGCCGGTCCTCCCGACGTCGCGTTCACCGTCGACTACACGATCGTCACGAAGTTGGGCGGCCAGACGACCGCGGCCCGTCTGGCCAACGATCCCCTGCTCGGCACGAGTCTCGTGGTGGCCGAGGTGAGATACGTGTGGCCGGCCGACGGCCAACGCTGGACGTGTTCGACGATCACGAACGAATGCGAGTCCGGCATCGACGAGACCCGAGTGTCGGACCGTCAGTTGACTTCGGAGTTCTGGGGTCCGTCGATCGTCGAGCGGCTGCGTCAGGACGTCTCGTTCGCGGTGCGTGATGCCGATGGCCGGGCGGGCGACGTCGCGGGGCGCACCGCGACGTGCGTCGACGTCCCGGTCGTCGACTCGAGCGGATCGCCCCGCACCAAGTCGTACTGCGCGTTCGATTCGCTCGGTGTGGTGGCGATGTTCGACACCGCCGATCTGACCGTGACGGCAACGACCGTCACCGACTCGGCCGACCCCGCTTCGTTCAGCGTCTGAGAACGACGCCGGGCCGGCGCTCGGCCCTCCACTCGGCCGGTGGTCAGCTCGGGTCGCCGAGGCGACTGGCGACGAAACGCCGCTCGCTCAGCGAGGCCACCTCGACGCGACGACCGGTTTGCGGTGCGTGCACGATCGCCCGATCGACACCGAGCCACATCATCACGTGGCCCGGGTAGCGAACCAGATCACCGGCCTGCGCCGTGAAGATGTCGCGCGGTTCGGCGGCCCTGATCTGCGCGGTCGAGTTGCGCGGCAGCGCGAACCCGGCCTGCGCCCACGCGTAGGTGGTGAGGCCCGAACAGTCGAATCCGACACCCGGCACCGACATGCGGCGCTTGTAGGGAGTACCGATCTGCGAGAGCGCCGCCATGAGGGCGACTTGATGGTCGGCGTCGGCGTTCGACCACGCGGCCACGAAGCGGGTCGGATCGATCGACAGACGAAGACCGATCTCGACGGCCACCGCCTCGCGAGCCGCCGCGTACTCGGGCGAGCCGACGTCGGCCGTGACCCCCGGCGTCCAGATCTGACGTTCGGGGTGGCCGAGGGCGTCGAGGGCGCGATCGGCCAACTCGGCCAGACGATCGACGGTCGGCGCCGGGGTTCCGGGCCAGACCGCGACCGGTGCATCGGGACCCACCGGGGAGGCCCCGACGTTGCTCGGGACGAGCACCAGCACGGCACCCGTCAGGATGCACACCATCAGTGTGTTGCTCACTCGTTTCATCGTGGGTTCTCTCCAGTTGCCCGCTGGATGACGTCGCTGGGGACGGTGGACGGTTCGAGGAAGAGGGACGGACGTCCTTTTCGACAACCGGCCGAAACCGTATCGCAACGGAACCGCAACATTTCTGCGGGACCACCTCGCGACCCCTCGCTGGTCGACGTTCGGTTCGGTCGGGTGGCGGAAAACCGCAGGTCATCGGCCATGATGAACCTGTGACGACTGTCGCTGTGATCCTGGCTGCCGGCGCCGGAAGTCGGTTCAGCGGACCGGATCACAAACTCAACGCCCCGTTCCGAGGTGGCACGGTGGTGGGGGCCGCACTGAAGGCCGTCCGTCTCGCCCGTGACGCCGGGGCCGTCGATCGGATCATGGTGGTGGTGGGCGCCACCGATTTGCGCGGAGTCGACCTCGACGACCTCGAGATCGTCTCCAACCCGAACTGGGCCGAGGGCCAAGCCACCTCGCTGGCCACCGCTCTCGCCGCGATCGAACCGCCGACCGACCATCACCACGATCCGGTCGACGCTGTCGTCGTTGCACTGGGCGACCAGCCTCTCATCGAGACCTCGGCCTGGGCTCGGGTCGCTTCCGGAGACTCTCCCATCACCGTCGCCGTCTACAGCGACGGGCGCGTGGGGCATCCGATTCGACTCCACCGCTCCGTCTGGCACCTGTTACCAACGACCGGTGACTCGGGCGCGCGCGATCTCATTCGTCTGCGACCCGATCTGGTTTCACAAGTAGCCTGCGAGGGTTCCAACGCGGACATCGACACGCAGGAGGATCTACGAACATGGACCTGAACCACTCGTTCACCGTGAAGCAGCCCATCGACGGCGCCTGGAAGATCCTCACCAACCTCGAGGCCCTCGCCCCGTGCCTGCCCGGTGCCGAACTGCAGGAGGTTCACGACGACGTCTACAAGGGTGTCGTGAAGATCAAGGTGGGGCCGATCACCGCCCAGTTCAAAGGTGAGGCCCAGTTCGTCGAACAGGACGCCACCAGTTACCGCGCCGTACTGAAGGCCTCGGGACGCGACACCGGCGGCAAGGGCAACGCATCGGCAACCATCACCGCCAACCTCACGGCGGTGTCGCCCACCGAGACCACGTGCAACGTGGCCACCGATCTGTCGATCACCGGGAAGGTCGCTCAATTCGGCCGCGGAGCGGTGGCCGACGTCAGCGACAAACTGCTCGGTCAGTTCTCGGACAATCTCAACCGGCTCATCGAAGAGGGTGGAGCCGACGCCGCGACACCGGTCGCCGAGTCGAACGAGTCGAGCGACGCCACCTCTGGTGCGGCGGCGTCGAGCGACGGTGCCCCACGGATCCGCAAGATCGAGGGTCCGGCCGCCGAGCCACTCGATCTCGGCAACGTGGCCGGTGGCGCGATGATGAAGAGACTCCTTCCGCTACTCGCCGGACTCGCCGCCGCCTTCCTCTTCGTACGTCGCCTGTTCCGTCGCCGCCCCCGCAGTTGACCGAACCCGTCGTTCCCGCCCGTCGCCCCGATGACGAGTGGGTGACCGAACTGCTCGGCCGCCGTCCGCGCGGTTCCTTCGAAGTGGTGGCCCGCCGACCCGATGGTCAACCGGTCGTGCTTCGCAACTCTCCTTTCCTCGACGACGGGACTCCGATGCCGACCCTCTACTGGTTGTGCGATCCCCGATTGGTCGTGGCGGTGAGCCGTCTCGAGGCCGACGGCGGGGTCGACCGCGCCGAGGCCGACGTCGATCCGGTCGAGCTGGACGATTCGCACGATCGGTACGAACGCCGTCGTGACGTTTCGGTGACCGCCGCCGGGCGACCCCCGCAAGCCCCCCGTCCGAGCGGCGGAGTGGGTGGCACCCGTCGCGGTGTGAAGTGTCTGCACACCCACCTCGCGTGGCATCTGGTGGGCGGCGACGATCCGGTGGGACGCTGGACGGTGGCTCGACTGGATTCCCGCTTGATCGACGACGTCTCGATCGAGCCGTCCGAGGTGCACTCGTGAATCCGGACGCCTCGTCGCCGATCCGCGGTTCGGTGGTCGCGGCCGTCGACATCGGAACCAACAGCACCAATCTCCTCGTGACCTCGTCCGATGGGTCGCCCCTCGCACGGCGGGTCACCGTCACCCGACTCGGTCGCGGGGTCGACGCCTCGCGGCTCATCGGCGAACCGGCCGCGACCGCGACCCTCGACTGTCTCGTCGGCTACCGACGCGTGTGGGAGTCGCTCGGTGCCGAGCGGGTGCACGTGGTGGCGACGAGCGCCACCCGCGACGCCACCAACGGAGACTGGTTTCTCGAACGGGTGGAGGCGACGACCGGTGTTCGACCCGAAGTCCTGTCGGGTGAGCGCGAGGCCGAACTGTCGTACCGGGGCGTGGTCACCGGCATCGGTGGAGCATCCGCCACCTGGTCGACGTCGAGTCACGTGGTGATCGACATCGGTGGGGGCTCGACGGAGTTGGTGGTCGGCGCTCCACGCACCGATGGGCCACCGACCATCGCCGGGACCCACAGCCTCGAGGTGGGAGCGGTGCGTCTCACCGAACGCCATCTCCTGAGCGATCCACCCCGACCCGAGGAGTTGCTGAACGCCATCGGCGACGTCTACGACGCATTCGACGAGGTGTGCCTGGTCGACCCTCGACTCGCGGCTCCCGGTTCGCTGGTGGGTTGCGCCGGCACGATCGTCACCTCGGCCGCCGTCGAGATCGGCTTCGCCGAGACCGACCCTCCCTCCCTGGCTGCTCGACTCGACGGTTTCTTCCTCGAACGCGAGGCGGCCGAGGACGTCTTTCGCACTCTCGCCACCGAATGCTTCGCCGATCGCGTGCACAACCCCGGTCTGCCCCGCGACCGCGCCGACGTGATCGTCGGGGGTCTCTGCGTGCTCGTGGCACTGCTGCGTCGATGGGACGCCCCGGGAATCTTCGTCTCGACGCGCGGGATCCTGGACGGCGTCTGTGCTGAAATCTCCGGTCGGACATGAACCCACCCAATCCGATTCATCCCGCCTCGCGCTCGGCGACCCGTCTGTACGGACGGCGCGTGATGTTGCGACCGCTCGTGCCGCCCGACTTCGCCGCCTGGTCGGAGGTGCGCCGACGCAACGGAGAGTGGCTCACCGTCTGGGAACCGGCGCGGGTGTCGGGCGCCTCCGACCCCGAACTCGATCGTGACGCATTCTCGGCACGGTGCAACCGTCGCGACCGCGACCGGGCGGCCGACGAGGCCTATTGCTTCGGACTGTTCGTCGACAACGCCTTCGCCGGCGAGGTGAATCTGAACAACGTGGTGCGCGGAGCGTTGCAGTCCGGAACCATCGGCTACTGGATCGACCGCGCCCGGGCCGGCCACGCCTACGTCGCCGAGGGAGTGGTCGCGGTACTGCGCCACGCCTTCGAGGATCTGAATCTGCATCGTGTGGAGATCTGCATCGTGCCCCGCAACTCCAACAGCCATCGCGTGGTGGAGAAGATCGGCCTGCGAAACGAGGGCGTGGCGTCGAGGTTCCTCGAGATCAACGGGGTCTGGGAGGACCACGTTCGCTATGCCATCACCCTGGAGGAATGGATCTCGCGACGGCCACGATTCGTGCAGGACTGGCTCTGATCCGAAGTCCTCGCCGGATCAGGCGAGGTCGGCGATACGCCGGAACGCGGCCGCCTTCTGCTTCCGCACCGCGGTGCGGCGCTTCCACTCCTTCACCTTCCAGTGTCGCTGACGCCGAGCACCGTCGGCCTTCTTGATGGCCCGCTCGGCGTCATGGTGATGCCAGGGCTTCCAAGCCGCTCCGGGCTCGTCGCAGTCGTCGACCTCCATGCCGTGCTGCACGCCGTTCACGAGTCCGTGAAGTTCGCCCTTCACGCGGTGTCGTTCGGCGTGGGCGTGAGCCCGCAGTTCGGCCCTCGGCAGAGGCACCGATTCCTCGGTGCGGTGGCGCTTGCTCATCCGTGTCCCCTTTCAGGTTCGGTTGAACTCCCCTTGAAGCGAACCGTACTCCTCGATCACGAAAAATCAAGGGCGACCTGTGCCGACTTCCGTACCGCCGTCGAGCGTCGTCGAGAGAGTCGAGGGAGTCGAAAGAACCGAAGGAGTCGAAAGAGTCACGACGAGTCCGCGGTCGGTCGGACTCGGACGACGGTCACTTCTTGCTGCTGATCCTCGACTGCAGAGCCGCGATGCGCTCGGCGAACCACGGCTGCCGAGTGCTCCAGAGTTGCGGATCGAGCTCGCGCGCCACCGCCGCGTCGTGCGCGTCGACGTCGGCCATGGCCTTGATCGTCTTTTTCGTCTCGATCACCAACTCTCGCGGCGCCGACGCGGCGCGGGCCGCCATCTCGTGGGCGACCGCGAGCAACTGGTCGTCCTCGACGCACCTGTGCACGATCCCGAGACGCTCGGCCTCCGAACCGTCCACGACCTCGCCGAACACGACGGTCGCCATGGCGGTCTGCGGACCCGCGATGCGACGGAGCATCCAGGTGTGTCCGCCTCCGGGGTGGATGCCGATCTGCAGGAATCGGGTGTCGAAGCGAGCGCGACGTGCCGCGATGCGCACGTCGCAACCGAGGGCGAGGTTCATCCCGGCGCCGACGGCCGGCCCGTTCACCGCAGCCAACGTCGGCAACGGACTGCGCGCGATGCGCAGGAATCCCTCGTAGATGCGTCCCAGACTCTCGGCAGAACTCTGTTGCAGGTTGCCCAGATTCGCACCAGCGCAGAACGCCGAACCGGCCCCGGTGACGACCACGGCTCCGACCGAATCGTCGGATTCGAGTCGGTCCATCGCGGCGACGATCTGGTCGACCATCGGCGCGGTGAGCGTGTTGCGCTCGGTCGGGTTGGCGAGGGTGAGGGTGCCGACACCGTCGGCGATCTCCACCAGAACGAGAACTTCGGATTCGGTCACCCCGGGAGTCTCGCACGACATCCGGTACGGTCGGCAACGTGAACTCTCGTCCTGCTCGACCGGCGGCGACCGTCGTGGTTTCGCGCCCGTCGTCCGACTCACCCTCGGGATTCGAGGTTCTCTTGCTGAAGCGCAGCGAGGTCGGGGCCTTCGCCGGTATGTGGGTGTTCCCGGGCGGACGCGTCGACGACAGCGATGGTGGCGACGACGAACACTCGCGGGCCCGCTCGGCGGCGGTTCGCGAAGCCATCGAGGAGGTGCAGGTGAACGTGGCCGTCGATCGGCTCGTCACCTGGAGCCACTGGACACCGCCGGAGTCCGCACCCGTGCGCTTCACCACCTGGTTCTTCGTGGCGGTGCTCGACGAACCGGTCGATGTGGTCATCGACGACCACGAGATCGTCGACCACCGGTGGTTGGCGCCCGAAGCGGCACTAGCGGCCGGACTCGCGATGGCTCCTCCCACCATCGTCACGCTGCACGAGTTGCACGAAGCCGGAAGCGTGGAGTCGGTTCTCGCCGGTCGCGCCGATCCGCCCGCCTACGTCACGCGTCCGGCCATGCGTGCCGACGGGGTGCCGATTCTGTTGTGGAACGGCGACGCGGGTTACGAGTCGGGCGACGCCGACGTCCCCGGTGCGCGGAACCGCCTCGTGATGCACGACGGGTTCGGCGGCGAGCGCTGGAGCTACGAACGTGCTTGATCACGTCTTCACCGACGCCATCAGTGCGCTCCACGAGGCCTTCGAGGGCGCGTTCCTGGAGCGGCAAGCCTTCGAGGAACGCTTCCAGTCCGACATCTTGGCCGGTGGAATCACCTGGGAGACGAGTTACGGGCTACCCGGCGAGGGAGTGGTGCCGCGCGTGGTGGCGCATCTCGCCCTCGAATGGTCGACGTTCAGCCAGTCGGCGTATCGCAGTTGGTTGCTCGACGAGACATCGGAGGAACGTCCGTCGATCGGCCTCGAGATCTCGTTTCGCGTTCAACGACTCGCCTCGCAGCCGCGACTCGAACAGGTGCGCTCCGTGCTGCCCACCGAGAGCACCAAGGTGGGCGAGGGCACTCTCGAACGCGCCGGAATCACCCTCGAGGCGGTCTTCGACGAGAGCGATGAACCGTCGACGAGCGAGACACCCGACGAGTGGGCGGTGGAAGGAACATACGAGGGCGTGTACGTGCTCGGCGAGGACACGCTGGCCGATGGAGCGAGCACCAGCCTCGACGAACACTTCGGGGCCCTCGGCGGCTGGATCGCCGCCATCCTCGTTCGGCTCGGCGACATCGAACTCGAGTACCTGCCATCCGACGACGCGAAGGAGAATCCGTGAACACATCCGCCGGTGACGACGAGGTCGTGCTGTTCGAGGTGTCCGAACGCATCGCGACGATCACCCTCAACCGACCGGCCGCCCGCAACGCGCTGTCGTCGGAGGTGTTGCGACTGCTCCCGAAGCGACTGCGCGAGGCCGAGACCCGCGACGACGTCGACGTGGTGATTCTCACCGGCACGGATCCGGCCTTTTGCGCCGGACTCGATCTGAAGGAACTCGGCTCGACCGCGGACAATCTCGGATCCGGATCCGGTGCCGACGGTCGTCCCAACGCCGACGGGGTGCGCGGACCGTTCCCGCCGATGGAGAAGCCGATCATCGGCGCGATCAACGGTGTCGCCATCACCGGCGGTTTCGAGATCGCACTCAACTGCGATTTCTTGGTGGCCTCCGAGCGCGCCAAGTTCGGCGACACCCACGCACGAGTGGGCGTGATGCCGGGTTGGGGTCTCACCGTCTTGCTGCCGCAGGCGATCGGAGTGCGGAGGGCGCGGGAGATGAGTTTCACCGGCAACTTCATGGACGCCGAGGAGGCACACGCCTTCGGTCTCGTGAACCACGTGGTACCGCACGACGAGTTGATGTCGTTCGCCCGG
>Ga0129333_10002529_pt1 | contig 17082 bp, 23 predicted proteins | sample CPB6_08_DNA_FD_94474 | JGI IMG/M metagenome (GOLD analysis project Ga0129333, IMG submission 94474) | Freshwater to marine salinity gradient microbial communities from Chesapeake Bay, USA - CPBay_Sum_0.6_0.8_DNA | ecosystem: Environmental > Aquatic > Marine > Coastal | place: USA: Chesapeake...
TAAATGACAACATTTAAGTTGCTAACTACAATTTGACAGCTCTGAAGCGGTTTGTAGTTTTTGTATTGTATGACCCCTTCTATAATTTTCAGGTCTTTCATTATTTTTTATGTAATATTCAAAAAATATTTAATTACTATATGGAATATAATGAACGACCAGAAAGATATAAAAGAGGATATAACTTACAAAAACTACAAACCGCTTTAACAGAGCCGTCAAATTGTAGTTAGTTGCTTAAATGCAATCATTTGCATCCAATAGAAAAAATAAATAACAAAATTATTATATTTTTTATAATGGTCTTGTCCCATTTATCTTTTCGGTTGGTGTAATTATGCAAGACAAATATTAGAAAGAACCTTATCTATTATAGGTATTACATGAGTTGCAAATCAACCCAAAATCATAATCCATCTTCTCGAAGAAGTCTTCTTACAATCAAAAATATTACATGCATCATCTGAACTTTCATCATTTTGTAAATAATATTTAATAGCAGTAATCTTATAGTCTTGTGTTTTATGTTTCATAATATTACACAATAAAAAATAATATTTTTGTGCCATTTTACATCTTCAAGAGTGTAAAAGCATGTATTATATGATTGTATTTTTTATAATATCATTGACCATATTATATATTTCTTTATATTTTTCATCCTCCTTATGATATATCTTCATTAGTTTATGTTTTATAAAATCAAATACTTCTTCATTTTCTATATCTTGGGCAAGGCCTATTTCGTTATCACTGCAAAACAATAACAAGTAGCCAGAATTATCTTTTATAAGTTTTGAAGAAACTAAGGATATATTCTTTTCTTTCCAAGAATTATTTTCTAGAACTTTACATTTATTTTCTTTTGTAAATTTTATGTTATTATTTTCTGGAAAGTTTTTATCAAAATGTTTCTTTTCAATATATAATGGAATAGTATTAACACCTGATAAAAGGATTTTAACAACTTCATCATAAGAAAGATGATCTATTCTTTCATTTCCAAAATTATTTATAAATATATTTTGTGTATTATTATTTTGAATATTATTTTGAATATTATTATTGATAATTTGATTATGAATAATGTTTTGAGGATTAGGTTCTCTAGCATGAATAATACTTCTAGCTTTACAATTGTTAGCTTTTATATGTCTAGACTTATGATGTCTGTTAGAAAATGAAATCATACATTTAGGACAAGTTAATTCGTCAACACCTTTACATTTTAATTCATGACTATTTAACCTTTTTTTTGTTTTATAAAGTTTATTACATTTTTTACAAAATAATAGAGGGGTAACATTTTGTCCATTTGGGGTAACATTTTGTCCATTTGGGGTAACATTTTGTCCATTTGGGGTAACATTTTGTCCATTTGGGGTAACATTTTGTCCATTTTCTGGCATTTTATAAATATTAGAAATATTGCTATGTTTGTTATTGATATGCTTTTGTAAATTAAATTTTCTGTTTGAAAAGTAGTTACAAAACTGACATTTGAAAATATTCATTTACTACTTTTACTACTTTATATTATATTATAATAAGATAATTAAATTTTAAATACTACTTTGTCACACCATAAATTACTACTTTTAATTTACAATCTTCCTACAACCCAAATCTTTCTTTGTCACCACATAAATGTCTAATTTTACCCCCCTCTCCCCCCCCCCCCCTCAATTTTTTTTTCACTAAAAAATGTAAAAGTTTTTTACTTTTTATTTTTGAAAAACATTTATTTAAAGTTTATTTATTTAAACAAATTATCTTACATAAAAATGTTGAATAAAAATGATCCTATACAAGATACATGTTTTATAATTTTAAGACATGTTAGAAACCCTATTCATAAAGATTTATGGAAAGAATGTTTGAGATGTATTCGTTCATTGTATAAGGATGAACTAGTTTTAATTATTGATGATAATTCTGATCAAACATTAATTGAAAATCTTGATAAAGAATATGAATGGATGATGCATAATGTAAAAATTGTCCCATCTACTTTTATAGGTGCTGGAGAAATACTACCTTTTTATTATTTTCATAAACTAAGACCAGCAAATAATGCTATAATTTTACAAGATTCTATGTTTATACAAAAACCTTTTGATATAAATTTAATAAATAATCTAGAAAATATTAAGTTTCTATGGCATTTTCATTTCTCTTGTCAACCTAAATTTTCTGATCCAAATATGAATTTTGTTCATATGCAAACAACTATGTTAAACAAACTTGATTATTCTAACGAATTAATATCTCTATTTACATCTTGTAAATGGGTTGGTTGTTTCGGATCATCATGTATTATTAATATTAATTTTTTGGATTTACTAGATAAAAAATACAACTTTTTGAAACTTGTTCATCATATTAATAATAGAGATGCAAGACAAATATTAGAAAGAACTATATCTATAATGGTATTGTATGAATTACGCACTAATCAAAATATTATGAGCAATATAGGGAACATAAGTATATTTGGTGATATATGGTTTAATCATCCTCATAAATTTCAATTTACATTCGATGATTATAAAAAGAATAAATTAAATATTCCTCTTATCAAATGTTGGAATAGTAGATAGTAATGTATATCAAATATAATTATAATTTTTTACATTAAAGTATTTTTGCTATCTAAGTGTCCAGTTTTTTTTAATTTTTTTATTATTATTTCACTATCTTTGTGCAAATATTCATAAAGTTCTTCTTCTTCAAATTCAATATGTCTATAACAACAAGATCTGCATATACGAACATTTTCTAAAATTAGGTTTCCTCCATCTGACATGGGATATTGAATATTTTGATATCTTCCTCCAGAATGTGGTTTGAAACTATACCATGTTTCCTTTCCAAATTGCTTTTTTGGAGGTTCTGGTTCTATGCTATTACAAGGTCCTGGGCAAAAATTTATTTTTTCTCCTTGAACAATGATATCATTTGTAGTTGACATTATTTTGTCTAAAGTAGCTTAATGACTAATTATACTTCAGTATTTTTTATAATCATTTTTTTTTAAATTCATATAAAAGTATTTGACCACTATATAATTAAAACATGAGGCATTTTTGGATAAATGTAGATAAAAATACAAAACGAAAAACTTTTATGGAAAAACAGTTTGCAAATTTAGGTCTGGCTAATTATAGAGTGTCTGCTATTACTCCTGACGACTTTGATAATTTTCTTGCACACAAACGCCCTCTTTCTTGTAAACATCCAGGATGCGTATCATGCGAATATGAATATGCGTGTATTTCAAGTCATATTAAGGCTATGTACGAAGCTTTGCAAATATCACAAGATCCAAATGAATGGTTTGTCATAATGGAAGATGATATTTACATTCCATTTGATATTAATTATGATAAATTAATACAAAATGCTCCAAAAGATGCAGAACTAATACAAACTTTAATTCTTTATGGTCCAACTGTAAAACATCTGTATAATATAAACAAATATGGTCAGCAATTTATTAAATGGCAATATTTATTACCTTCTACTGGAATGTATATCATTTCTCGTAAAGGTGCAGAAAAATTAGTAAATATGTTTTTTAAAAATGGCAAGTATGATTTCACATCTAGTCCTTATCAAATAGTAGCTGATGTAACATTATATTCTTCCATAAATTCATATGCTACAACATTTCCATTTGCATATCCTTATATTGCTATGGGTTCTGAAATACATCCAGAACATTTGTCAGCACATGCTTTAGCTATTAAAGATATAAAGGATGTAATTAATGATGCTATTAAAAATAATAGTATATCTTATGTAAATAAATATATACCAGAGACATCATATGAAAATTTATGAATGTTCACTTTTTAGTTTATATTTCTCATCAAAAAAATATATGACAATTAGTTGTTTTCTATGATCCCTTAGTTTATCTGTGCAGTATAGTATATATGATACGTCTTTTCCTTCGGTATTATAATTTTTTACCCATATATTAAATAATTCATTATATAATACCACTGATTCATTGATTAAAGGATATTTATTTATATTATTGGTAGCAAGCATTTGAGCTTCTTCTGCTAATCCTATTATATGCAAAAAGTGTTTAGTTATACAATCTCTACATCGTTTATTTTTATTTGTTAAATGTTCTTCTAATAATATTGATTGTTTTATGATTTGCTGCATATTATATTTTGGATCACTCACAGGATCTAATGCACCACATGTTAAATCACAAGATCCATTATTTACATTTGATTTAGATTTATATTTTGTAGCGTTAAAAATTAACGGCGTATCATATCCGTTATGATAATATTGCTGTTGCCATATTATTGCAATAGTGCATAATATAATCGTAAAGACAATTATTATAGTTTCTAATATGTTAACCATATATATATAGAATTAAATATTCTACTATAATAGAACAAAATAAGATTTAATGGATAGTAGTATACTTGGTAACAATTCATTCAATAATGCTGAATATTTTAAAGGCGGCAGAGGTGGTGGAGGTGGTAGCACTGGTTCTGGTATTGGTGCTGTATTAGCAGGTGGTGCTGCTGGTAGTATGAGTAATTCAGGTAGTAATACCGTACAAAGATGTCCTCTTGATGATCAGTCATTTTATTGTCAAATGGCTAGAACTACAAATATTGTTGGTATGGTTTTATATTTATTTGTAGTTTTGATGATAGTAATTGCATTTTTTTATTATGTATATATGTATTTTACATCAAAAAAATCCACATCAGGTAAAAAATAAATAACACTCTAACTTATTTTTATATATACAGTAGATAATGTACCATATAATACAAATGCCCAACATATATCTAATATGCTGACGTATAAACTATAATTTTTGTATAATACTAATGAAGTGAAGTTATAAATAGAATTTACTATAATTCCATAAAATCCCCCTGCTAAAAAGGCTACTAAATATTTATCAACATTATTGTATTTCTGTATTTGCGTTTCTACAAATGTTATACATATTATAAATAATCCTAATATCATTACAAGATATGTAATAATATAATATAAGATGTTAGCAGTTTGAAATTTTTCCTTTTGGATCTTTTCAATTAAACCTAAATAGATTTCTCTATTTAATATTATCCATCCAATATCCATAAATACAAATACTATTGAAAGAATAAATAGTTTCAAATAATAGTTCATATATGTATCTCTTATATTAGTCTATAATTTTTTAATGTTCCAATATATATTTTGTCAAACTATTTATTTCATTTACTGATATACCACGATTTGTCTTTATAAATATGCAATCATACGGATGCAAAGTTCTACCAAAACAACTATTTGGAAAACACGGATCGTGGTTATTACCACTAAAATTAATATCTATATTCAAACTTATATAATCTATATTTTGATATTCTGGTAATATAGCAGATATATTCCATCCATGTTTTAGGACTAATTGCGACATCATTATTTCTTTTCTTGCAATAAATTCTACCATATTTTTGTAATCATAATTACTGAAAAGATCTGTGTTATTCATAAGATATATTAAGCATTCTAAATCCATTGCAAAAAATTGCGATTGTACATGTGTATGTGGTAAAGTAATACCTGTCATTTTCTTAAATATTTCTGAGTGTCCCGTATTTGAATTTAAAATATTAATTGTTGTTCCAACCAATTTTACATTTCCTTTAATTAAATTAGTAAAAGCTTTGTACCATTTAACATTTGCATAAATAGGAACAAATGGCCCGCGAACTGATGTATTTAAAAATATAAAGTATTTGTATTTTTTAATGTCTATATTATTTAATGCAAAATCATATGCACCAAAATCATAATGTATATTTTCTCTTCTCATTATTTTAATATTTGGCATATCTGGTATTTGAATACTACATTCTCCATTTATGACAAAAATGTAGTCACATTCATTACATATACCATTTTTTAAAAATACTTGTAAATTATTTTGGTACACGATATCTTTTTCAAAATAAGCATATATTACGAGATTTTCAACTGACATTTATATATTGTACTTTTGATTTTCTTATATCTTTAGGTAATAGGAATATCTATTATTATATTAGATGATAATAGAATTTATTGAAAATAAACCTGAGTATAATGCAATAGTTGTATCATCTAAATCAAATAAAAATATAGATATACATATAACTGATTTTGTTAGTATCATTTTGGCTTCACAAAATATTAAAAATATTGTCAAATACAAACGGCACAATGATGATAATATAGTTTTTGATTTGGAACTTTTAGATAAACATTTTGTTAATGCATTTATAAATAGAATTATCCAAGGTCTTTATTCATTTGATAAGTATATTTCAAAAAATAGTAAAAATAGTAGAGTATTGTTTTTTGCACCACAATTAACTATGCAAAATAAAAATGATATCAAGATGTTATGTCAAAATGCATGTATGACACGAAATATTATTAACGAACCTTCTAACAAAAGCACACCGTCTATGATGTCTAGTAATGTTTCAAAAATGTTCAAAAATAATAAAAATATAACTGTTAAAATACTAAATGACAAGGATATTAAAAAAAAAGGGCTAGGTCTTATTGATGCAATAGGAAATTCATCTGCAAATAATGCGAGATTTATAATTATAGATTATCATCCTAAAAATAGTAAAAAAACAATTTGTTTAGTTGGCAAAGGAGTAACTATTGATACCGGAGGATATTCAATCAAAAGTTCTCATTCTATGTATAATATGCATATGGATAAAACAGGTGCTTCCGTATGCATAGGATTATTAAAAGCACTATCTCAAGTTAATTACAAAAATAGAATTATTGTATTATGCCCGCTTGTAGAGAATGTCATTTCAAATAACTCTGTGAAACCTAATGACATAATTAAAGCTTATAATGGCCAGACAGTTGAAATTGTAAATGTTGATGCTGAAGGACGATTGATACTCGCAGATGCGTTATCTTATGCGTGCAAAAATTATAATCCAGATTATATTTTTGATTTTGCTACATTGACAGGATGGTCTGAACGTATTCATTGTCATACAAGTTTTACATATTTTACATTAAGCAATAAATTATCAAATACTATTGTCACTATTGGTGATAAATATGCTGAAAGAAGCATCAGAATGCCTCCATGGACAGACTATTTATATTTCATAAAATCTAATATTGCAGATGTCAAAAATTATAATTTCAATTGCCAAAATAGCGATGGTATAATGGCAAGTATATTTTTAATGAATTTTATACCACAACAGTATAGAAAAAAATGGGTACATTTTGATATTAGATTAAATAGTTATAATAATAATGTAAATATAGCCGATGGTTTTGCAAGTTATTATAACATGCTTTTGCAACTGTAACAAAAAAATATTTTTTTGTGCTTTTATATTTTTTATATCTCTCTTTTTACTCATCTTCTGTTACCGATGTTTTCTTCGGCTTACGCGCCTTCTTTGTCTTAGTCGCTTGCAAAACTTCTATAATTTGTTCTGTAACATTATTTTTATCATCATCATTCTGAATTGATGTGTTAGGGGTATTCGAAGGTACACTAGTTTCATTATTTTCTACTTCTACATTAGTTTCCTTCTGTTTCTTCCATTCATCAATCGCCATCTTAAATATTGTTTTTGAATTTAGCAGAGGGTTAGTCTCCTTAATTTTTGCTGATTGTTCTTTGATGAAGAGATTATATGCAGATGGTTCTCTTTTTTTGATTACTTCACCATTTTCATCGCGTTCACGCTTAGTTCTTTGTTTACGTTGTTTCCCTGTATTTTCAATTAACTTCTCCCTTGTTGACGCAACAACTTCCTTATATATTTCACTCAAAATATTTTTTAGGTCTTTAATAGTATATTCTGAAGTACGATTAACTTTCTCGTTAAATTTTTCAAGAACAATTCTGGTAATATTTGCCATTTGCTATGTTAGAGGATAGAGGATTACCTTATGAAGCTTCTTATCTAGACCTTGTCTGATATATTAAATATTAGACTGTTAATCATTTTTTTACCAATTCAATCATTTTTTGAGCAAATGTTTTCTAACAGTAACATTCATTTATTCTTTGTATTGGTTGTAAAGATGGTATATAAGATTTAATATAATTATCTTGTGAATATGAAGTCCTTAGTATGTTCATATTTTCATATCCATGTTGTTGCAATTTAGGTTCCGTATACTGAATATTATGATAAGATGGTTCGTATGTTTGATGATATATTTGTCTCGGTGACTGTATTGGCATTGTAGGTTGTTTATAATATATTTGTCTTGGTGACTGTATTGGCATTGTAGGTTGTTGATGATATATTTGTCTTGGTGACTGTATTGGCAATGTAGGTTGTTGATGGTAATATACTTGTGGATGTGACTGTATGGGTAATGTGTTATGATAATGCCTATTATTTAAATTACATTGTTGTATATCATTATAAGCATTTTGTTCAATATATTCATAATGTTTCTTAATTTCATTACTTATGTCAGTGTAAATTTCCTCATAATCTGAAAATTCATCTTTTTCAACTTTTATAGGTTTAAAATGCACACTAGGACTATAGTCTATTTTCATTGCATTAAACATAGATTTTTCAAAACATTTGAAAATATTTTTATCTGCATCTGACAAATTATATGATGATGCTAAAGAAACTGTCATATTTATATCTTTTTTATTCAAAACATTATTTACATCGTTTAATATATCAAATATATCATCATTTACATATGAAAGTTTAGTCAAATATTCTCCAATCGATTTTTTATTTATAGTCTCATTATTTAATAGCAAATTGTAATAATTATTTTCATCAGAAGAATAATTTGACAAATTATAAGATATTGTTATGATTTTGCTTTTACTATTATTTTCATTAACTTGCGTCATATTCTCTTTATTTTGATACCATATATAATCTAAATTAAATATGTTTCCATCTATAAAACAACTATCTGCTATAAATATAATTTGAGTTTTTGGGTTAAATTGTTGAAATATTTTGTATAATTCATCCTTATCAATAATCCCATTTTTATCATAATCACTTGGTACCATTCCTTGTTTGATGTCATAGTTTCCCGTGTATGATTTTATATAATCTTTAACATTTATTGTATCTCCAATATAATATATGAAAACAGTATCTACATCACTTGTCCATGTATCTAATCCTAATTTATATAATTTGAGTAATATACCATCATATGATGATTTACATTTTGTGTCATCTGTTATTATTTCAAAGTCTGAATTATCCAAATTATATATATTTTTGATATAATCAGAGAATTTAGTTACATTTTGTATATTATATAACCTTCTATAGTCATTTTCTTTATAATCTGCACCTATAAATATTGCTTTATATGTCATTTAATATTTACAAATGTTTAAAAATGTGCTATTTTTACACCCTTATTATTTATTCTATAATATAAGAAAAAAGATTGTTATTTAGACACTTTTATTGTGCCCATCTATATTATCAGTAAATACTGTCGATGATGATAGTTTAGGCCCTTTGTCGTCTAATAGTTCTGTTACTTGACTTTGTAATTTATTTAATACACCAGGTAATACTGCAGCATTTTGCAACATATTTACTATATCAGGGCTGTTTTCTTGTATTTCTGTTATTATACTTGTATCTTGTGATACAGTTGTATTTTGCGGTATAGATTGTGATGTAGTAGATAATTCAGTACTTCGTTTTTCACCTCCTAGTATTAAAGGTAATGTTCTTTTCCCTAAAAATTCTCTCTTGGTTTTATTTTGAATTGATTTAGGAATGTCAAATGTTAGGTCATCGTCAATTAGTTCAAATTCTGTTATACTATTCTGAACAAATTCTACAGATACTGGTTCAGATACGTCCAATAATTTCTTTTCTATTGTACTTAATAATTTTTCAAATTTATTTTTTGTACTTGTAAATACTTGTTTTTTATTATCGATTTGTAAAGTGTTCTCTACACCAATTAAAAGCGCAATAAATGCATTCATAACAGTATTTATTATGTTTATTTCTTCTCTTTCATTAAATTTGCTAGAGTTTAAAACTGACAATACAACCGATATGAAAATAGCCGGTAGTTTAAAAAATATCTTCATTCTTCCTAAACTATTTGATGACTCTGCAAGCATTAGTGAATATATGAAGCAGCGGTCTTTAATATCATTCAAAGTAATTAACAAATTATTATCCATTCTTTATAGATTTAAAGGATTTTCTATATATATATATAATATAATATTATGCGCAATTTAAAAGCAGGGGTTTTACTTAACTCAGGGCTTGGTAATCAACTCTTTATGATTTTTGCTTTGCTATCATATTGTATCGATAATCTGTATGATTTTATTATATATTATGATAATACCAAAATGAAGTGTTATTGGGAAAATATATTATACAAATTAAAAGATAATATATCAATGTCACCTTCATCTTTAACTCCAATATATGAAGAGCCGCATTTTCATTATAGTTTAATTCCTGAAGCTGCACATAATATTAATCTCAAAGGATATTTTCAAAGTGACAAATATTTTAAACACAATTATAAAAGAATTAAAGAATTATTAGCAATTGATGAGCAATCTAAAAATATTGCTAATGAATATTCGGCATATTTTACCAAAAAAACCATTGCTTTGCATTTTCGCATTGGAGATTATATAGGACTGCAAGGATATCATTGCATAAAAAGTCCAGGCTATTACATCGGAGCCTTTGAAAAAATGATCAAAAAATTACAAGAAAATGGTGAAAATATTTCTGATTATAATATACTATATTTTTGTCAAGAACAAGATAATCATATTGTTGATCAATATCTTAATATATTTCGCAAGAAGTTACAAAATATCCATTTTGTAAAAGTTGCCGATGATATCCCTGACTGGAAGCAACTGCTTTTGATGTCATCTTGTAATCATTTTATTATTGCCAACAGTACATTCTCGTGGTTTGGTGCATACTTATCAAAATCTTACGAAGCTAATGAAGCAATTGTTTGTTATCCGCAAACTTGGTTTGGTCCATTATATACGCATAACACACAAGATTTATGTCCTTCAGATTGGATATCCATAAATGATACTGATTTTCAGTAATTTTCAGAAAAAATGAATAATTTATATATGTACTTATTATATATAACAATATGGAAACCGATGATATTGGCGATATTGAATTTATGATGGAAACATCTTGCAGCTTGTATGAAGGTGATGGTAATAGAATTATTCAATATATAAATAAACTAGATATATCTTGCGATACTAAAAATTTACTATTGTGTTTGGTTCAAAATGATAATCATAATGATTATATTGAAATTTATAATATTTGTATGGAAAATGGTATAGAATTACCTCCTCTTATTTGAAATAAATGACTTTTCAAGCATGATAAAAATATGATTTATTTTTCGCTGTCAGATCTCTTAATTTTATAGCAGTTCTCAAACTCTTTCAGAATATCTTTACATTTATCAAGTTCGTTATTTTGCATACAATATTGCAGTAATCCATGTATATTTATACATGTTTTCATATCATAAGATTTTTTCTCATTTATTTCATCAGGTTTTTTATCAAACATTGCAGAAACTGCTCTATTTCCTATTGCAGATCCTGCTCCAAATGTCATTCCTTGCACTATTGACCCTAATATATCACCTGTTACCGATTGTATTGTATCAGTTCTTTTTGTATTAGGGGTAATTATATCCTTCCTATGTTTTTTTGTTATCATATCTTACCTATATTATTTTAGATATTTTCATATCTTATATCATTTTTTACAACACATATATAAATATTAGCATTATTATAATATATAGTTATGTTGTTTAGTAAAATTATTTATATTTTGTTCTTAGCACTTTATATTGATTCCACTGTATCTTTTCAAGTTTCCAAAAATAATTTTAGATTTAATAGCAAACCATTTATAACCACATTAAAAGCGCGCAATGATAACTTTAATGATCCATGGAATTATTCACATATTATTCGTATTAATCCAACACCAATTCCAATTATATCTTTTGATGATCTATTTCGCAATTTAAGACTAATTAATTGTGTTATTTTGACTACTAATTGTGATAGAGTTATCATTTTTTATGATAAAGAAAAACGAGGGGTCTTTTACATGGATCCTCAAAATCAAGATATGTTATCAAAAGTCAGATATTTGCTTTCACAAATTAAAACAGAAATAAGACTTGAGTATCCTATGGGAATGGATAACTCAAAACACAAGTGGTATTGTGAACCTAGACCAGATAAAGATAAGGATATTATTTCAAATATATCACACGACAATTTTAATAATTTAGATGATTTAGAAGAAAATAATGAAAATTACGAGGATTACGGTGATGATTTTTATATTGATTAAAAATTCTTTTTTTAATTTGAATTTTCAAAGCAAAAAGATTTGAAATGCCGAGAGTAACTGCTGCAATGAGAGCCGAGGATGCTGCCTCGAGAGCTGAGGATGCCGCCTCGAGAGCTGAGGATGCCGCAATGAGAGCAGCAGGGGCTCTTTTAAGGGAAGGCGCTTTCATGAGAACAGATGACATTGTCGAGAGACAAGGCTTTGTAGCTTCGAGGGAAGGCGCTGCCACAAGATCGCAAGATATCACAGCCGTGGTTGAAGATGTGACAATTTCTAGGGAAGGCACACAGAGGAATTTGAATAGCGAAGACGAACTTCAAAGCAACATAAGAGCATTCGAGAGAATGCATATTGGAGAAGAGACGACCAGGAAAAATTGTCATGTTTGCAAGATTTCTCTTCCATATCCATTCGGGATTACAGGATTTCCTGTTGACGCTGTTTCGTGTCCTATATGCTTTGAAGATACTAAACCAATTATGGTGCTCGGATGCGGTCATTTCATTTGCCCAGAATGTTTTACTACATGCTTCGGACAAACGGAATTCACATTGAACGATTTATTACTTCGCCGCAGTCAACAAAATCGTATCGACGAAGAGCGACGAGCACGCGAAACTTTGAGTACTGTTTTTCCGCATCTTTTTGAAGGAGACGAAAATTCATTTGTTCCTTTTCACGATTTTGACAACGTATTTGCAAAGGGGAGAGGAAAAGTAATGAACCCATTGCAACGCAGAGCAAATACGCATTTGTTGAGAATGGAAAAACTTCTTGATGCTTGCGATGAATGGAAAAATACAAATCTTACTATGACTTCAAACATTGTCAAAGAGATTACATTTTACTGCAATTTACCAGAGTATGTCGAAGAAATATTTGCACCAGATGTAGATGGCGATTTCTACAATTATTACCTATTACCATTCAAGCTTAATCTTTTGAATTTACTGTATAATCAAATCACTTTGACTGGAATTACAGCCAACTATGCGATTACATGCATGTACAAGGATCTCAAGCTACGTGAAGCTACGTAAACATGAAATATGAAGTAGTAATGTTATGAAATTAACTTAATTTTGATATCTTGCATACATCTACGGACTGATGTATGAATATCTGGTATATTTGGATATAATGAATACAATTTATTTGTATTTAATTGCGTGTTTGATCTTTTTGACATTAAAATTTTGTCTTGTTCTTCTAATGAAAAATTTGTCCATATGAATTCTGGATCTACTATTTCTTTATATATTTCTAATATTTCATTATGACTAATGATACCAGAATTTACCATATTAAATGTACCTTTTATATTATTTTTCATCATATCTAACATTATAGGATACATATCATCTAATACTGTCATACTATTTGCTATCGAACAAATTTTATCATATTTTGTTATTTTAGTTATGAAATTTCGAGGATGATTATGATTTGCTATTGGCATTCTTATTCGCAGATTTAACGTTGTATCATCAAACATATGCTGTAATCTATCTGTAAAACCTTTCACAATTGAATACGATGAACCAAAGAAGTTAGGTTTATCATCTTCATCAAAGTTTACTAAACTAGGATCTTCTGCTGTAAAAATACAACCTGTTCCCAAATAAGTTAAATGAATGTTATATTTTTTACACATTATTGATAAGACCAATGGTGCGTATAGATTATCGCGAATATTATCAACGAGTTTACCTGGTTTCTCAAGATAATCTATAGTATTTATTCCTTCTCCATGTGTACGTCCAATAAATGATACAATATGGGTAGGTCTTTCTTCTTTAATTACATTTTCGACCCCTTTCTCATCATCAGCTCTTATTTTAGTTTCAATATATTCAATATTATGCAATAGTATATATTTAATAAATTGTTCCCCAATCCATCCTTTGCTACCAAAAACCAATAACCTCATATAATACATCTCATTTGTATTGCTTAAGTATTTATCTGCAAATCTATATCATATGTTATATAAGGATTATTGTAAATCTATATACATCATGAATAATTATAGTTGTTTGCAATATAAAAAAAATGTTTATTCTCAAAACGGAGAAGATGGTATTATAGAATATATTTTTAAAACTTTGGGTATTCAAAATGGTAATTTTATTGAATTTGGTGCTTGGGATGGTATTCATTTATCCAATTGTTATAAATTATTAAATGAAGGTTGGTCTGGTATTTATATTGAAGCAGATAAAAATAAATATAATGATTTAGTAAAAAATTTTGGTGATAAGCAGAAAATTACTCTAATTAATAAAATGGTAGGATATGAGGATGATGACAATTTAGATTTAATAATTGAACATTCTAATCATGAAAATAAGGATTTTGATTTTATTTCAATTGATGTTGATGGTCTTGATTATAATATTTTTAAAGCCACAAACACATATTTGCCTAAAGTTATTTGTATTGAAGTTAATGCAGGTCATTCACCAGAATTTGATCAAGAATTATCAAATGATATTGCAGTAAATAATATTGGTCAAAGTCTTCAAATTGTTTGTAATCTAGCAGCCACAAAGGGCTATTTTCCTCTATGTTATACAGGTAATCTATTTCTTGTTAAAAATGAATATAAACACCTTTTTTTACAAGATATTAAACCTATTAAAGACCTTTATATAGATTTTTTGTCTTACTTAGATAATGATGGTGTTAAACATTTATATAATACTTTTGTTGTTACAAAGTATTTTAATGGATTATGGTTTCACAATCAAGTTCTAGAAGATTTTTGTAATACCAGAATTTTACATAACTAATTAGTGACTTATTTATGCGAATTTATTATTATTGCAATAAAATGTAATGTTGTTGCCATATACACATACATACGTATGAATATCATATTATATTCACTTAAACCAAATGCATATCTTGGCTCAAATAGCCAGTCATTTTCATCTTCATTTGAATAATTCATTCTGTATATGGTTGTTTTGTTTTTATTGTTATCATCTTCATCTTCCTTCTTCATATACATTTTACAACAATTATTTTTTCTATCTAATTTATAAATTGTCGGTATATTACAGTATTGAAATGGTTTCAATGTATATTTTTGCTTAATCAGTAATTGATTTCGTGGAAAACTTGATGTTTCAGTAAATAATGATATCATAAATAGCATTCCAACTACATATTTCACTCGGTTTTTGTTCATTTACCTATCTATTATGATAATATTTTTATATATTTTATTTTCCCTATTATAATAGAGATATGAATATTGATAGTTCTTTTTGGTATCAAGTTATTCATGTCATGGTACCTATTATACTTGCATGTATTATAAATATTGTTATTTACACTCAAGGATGGAATAAAAATAATTCGCAATCTCCTGTAAGAGGATTACCACCTGGTTATGTAATTGCTATAGTTTGGATTGTTATCTTAGGTCTTCTTGGATATGCTCACTATCTTGTATATCCTAGTATAGCATCCTGGGTAATCGTTATAGCTATCTTATATTGTTTAGCATACCCATTTTTAACATCTGGATTGAAAAATACATATTCTAATATATATAATATCTTATCGTTTATAATAGCTGTTTTAGTTTTTGCATTTGTTTACCATAATAATCACTATGCTGCATTATTTACTATCCCATTTTTATTATGGACATTATATGTATCAATTATAACAAATATTATGATATAAAATTTTAGTATATTATATTAAAAAAGACATGCAAATTTTTGTAAAAACTTTGACAGGTAAAACAATTACACTTGAAGTTGAATCTTCAGATACAATTGATATGATCAAATCAAAAATTCAAGATAAAGAAGGTATTCCACCAGATCAGCAACGTTTGATCTTTGCAGGAAAACAATTAGAAGACGGGCGTACCTTAGCAGATTATAACATTCAAAAAGAATCTACTTTGCATTTGGTTCTACGTTTAAGAGGTGGTAATATATAAATTATATATATTATAAAAAAATAATAGCCGTTAGTGTGGATCGAACACACGACCTTCTCATTACAAGTGAGACGCACTACCACTATGCTATAACGGCTTATTTATATAAGCCTATATATCTTTAAGTATTTTTTGGTACAATTACTTTATGATTATATCCTTTTTTTTGTATATAAAATTGTTATGTATACTTATGTACATATGATCCCTAACCTTACAGTAAATAAAAAAATACAGGTTTGCATTCTGGTTAATTTTAGTTTATTACTTATGATAGCATCATTTGTTTTGAATTATGCAGATAGTAATATGTTACGGGTAGGTTATTCCAAAGACTTGGTTGTTATGGGAATTGTTATTGATACTTGGCAAAAATATACATTGTTACATATGTGTATATTTTTTGTCGAATTCTGGCATTCTATTATATACGAGTATGCAAACCCTATTATGTATTTTAATGTATTTAATGCAGATAAAAAAGTAATCACGGATTTTGGCAAAATTGAATTACAAGTATATGCTCAAAGTTTATGGTTTTTAACTACAGTTAAGCATGGTATTATGACATTAGTAGCCATCCAACAGATAGATATTACATTATGTAAGATAGTTTATAGTGAAATAGCTATAGCTATAGTCATTTATAATGTGCTTAAAAATAAACATTTTGTAAAAAACGAATTA
>Ga0129333_10002530_pt1 | contig 17075 bp, 7 predicted proteins | sample CPB6_08_DNA_FD_94474 | JGI IMG/M metagenome (GOLD analysis project Ga0129333, IMG submission 94474) | Freshwater to marine salinity gradient microbial communities from Chesapeake Bay, USA - CPBay_Sum_0.6_0.8_DNA | ecosystem: Environmental > Aquatic > Marine > Coastal | place: USA: Chesapeake Bay...
AAGTTTAGAACATGGAAATTATGGGCAATTTTTAATGTCCCAGGGCCAAGGAGCTTATCCAGTTTGGTCATACACTTTAAATGAAATTGACACAAGTGTAAACTCAGGATTGAATATTTCCAGAAACGGGTCATCGGTAAATATATCAATTGACCAAAATTTCAATGCAGTTTGGCAAGGTTCACATAAATTTTTAAATGATTTGAATTTAAATTGTCAACTAGTTTTTTCTAACAAAAACAAAGCTCCAATAAAATTTGATGTAACTTCTTCTGAGGGAATAAAATCTGCTGGTGAAATTTGGTACGATGGCAATGAATTATTTTTCAATAATGGTTCAAAAAATGTTTGTTTGACACAGGAAGTTGAAATTCAAGACTTCAAACAATCTCATTTGCTAACTTTATCTGCAGGCAATGAAATATTTGATAATAAAAAAATAAAGTTGAAAGTGCCTGTCCCTTATCTCACGACTAAGAAGAACTTAGCAGTCGCAAATTGGAAAATCAAATATATTCATTTGGTTGCCGATGACCCTTCAATGACAGATAGCACAATTTTTAATTTATTAAAAAATGATAAAACAGCATCTGTCATTAATATCCCAATAGGAAATAGTGAATTTTTATATTCAGAATTCAAGGATAATATTTTGACTTCGGGTGAAATTTTGCAACTAGAATGTGTTAAGACAGGTGGAAGTAATTTTTGGTCAGCCTTTTTAATGATTGAAATGATTTAATGGAAAAATAAATGTCAACCTTTTATATTGTACCACCAAGAAAAACTTCATTAGGATTATCTGACCAAGCATTTGTATCTGCTATCGGTAACGGTGCAGTCAACCTGGCTGGTCAAATTGCATTTACATCTTTAAATAATAGTATTACAGTTGTTGTAAATGATAATAATAATACTTTAGACTTATCCTTAAATACTGCAAACTTTGTTCAAAAAACATTGAATTCTGTTATAACGGCTAACATGAAATTCGCTCCAACTGTTGGGAATGTTGGACTAATTTTGCATTCTGATGGAACAAACCCAAGTTCTACAGAGGTTGGCGGTTTGTATTACAATACTGCAGACCAAACATTGAAAATTTATAATGGAGCTGCTTGGTCATCAATTGCACAAATAGGTGCATTAACATTATCTCAAGCAAATCAATTATATCTTCAACTTTCAGGTGGCAGTTTAACTGGTAAATTATTATTATCAAATTCTCCATTGAGATTAACCAACTTATCAACTGCCCCATCTTTGCAAACCTCGCAAGAAGGTGACCTTTTTTATAACAGTGTTACCAAAAAATTGGTTTTGAATAATGGCACAGCTTGGGTAGATATTGCTTCAGGTTCTTTGACATTTACAAATATCAACAGTCCAATTTTATTCAACGGCTTATCAACCACCAGCATATCTTTTGGCACCATAAATATTTCTTTGGACCAATCTTATAATTATAATTGGACAGGTTCTAACTCTTTTTCACAGCCTATTACATTTGCAAATGGTCAAACTTTTGATATAAATAAATTGACAATTGCCTCGCCATCACCAGCTAATGGGCAAATAATTTACAGAAATAATAATGTTTGGACTGTATTACCCCCTGGTTCTTTAAATCAAGTTTTAAAAATAAATAGCAGTGGGATACCAGTTTGGTCTGCAGAATCATCCAAATTTTTAGAAACTCCAACTGATGGAAGTTTAACAGATGGCTATTTTACTAATTGGACTACAAATACAACTATTACGGACGCAATAGATGAAATAAATGAATTATTAAATCAGATAAGTCCTAGTAAGCCAAATTTATTAACTAGTACTTCATTGGTAACTGTAACATCTCCAACAGTAAATCAAGTAAAACTTTCCGCTGGTTTGAGCAATAGTTGGTATTATTCAAAAACAACTCCATCGGGAGCGACAACTGCCAAATCTCCTGGTGATTTGATAAATGGTTATTTTGTTAGTGGAAATATAGTTTTGCAGTCCCCTTCTGGCAGTTATTATGCTGGAAAAGCTGGTGCAGCAGAGGGAACAACATCACACAAAGTTTATTTTGGAGGCGCTACAGTAACATCAATTGTTGCTGTTTCAAGAACTTTGACGTCTGGTACGGGAGCATCAACTAGTAATAATTCTATTTTAAATGTTAATAGTATTCAAAATTTCAACAATATTTGGTCTCGCGCAGAAAGCTCGATTACATATACTCAAACTTTGGAAGGATGGATTGGCCATTCTTTGATTCATACATTATCTGGAGAGTCAGACATAACAAGTTTTTATTATGATACTAATCAATCAGCTCCAACATTTTCCGTTGCACCAAGTATAACTTCCGAAAGTCCAAACATAATTTATATTTCTTCAATCAAGCATTATGGTCTAGGAAGTATTTTTTATATTTCATTTACAGCTGCTGGTGGAAGTAGTGGTATTTTTAGTAAATGTTATCATCCAACCAATGTAGCTAAAATCTCTGGTACAGGAATCAATGATATAGCTTTGAACCCAGTAAATCCTCCTACATATACAGATTCATTCGTAGTGTCGAATACAGCCGCAACATTGAGTAAATCAAATGACATTTCTACAAGTTACACAATAACAGTTTCATTGTTCAAAGCTAATGGCTTAACAGCATCTTCAAATTTAAATTTAAATAAATATATTAATACATACACATCTGACCCATCTGATAACACAAATGAATATTTTACTCTGGAATCTAGAAGATTATTATCTGATTCTAACTCTACATTCAGTTCTACACTAAGTATGGCAGAAGGTTATTTACAAATCAAAAATGGAGAATTAGTTTGGCCTTCGAGTGATTACAGCGATTCTAATTTGACATATACTGGAGGCCCTATTACATTTAACTCAAGTCCTAAGAGATATGAAAGATTTTTTACAAATGCAGAATGTAGTTCTATAACCCTCACAATCTACGGTTTATCCAGCTCTACAAGCATTTCTTCATATTTATCTGGAAATGTCAATATAATAGCCCAATTATTCGATATTAATGATTCAAGCAAAAAATATTTTGATTTAGGTCAAAACTTTATATCAAACGTGCCATTAGCAACACCCTTTACTGATGTAAATAATAGCACACATAATTTATATGCAGCTAAAATATCTTCCAGTTTTGCTACAGTCAATGGTGTGACAGTAACAACCTTAACATTTACATTTGGAGTTCAGAACACACAATCAATTTCAGCAAGCCCCAACAATGGAAAATATCGTTTGATAGTAATTTATAGAAATAGTACTACAGAAAAAATCACTCAAATTACCAGCACTGCGGGGGCCATATAATGCCTTGGGATAAATTAGATTTTACATTCAAAAAATTATTAAATAAGAGAGTTACCTCAGAAAATAAAAAAATTTATGAGGAAGTAAGCGACTATACACTCAACGTTCATGCCACTGAAATTTGGGCTGAAAATATTCCAGGCACTCCTCCTAATTCAAGCACTTCAATCATCGAAGTAGTAGATAAATTAACTTTAACTAAAGACACAACCGTATCTGGTTCACAAGCTTGGTATGCATTTAGAAGTGGAGAAAGATTAAAAGACTGGATTCCCGATAAATTTGACGGAACGGCTGCAGCAACTTATGCCGTCCAAATATTTGACCAGGACAATAATCCAATATCTGTGGCAGATACAAGTAATATAATATTTGATTATCAAACTGGTATTTTGCTTTTAGATTCAACGCACCCAACTGCTACTTCATTCAAAATTTCTGGTTATAGATACATTGGCACCAAAGGTGTCGCAAACTCAACTGGTGTAGTTAACGGAACAGGAAATTCCAATTTTATTCCATTGTGGTCTGATTCTAATACAATCAGCAATTCAATTATGACTCAGACAGGTACTACAATTATTAATATTGTTGGAACCTTGAGAGCAACAACTAAATCTTTTGATATTCCGCATCCAACTAAGTCCAACCACAGATTAGTTTATGGATGCTTGGAAGGTCCAGAAAATGGCGTATATATCAGAGGAAAAGCTTCTGGGAAAAATTTAGTAACTGTTAATTTGCCAGAATATTGGTCTAAACTATGTGACGATTTTAATGTTGTCATCACTCCTTTAAAAAATCAAAATTTATTTATATCGTCTCAAACGGAAAACACATTTACTGTCCAAAGGTGCGGTATGGTGTTTTTCAGAAAAAAATCCATAGATTTTAGTTATTTAGTGATTGGTTCCAGGCGAGATGCCCCTTTAGTTACAGAATATGAACTAAAATAAATAATTTGGAGTTTCCAGCATGCCAGATACTTTTCAAGATGATGTAATCAAGAAATTGAAAGATAGAAATAAAGCAGTCAATCTTTCGGATTTAGAGGATTCTGAACAAATTTCTACTGTAATCAAAACCTTGAGTGTTAATGAAAACAAAGATTTTTCAGCTTTCGGCGCCGTGAGCTCTGGACCCACCAGTGGTGGTAATAAAGATATTTTAATTGTACCTGGCTTTGGTGGTACATCCTCTGAAACTGCGTCACAAATCAATTTTTATTGGTCTGCAGGTTATAGTACTTCTGGCGGAACTATTCCTACTAATAATAATGATGGCAATAAAAGAACATCTATTTTTAACTACGCAGAAACTGGAACAGGTATACCTGTTCTAGCAATTGGTGGTTATGACGGTACAAATCATTTTTCTCCAACTTCAACTTATGGTGGAGTGTCTGGGCAAACTGTAGCTAAAGTTTGGATTCATCCATTTTCTGGTAAAATTGATGCTACAACTATCGACTTATCACAAAATTCTTTAAATACTGCTCAAATTACTTTTGGTACTGCATCGACAGGCGACCATTCTACTTTGACACAAGGTCAAATGGCATGGAATGGTACAAGACTTCAAGTACATAATGGTACAGCAATAAAAAGTATTGCATACACTGATGATGTAAGTGGTGCAAACAGTATTGATAATACTTCTACCAGTATTGGCAACTTATTTTTTGTAGGAATTAATACTTCGATATCAACATCTGGTGCGATTATATTTACTGCTGGTGCAAATGCACCGTATGTAGACGCTTCAAATGGAAATTTAAATATATCAGGCGATATAGCACTCGGTGGTGGAGATTTAATAACTGCTAATTCGACAGCCTCATTATTTAATACAAATGCTACCACTTTAAATATTGGCGGCGGCGCAACAACTCTGTCTTTGGGTTCAAGTTCAGGTACTGCAACGATTAACAATTCTACTTTGAATCTCAGCGCTAGTTCAATCCAAAATACTGCTGCGACTTCTATAACTTTAGGGACAACGAGTAGTGGTACTTCCAGTATACAAACTCCTAATATAAATTTGGGTACTAATGTTACATCTGGAACTGTATCTATTTTATCCTCAACTTTTACTGCTAATAATGCTACTACTTTAAATTTAGGTGCTTCTTCTGGCACAGCAACAATCAACAACGTTACTCTTGCATTGCCTAATGTTACTAGTATAACTGGTACGTCAAATACGATAACTTTATTTGCACAAGCTACAACTGCCAATTTATTTGGGACTGCTTCATCCTCTACAATAAATATAGGTTCTGGAACTTTATCATCTGGAACTAAAAATTTAAATATTGGAACCGGTGCTTCTGCAGGTGTGACAAATATAACAATTGGTCCTGCTGCAAGTTTAGAGAGTAATACAATATCTTTCAACGGCAACAGATTGCAGAATATTGGTACTCCCTCTGCGGCAAATGATGCGGCAACAAAGGGATATGTAGATGCTTTTTCTGCTGGATTAGATTTGCATGAATCGGTGAGAGTAGTTTCAGTATCAGCTTTAGGCGGTAATTATTCGCAGGGTACTTCTGCAGTTGGTGCTACTATTACATCTACAAGCTTTGTAGCCTTGCCTGCAATTGACGGAGTAACAATTGCAGGTACAGGTGTAATTCAAAGAGTTTTGGTTGCAGGTGGTATTTCAGGAACATTTACAATAAATGGTTCCGTAACAACTCCTAATGCTAATGCAGCAAATGGTATTTATTATGTTTCTGAATTGGGAAGCGGCTCAACTTCCTGGGTTTTAGTTAGAGATACTGCTGCCGATGATAATATAGAATTAGAAGGTGGTACTTTCGTATTTGTGCAAGAAGGTACACAATATGCTGATTCAGGATGGGTTTGTACCAACAATACTGTTGGCAATCCTCTCGATATCGGTGTAACTGCTATCAACTTTACTCAGTTTTCTGGAGCTGGAAATATTACTGCAGTAGCTCCACTTTATCAAGACGGTGCAAATATTGGCTTAAACATTAAAGCTAATAGTGGTATTGTTACTGAAGTAATTGGCGCTACTACATATCTTAGTTTGAATTTGAGTGCGTCTTCTATAGCTGGAACATTATCAATTGCAGATGGTGGCACAGGTTCAAGTTCTTTCACTGGTGGAACATTAATTGCTTCAAACAGCACTGCATCATCTTTGAATTCAATTGCTAATGGTTCTGCGAATACATGGTTGTATTCAACAGGCACAGGTACAACAAATACCCCTTCTTGGTCTACAGCCACACTGGCAATCACATACAATCAATATGATTTATTGTATGCCAGTTCTGCAAATGCAGTGAGTGGTCTGGCTGCTGTATCAACATCTGTTTTAGTGACCAATAGTTCAGGTGCTCCAAGCTGGGTTTCAGGTGCTACTGCTAACAGAGTTTTAAGAACAAGTGGAACAGCAATTTCATTCGATTTAGTTAATGTGAGTTCAGATGTCACTGGTACATTGCCAATAGCAAATGGTGGTACAAATTTAAGTTCCGTGAGTGCTAATAGTGTTATATATGCATCTAGCACAACATCATTAGCATCAGGTTCTACATTTACATGGACGCCAGCCGCTTCAGGAACAGGCTCAACATCCGCTTTATATATTGCAAATTCAGGCGTAGGCAACGCAGTTCAAATTTCTCCTTCAAATGCATCTTATACTGGCTCTGCTCTTGCAATAAACATTGCTACTCCCAATACAGGTGCAATGTTTATTGATTGCCAAAATGCTGGAGTAAGCAAATTCTTCGTAGATTACAATGGTAATTTAAGAGCCACAACAAAGTCCTTTGACATTCCACACCCAACAAAATCAGGCAAAAGACTTGTCTACGGTGTTTTGGAAGGCCCCGAACATGGAGTTTATCATAGAGGCACTGTAGAAGGTAAAGGATTAATAACTGTCAATTTACCTGAATACTGGAACAAGTTGGTTGGTGATAATTACTCTGTACAATTGACCCCATGGGGAAATTATTCAGTAAGTATTGTTGAAAAGTTTGATAGTCATTTTACAATACAATTGATTGGCAATGTAATATCGAGAAAAATAAAAAATATTAAAGTGGACTTCATAGTGCATGGATCTAGAATTGATGCGCCACTTCAAGTAGAGCAATAATATGCATATATTCAGAGTTTATAGAGAAGCAAACCCCAATATAGCTTGGATTCAACTGGAAGAAGGAAACATAAATCTGGAAACTGGTATTCGAATGTTTATTTCTTTTCTAGATATAAATAAGAATTTGATGGAAAGAAATTTATTTACTATTTCAGGAAGTGAATTTGAAAATTTGGGTAGATCTAATAATGATTTTAGGATAGCTCTTATTGAAAAAATATTGGAGTATACAGATTCAATTTTAGTTAAGGAATAAAAATGGCAGTTGATGTTATTATAGACCCACTTACAGGTCAAATTTATTGGAATGATAGCCAAAACACAGCTCAATCAATTGCCATTTCAGGCAACGGTACTGATTTAATAAAATTAATTGGTTATTCATTGCAATTTACAGCTGCCCCTGTAGGTACTATCACTGCAGCCAATAATACCACCACAATAACTGGTACGAATACCAATTTTACAACTCTTTTTGGGTCAGGCGCATCTGCAAATGGAGCTATTCTTTACACTGTTCAAGGTACTTCAATTGGAATTATAAGCTCAGTAACCAATGATACAACATTGGTATTGCAAAGTAATGCAACAGGAAATTATAATAATATTAATTTCAAAATTGCTCCACCTGCTGGAACAGAAAGAATTATTTTTTCAGATTCATCAACGCCATTATATCCAGCAACAACTGGTGCAGGTTTAGGCAATGCTACATATAGATGGTCATTTTTTGCATCAGATATCAATGCAAGTGGTAATGTAATATTCTCTAATCCTCTTAGTGTGCTTTATGGAGGAACTGGTACTTCTTCTATAACTGCAAATTCTTTGTTGTTGGGGAATGGTACAAGCGCCATAACTGCAATATCAGGGTCAGCTGCACAATTCTTGATTGCTAATTCATCAAATATTCCTAGTTTTGTTACATTGTCTGGAGACATCACTAGTACTGCTTCAGGCGTAATAACAATTGGTGCAAATGCAGTTTCTACGACAAAAATACTTGATGGCTCAATAATTACTTCTAAAATATTAGATTCTAATGTAACAGAAGCAAAATTGGCAACAGATTCAGTCTCAACCTCTAAAATATTAGCTAATTCTGTAACAACAGCAAAAATATTAGATTCTAATGTAACAGAAGAAAAATTGGCAACAGATTCAGTCTCAACTTCTAAGATATTAGCTAATTCTGTAACAACAGCAAAAATATTAGATTCAAATGTCACAGAAGCTAAGTTAGCAACAGATTCAGTGTCAACTTCTAAGATATTAGCTAATTCTGTAACAACAGCAAAAATATTAGATTCAAATGTCACATTTGGAAAGTTAGAAAACTCATCTGCTAATTCTGTTCTTGGGAGAGCAACAAATTCAACTGGGGTTCATGCCAGTATAGCTGCTACTTTGGATGGAAGTATTTTAAGACTTAGTGGAACGAATTTAGGATTTGGTTCAATCAATTTATCGTCTGCAAATGCAGTAAGCGGAATTTTACCAGTTTTATATGGTGGTCTTGGAACTTCAAATATATCATTAGTAAATAATGGTGTTTTAATTTATAGCACAACTAACTCAAGAGTGCAAACTATAACGCCATCAGCAAATCAAGTTTTGGTCACAGACTCTTCTGGAGTTCCTGAATTTGCAGGTAACTTACATACCGATATAACTATCAATTCAAAATATATATATAGAGCTGATGGTACTGATGTTGCAATCGCAGATGGCGGAACAGGAGCATCTACAGCTTCTAATGCAATAAATAATTTATTACCTTCACAAAGTACAAATGGTGGCAAATATCTTACGACAGATGGAAGTAATGTTTCTTGGGCTACTGTATCAGCTGGTGGCGGTTCTGGCACTATAAGCACTGGTACTATAAATGTTTTAGCATATTATTCTGGGGCAAATACAACAGCTTCAGCGACAGGCTTAGTTTATGCAGCATCGGGCGACCATTTAATTATTACTTCACAAGGCGCCGCAATCACGCCTTTGAGATTGGTTGCAGCTTCTGGTCAATCAGCAAATCTTTTCGAAGTTGCGAATGTTACCGATAAATTTGTTATTGATAATAGCGGGAATGTATCGACGGGAACTTGGCAAGGAAGTATAATTGGCAGGGCGTATGGCGGCACTGGTACATCAGCAACACCTGGGAATGGTCAATTATTGATTGGGAATGGCAGTGCATATACAGTTGCAAATTTGACTGAAGGCGGTGGAGTTGGTGTGACTAATTCCTCAGGCTCTATCACATTACGTTCTAAACGCGTACTTAATATTGTATTAGCATCTGGATTAAATCCAACATTAGGGGCTGATACAGCAATTGTAAGAATACCTGAAAGTCCGTCTGATGGTACAACATCTTTGACTTATAATATCAGAAGATTGCAATGTAGAGTTGAAACTCCATCTTCAGGCACTACCACATTTCAAGTTCAATACTCTGCCTCAACAACAGCTTTTAGTGGCAGTAATTTGTTAACTTCTGCAATGAGTGTAACGGGCACTTCCAGTTACGAATTTAGTATGACCAGTGCTTCATTCTCTCCAAATACTTTATCAAGTGGAACTAAATTGAGATTAAATTTTTCTGCCGTAGACTCTACCCATGCATATTTCAGTATAAATTTATTATTGGAAGAATCATAAGGAGAAATTTATGGTCAAATATCAAGGTGGATTGGTTTTATCTAATTTAGGACCACTTGAGGCCAGAAATACTACATATAGATTAGAAGCAAGAACTTACAATGCTTTAAATAATGATTATACTTGTGTATACCAAGCTATGGATGCAATGAATGTTAATCAAGTTGGATTTAATTTTGAATCCAGAGTGGGCAATCCAGGCGATTTAACGTTCCAAATAGGGAATTTAACAACTTTAGGTCTTTTTGGTACTACAATTTATGCATTTTCTACAACTGCATCTTCTTCTTTGACTTATAGTACTTCAGGAGCAGTTAACTGGATAACTCTGAATACTTCTAAGACATTTACAAGAGGTGAGTATTTTGCAATTAGAATGAGAACTAGTGGCGGCACATGGAATTCAACAAACTATATAACTATACTAGCCCAAATCAACAATGGCGATGAATACGAACCTTCATTTATGCATGGACAATTGCCTTATATGATTAGAGGCAATAATGCAACAAGAGATGATGGGGTAAATGGCGGTGTAAGAAACAGCACGACTGGTAAAGTTTGGGGCAATATTGTCAAAAATATAAATTATTTATCCATGAACTCATCTACTACTGTGTATGGTATCAAATTTAGTTTGCCATATCCTTGGACACAATGTAATTTGCAAGGTTTGGTATACCATAATTTTGGGACAGAACCTGTCGCGGATGCTGAATTCAGAGCATATTCAATATCTGGCACAACTATTACCTTGTTAAGTACCGCAACTAAAGATAAAGATTTTGGTCATTATTTAGGTTTATATACTGCAAATTTTTATTTTCCTTCTCCAATAACATTATATGGTGGTACTTCATACTTTATTGGAATTTTAGGAACAAGTGTAAGTCCAAATTCTATCAGAACCTATGAATTCACTAATTCAGCAGAAATGAGCCCTTTTACAAGGGGTTCATTCCCGAACGAGGCTGCAGATATAAATGTGGTTAGCTCATCAATTTCAGTAAAAACAAATGAGCTAAGGTTCATTGCTCCCATAATTACAAATCCAACGAAAACAAGTTATTAAAATGTTAAATGGTATAGAGATATTTTTAGCAGGAAGCAATATAGGCAATTACAACACTAGAAGTGGTTTCGAAAATATTTTCAGAAATTTAAATACGAATTTTGCATTATGTGGTGTAGCTTTCCAAGCTTACGAGGATGCACTAATTGATTCAATAGGATTTGTTGCTTCTGGATATACTGGAACAGCAGAAAAAAATTTAGATTTTCGACTCACTACTGTTAACCTAACAACTGGTGAACCTGACACTGTTTTAGCAAGCACAGGTTCAATTTCTTATTTGGACCAAAGAATAAATTATGGCGCCTTGACTATTTTACCATTTCAAACGTCATATACCATAACAAGAGGTACTCATTATGCAATTGTTTGCGCCCCTCATTCAGGAACGTTCAACCAAACAACTGATTTTGTTACGTTTCAGTTGATGATTAATAATGGAAATCATTGGGCTGAATATCCGGCTGCTTTTTTTGCAGGAGCTGGGCAAGGTTTTGTATTTCAATATTATGGATTGGCGGGTGTTTTTTCAACATCTAAATGTTATGGAAAATTATATAGTGGTTACGACCCACAAACAATAACTAGCGGAAGTTCAGTTTATTATGGAAATAGATTCACAATTCCAACAAACATGGGAGATTATGTAAATTTGAGAGGCGTAACTCTAAACGCCAACATTACTTCTGCCACTGCAGGGGAACAAATTACACTAAAGGTTTATAGTGCTTCTGGAACTTCAGCTACACAAATCTACACCGAAAACTTACAACAACCGTACACTGCGAGAACAAGTATTACTTCTGGCTATAGGCATATTTTTACGTTTACATCAGATGTAAAACTAAATTCAAATAATACATACATAATAGCTGCTGGTGCGCCAAGTGGAACGTCGTATAACATACATTATTTTGGCGCAAGCGATGATAGATTAAAAGGTATGATGTCAGGTTACTTTTTTGATAACATTTCTGGCGTCAACATATCAACCACAAATATTATTACTGTAGAGCCCAGAGTTTATACAATTAATCCTATTTTTGGTAGTGTAGAACTTGAAGATACCACACAAACAACTATTTTATCTGGTCGAGGTGGTCAAGTCAATGCAAATAACCCAAATAAGGCACTAATTGCGACTACTAATATTTCTTATGCTTGGACTCCCGATACCGGAACTGGCCGATTTTTGTTTGGTAATGGAACTAATCATGGTGCTACAAGTGTAACATCTATAAACACAACTGTGACAAATTTAGGTTTATTTTATTTTGATGCACAGTACAGAGAAAATTCTGGTATTATAGATTTGGCTTATGATAAATATTTTTATTTCAGAGAAGGTATATTTTCTTTCTATAATGTAACTGCTCAAGGAACTACTTCTTCAGTTATTCTTGCTGGTTCATTTAGAAATGCTTATTTAAAATCCAAGCAAGACGGAGTAAGCAAATATCAATTAATTATTGATAGAAATAATATTTCTTATGAACGTGGTTCCAGACTTACTACTTCTTTTGGTAATTTAGGTGATCTTACTGTAGAAATGTCTACTGACACAGATTTCACTTTAACAGGTGGAACTTCTTTAGCAACCTTAAATCATAATGTTGGCACTTTCAGCTTCAAATCAAAACAGTCATCAATTGCAGGTACACCTGGAGTTTTACCAAGAAATGCAATGTATGAGTACAGCATTACTCATAATTTTATTCCATCTGGCATAAGTCCAGATTTGACTTTCGAACAGCTTCAAAATTTAAACGACTTTTTAGCTACTCCTTTTATTTTACAAAAACCAATTACAGTGAACTGTATAGCTTTGAATAGTGAAAGTCAAACTCCCAACTGCACCATCACTGCTGGAGTAATGGCATTTAGCACAACTACTGGTTTGCCTGTTGGAATATCTACTACTGGTGTCACAGGAGCTGGCCCCATTACATTTCTTTCTGCTGGAAGAATAAGCAATTTTGGACAATGGTCTAACAGTATTCCATATAAAATAATTTTAGATTCACCAATTACATTGCAAGCAAATACATATTATGCTATGGGCATGCAAATGACCACTTATACTAGTGGAGCATACAGAGCTAAATACAAAGCTTTCGGTGATCATTTGCAATTTAATGCTCCTGTAAGTAGCCACAGAGCTACGGGCAATGGTTCTACCGGAACATCAGTTGTCAAATCTAGAAATATTTGGTCAGTAGCACTTGGTTATAGTGATGGCTTGGGTACAGATTGGCTTATTGGAGATATGGGCAATAGCGGAGGTACTGCAAGTTTATTAGCCGGTACTACAAGTACCCAGGTTGGATTTAGCATGGAATTGAACTTGCCTGTAGATGAAGTTTTTATCACTAGAATAGCTGTAATGGAAAGAAGAAATAGTGTTCAGAATGTTAGATGTAGAATATTTACAGATATACAAGGAAATAATGCAATAGCGACATCGGCTACTATAAAAGGCACTGATACATTTTTTAGCAATCATGCAGTGTGGATGACATATCATTTTGCACCTGCTATCACAATTAGAACTAATAAGAGATATTTTGTAATGTTCGATATAACATCAGGCGCCAATCAAGGTACAAATGTATCATACACCTACAATAACAGGTTTCATGATAGTTTCAATAATAATAATTCATTTTTTGAAATGTATTATAGAAGAGAAACAACAGATCCAGTTTTTACAAAAATAAATGGGGCTGACCCAGTTTGTCATATATTTTTCCAATCAACAAGAGAAATTCCCGCGCCTTTCATTACATAAGGAAAAAAAATGGAATTAGGATTAAATAACGAGTATATTATTTACTTACATAGTTTTCATATGGTTGATGCTACACAGTTTTCAGATACAGGTACAGCATATACCAATCCTGATTTTTATGGCGGAAATTTTATTTTCAATACTAATACAAAAATTAATAGAATAGCTTTACTTAATGATTCCTTAACTAATAGAGATATACTATATAGAGTAGGTATAATGACTACTTTGCCTACAGTCGCTGGTTATCAAGAATTAAATTTTCTAAGTTGGTCAGACGTATATCCTCTTAATTGGACCGCAGCTACATATAATTATGTTAGTATACCAGAAGTGGAATTACAAGCTGGACAAGAATATTTTGCTGCTTTGAATATCAGATATAAAGGACCTTCAGGCAGTATTGTTTTGAACACTGGCGGAGCTCAAAATGCTATGGGGTATAGATGGTATTATCCATACCAAAATGTTAATGGTACAAGAACTTACAATCATACTAAATTATGTTTAGGATACAATGATGGCTCTTACACACAATGGTATGGACAACCTTTCAAAAGCACAGCATATAATGACATTGCAGCTGGAACTCCATCGATGGGTTGTAAATTAAATATTAAGCTTAATACTCGAGAAATAGAATTAAACGCAGTTATTCTCAGAATTCATTATTCAGTTGGTCAAATTTTGACTTTGGAAATTTTGGAAAGCGATAGAACTACAAGGGTCACAAATGCAGTTTCGACATATGATAGAAATATAACAAATGCAGATACTATATTTTGGCATAAATTCAGTTTTGGGCAAGGCGTTGTTCGTTTAAAGCCATATACTGATTATTATATAAAATTGTCCGCAACTGGAACTCCAACTTCTCCTTTGTCACAAGGGTCTAGAGTTTATTGGCAATTAACAAGCGGATTTACAACATCATATACAAATGAAGACTTAGATTTAAATAATGCTTATGACAATATAAATGAGTTTTATACTATTAGCAACCTAAATGTCACAACAAACTATCCTAACATTAGATTATTTTGTATGTTAATCTGTAATAATTTGGTTGATTCTTATAGGGGAACTAAAGAAATTTATAGTTCACCCTCTTATGCAACAAGTGGATTAAAATTGTATATTGATGCTAGCAATTTGAATTCTTATCCAGGATATGGTTCAACTTGGTTTGATTTGAGTGGCAACTATAATAATTTAATGATGTCTGGAAATGTTGATTGGTCAAGTAGAGGTTATTTTAATTTTGACGGTTATACGCAAGCTACATCTGAAAAATTTGAAAATTACAAGACTAATATAGTTGGTTCAAGGCAGCCTTTTACAGCTGAAATATTATTTTCAAATGATTATATGTGGGGTGGTGGCGCAGCTAATGTATTTTATTTAGGTGGTGTTCCAAGTATTCAAGCAGATAATAATGGACTTTTTTTACAAACTGATGCATATCCCAATGGTGCAGTATCTGGTAGGAGTGCTTTGATTGGCAGAAAAAGTGGTGCTACAAATATTGGTCTCACATACTCACATGTAAAATTATGGGAGCATGTTACAGCCACTTATGATGGTACAACTTTTACTGCATACAGAAATGGGGCATACGTCAATAGAGTTACAGATACAAGTTATAATTTTACCAAAGATACTTTTAATATAGGAGAAGTTATAGCTAACTTTTCTTCTTATTGGTTTGATGGACAAATAAATACTGTCAGGTTATATAACAGACCCCTGACATATACAGAAGTACAGCAAAATTATGATTCATTAAAAAATAAAGTTAATGTAGGAACATTTGGGCTAAATACAATTAATTATTCAACGAATGGTCTTTCTATGCACTTGGATGCAACAGACTTCATGTCTTATCCTGGGCCAGAAACATCCGTATATCCATTTTTAAGTACATTTGGAACATCGTGGGTTGATATGAGCGGCAATCAAAGAAACGGATTTTTAATTGGAGGAGCTACTTATTCCAGAAATCCTGGAAATATTATTTTTGATGGAGTTGATGACCATGTTCAAGCATCAGGAGCAATAACTACTAATGAAGCTACTTTTGTCACATGGATAAAAAGAAATGGCACTCAAACAAGCAATGCTGGCATTTTATTTTCCAGAGGGACTAGAGTTACAGGATTAAATATCTCAACTAGCAATTTGCTTGGTTATACCTGGAATGATGATTCTGCAACAATAAACTGGAATTCTGGCTTAACAATACCCGACAATCAGTGGGCTATGTGTGCGATATCAGTTCAAACCAGCGTAGCCACTGCATATTTAATAAGTTCATCTGTCAATATGTCAACGACACGAGTTGGAACACATACATCTACTATCATTGATGATATAAAGTTGGCTCAGGATGACATAGGTAGCAGATTTTTTAAAGGGAATATTGCTGTTGCTCAAATTTATAATAGAGCTCTTGATTTTTCTGAAATAAGACAGAATTTTAATTCTTATAAATATATGTTTGAATTGGGGTATTTAGATCCAAGTTTGAAATTGTATTTAGACTCTGGGAATACTGCTTCATATTCAAGCACTGGTACTTCATGGTCTGATATAAGTGGTAATGCTAAAATTGCAACTCTTGTAAACGGTCCAATTTTTGATTTTCAAAGGAATGGTTATTTCATATTTGATGGTTCAAATGACCATATTACCATATCTGATTTAAATTTTCCATCAGGTTCAGCACCTCATACAATAAATGCCTGGGCTAAAGTAAATTTATCAAATAATGTAAGTCATTGTATTTTTAGCTATGGTACATCAAGTTCTAACAATGATAGAAGTTTAATTATAAATATGATAGGCGCTACTCCTTACTATAGCTTTGGCTCTAATGCTTCTGGTTATATAAACGCTTCCACAGGACCAAGTAATGATACATGGTTCTATATTTCTTTCGTATATACAGGTCAACATGGAATGATTTATGTTAATGGTAATTTGATATTACCTGCCACAGAGTATGCATTTAATACTGTGTTGAATTCAGCTTTTATTGGAAAAACTGTAGCTAATGATAAATTTTTATCA
>Ga0129333_10002531_pt1 | contig 17074 bp, 5 predicted proteins | sample CPB6_08_DNA_FD_94474 | JGI IMG/M metagenome (GOLD analysis project Ga0129333, IMG submission 94474) | Freshwater to marine salinity gradient microbial communities from Chesapeake Bay, USA - CPBay_Sum_0.6_0.8_DNA | ecosystem: Environmental > Aquatic > Marine > Coastal | place: USA: Chesapeake Bay...
AACGGACGTATTAGACAAGTTTTAAGTATTGCAAGCAATACACAGTTGATTGTTAACAGCCCTATGGACTTTACAGACAGTAACCTAAGAGCAAGAAGTTATCCACGTGGAACTTTAAGTGTTGCAGCAGGTTCAACTGCTGTAACAGGCTCTGGTACTAACTTTAGCTGGGACTGTGTCAGCGGCGACCAAATTTGGATCGGCGACGAACTAAGAACATTTAGTTTTGGTGCCAATGCAACCACAGTAGCAACACTATCTGATTATGCAGGTTATGCAGGTGCAGTAATTGGTGGATTACGCCAAGCTGTTACTGGTGTAAGTTTCTATAGAGATGATACTTATTTCACAGGTTCTGGTACAAACTTTTTCAACGAATTACGTGTACATGATGAATTAATCATAGACGGAACAAGAGTACAGGTAACTGCAATATTAAGTTCAACTAGCTTTAGAGTAGCATTTCCGTTCACCCATACATGTACAACAAGTACAGTATGGAAACTTAAGAAAGTACACGGCTTTGTTTTAGAAGGTTCACGTGAAGGTGCAGCCGCAGGTAACAAACTCGGTGTTAGCACTACTTCTGCTACCGCAGCAGGTAGTACACAGTTTGCTGGTCAAGCATTGATTAACGTTGCTTCTACAGCATCCTTTACACAGTTTGGTATTGTAAAAGTTGTAGGCGGTGGTGGACCTCCAGTAGTTCTAAACGGTCAGGTAACAGTCAGCGGTACCGCAATGACTGGTGTAAACACATTGTTTACTACCCAACTGCACATTGGTGCTGAAGTTGTTATTGCAGGTCAGTATGGTGTTGTTTCGGCGATCGCCAGTGATACAGCCTGCACATTAGTACAGTCAATGACAGTTGCATCTGTAACTCCAATTTACAGAGCACAACCGCTATATACATTTGTAGCAGCAATTGGAGTCGGTACTATTACATTAGGTACACCTCTAAAGAATACTTTACACAGTGTAGGTGCTAACCCTCCTTTAGTATATACTCATAGTGCCAATACAGACTTTATCGAGTATGTCTACAGTGCGCCAAACTTTGCCGCAGATAATATTACAGGCGGTGGTACTGCTACACTAAGCAATACCAGTTTAGATAGAAAGTATTTTGGATTCCGTTTCTTCCCACAACAACAAGGTGGCGGTTCGGGTACAACATTTGCTCTAGCAGGCAGTGCTTATAATATCACAGTTTATGAGCGTTGGGCAGCAGGTTATGGTGGTTCAAACGGTGTTGGTATTAATCAAGCTGACTTAAGCGGTAACACAGTTACATCTGCTACAGGTAACGTATGGTATGGTAACGACCTAACATCTATGACTCAAAACACAGGTGGCTTCTTATATCTGTTTGCACATCCAAGATACTTTGTTGTACAAGGTAAGACATTCAGTAACGCTCAACAACGTTGGGTAGGTTGTATTGAATTTGAACGTGCTCAGCCAGAAGATACTGCTACAGGTCTAGGAAGCACATCTGGTATTACATTCAACGTTGGTGCTCCGGTGCTAAGTGCCGGCGGTGCTGGTTCTAATGCACCTGCGCTAAACATTGCTCCTTGGCCATGTTTTGCATACTTCAACGGTGAACGATTCCCAATTGGCGGATCACAACTACCTACATTGCCAATTGCACAGACTACTGGTGTACACGGTATGTTGTTTGCCTGCCCAAGGGTACGTTGCTCAACTGGTGACTTAACAGGTCAAAACGCACACATCTACAGTGCGGCCACAATCACTACAGGTGCTTGGGGTCATATGGTAGAGTTTATGGCATCTGGTGCTTATCAGACATTACCGGTAGCGGCTGGTGCATTTGGTGGTCAAACGGCCGGTTTTATACCTCAGCTACACCTAGGACAGATTGTTCCTGTATATACCAACGTATATAACAGTAAGCGATTTATGTTCAGTCCTGTTGTAGTGCTTGGACCTAAATATGATCCAGATATCCGTGGCCGAATTTACGGATTGAAGATTATTCCAAGCGCATTAGGTACTTTGATGGATACAGTGAGTGTAACTATTGACAGTAACTTCTTCTACAATGCTAGTGGTACAGCAACAGACCATTGGGTAGTTACAAGTTCTGTTACAACTAGAAAATCAACTCTAGCAGCCACAGTTACAATCAGCCAGCAATGGAGAAGCTTAGAAGATAACGTTGTACAGGCAGCTAACACTGACGCTGCTTATACTAACAGTTTCAGATTTGCACTTCCAGCCTAATAACTTATTAGATGTAGAGAAAAATACCCGTTTTATACGGGTATTTTTTTTGAATAAATATCACTAATATGCCTGCAATCGTATTCCCATCATCCGGTCAAACCGTTAGAGTTACATCTAGCAATGATATCACTAGTAATGCTGCTTCTTGGTATCTAAATGATTCAAATATACTTACTACGACTCAAAATACCAGCACAGCCAGAACATATACATTTGATAATGATACTATAAATTTTGGCAATATTTCTAATGTTAAATTTTTTACAAACAACGTTAATGAAATAGTTTACGATACAGTTAATAGATATACTATTACAGGCAGTGACGAGAGCAGTTCTAACTTTGTTTCAAATTATCTGTTTGAATCAAATTTAATTAATGTTTCAAGAGCAACATCTCAAAATAGAACACTTTATTTTACAAACAATACTAATCTTGGAACTATAACAAAAGTTAGGATACAAGGTCCTGCTTTTGAGCAAGAAACAGACGTTGTTGCAAATACTAATAACTCAATTACAATAGCGGTACCTTTAAATTGGCCTTTGAGTTTTGTAGGATTTACTTTTACAGTTGGTAGGTTTGCAGCCGCTCTAGTAGAATCTTATAGTTCAGATATAGCGGTCACAACTAATACTAATCAACTTTTAACTATAAACAAACCTGTAGGATTTCCAGCAGTAGGTTCTACATTGTTTGCTATTATTCCTTATGGTGTTCAGAATCTAGCACCTATAGCAGGTGTAAATTCTACATTGACTAATGCAGTAACATTTAAAACTTTTAACAAGTTTATTACTCCGCCAGCAGTTGATTTGGCATTAATGAACAGGGCCAGTATTAAAATAGTATCCGATACTATAAGATTTACACCTACTCGATTCTTTAACCCAGAAAGATTCAGAGAACCTATTACTATACCTGCAAGGTCGATCACCTATACAAATTCTACTTCAACTCTATACACAGACCTTATTCGAGTTACCGGTAGATCAGGAATAACCAGTGATTTTTCAAATTATTATGTTTTAGAAAATAATAGAATCACTACTACTAAGAGTACCAGCAGTTTTGTAACACTATATTTTAACAATCCTAATAACAATCAAAGTCTAGGACCAATTTCTTTTGTTAGATTAATAAGTCCAAGATTTGATGTTACGGTTAGTGTTCAAAGTTTTACTACCGATAGTGTAACAGTTGCAGATATATTTGGCTTTGATCAAAGAGATAGTAACAATGCTACCAATGATTTGTTTATTAGATTAGGAACTAACTTCCCAGAAAGATCAGTTAGTATTAGCAATAATAATTCAACTCCGTTAGTAGAAAGAACAAAAGTTACAGCAACGGCCCTACCACACACATTGACTGCACCAAAATTATCTGTAGTATCACCTCTTAGAGATTCTACTGTAAGAATACGTCATAGTGATTTTAGAACTGCGGCTAAAGTTGTAGGGGAAACAAGATTATTTAGAACAGAGAAGACTCAAAGAAATCAAATTACACTTAAGGAAGCTCAAAGCCTACCTCATAGAACTTTCACCAGTTCAACATTCACTGCTACAATATTTACAGATCCTATATTAATCAGTGGCAGGTCAGGGTCGACTACTGATTTTACTAGATATTATGTTTATGAAGATAACCAAGTAACTATAACTCGCTCCACTAGCAGTTTTGTTACCCTGTATTTCCCGCCACAGAATAACAGTATTTCGTTGGGTAACATAACTGTTGCTAGATTAACTGGGCCAAAATTTGATATTACCGTTAATGTACAGAGCTTTACCATAGATAGTATCACTGTAGCAGATATATTTGGATTCAACAATATACAATCATCTAATAGTATAACTGATGTATATGTAAGATTAGGAAGAACATACAACGAAACTAGAGTAACATTTAATGATGTTAACAGAATTAATCTATTAGCATATAAAGCTGATATAAAATCAAATGTAGAAGTTAGTATATCGGGTAATACTAAAATAATTAAAGATAGATATTTTTCTACAATAGAATTACCTCAAGTAAATTCTTTTAGATCTATACCTTCTTTAAGAGAAACAATAAATTATCAATCAGAAGCAGTTACGGTTCCGACTACATCTACGACTATATTCACTAACCCTATTAATATCGGCGGTACTGTTAGGACAACCAGTACATTTGTATCCTATTATATTAATGAATCGAATAACTTAACTACAATAACTGATTCTACTGTTACTTCTACGCTGATATTTGATCAGCAGGTTCCTATAGGAACCAGTCCTCCTACTATTGCCAAATTATTTGCATATCAAATAATTGACGGTGTTGAAAATTTAAAATACGAAATAACATTACCTATTGTTAATGTAACACCAAACACAGTAACAGTTGCTTGGGCTGTTTACGAGTATAAACTAAGAGTACAGTTAGGATCTGTTGTTAATGTTTCTGGAAAAACTTACACTAGATACACCGGACCTTTATACACTGCTTCAATAAATCAACAGAAATTTAGAACTAGTGATACTAAAGTTTTTGAAGTAAGTCCTAGCGGAATATTAAGACGACAGTACGAAAAATTATCTAGCACACCAATTAATTTTACCATTAACAAATTTAAACAAGAAATAGTTATTAAGGGTGAAGGCAGAACAATACCGTCTAGATCAACTATAGTTACCACAAACACTGCTACAATATTAGAACCTTTTGCAATCAATGTTTATGGAAAAACAGAAACAACTAGTACAGCAGTTCGATGGTATTATGATGAAGAAAATATACTTACAACATTGCCTGTAGGTTCTAATCTTGTTACATTATATTTTGACGGTCTACCAATTTATCAAAGAACTAGTTCTCCTTTCATTAGACTTATCGCTCCTAATGTAAATTATGATTTTGTACATCCGGTAGTGTCTTTTACTATAGACAGTGTAACTATTCAAAATACAGGATTTATTCCTAGTGTAAGTGGAATGTATTTTTATTGGGCAAGAATTAGAGATACATACAGCTACGTCTATAGTGACGTAGGGTTAGTTCCTAATATCAATGTAAGAAAATTTTATAACTTTTACGAACCTGTAGCTAATACTGCTACAACTAGGTTAACTACTTTAAATAAATCTTTAACTAAATTAAGTTCAAGTGCCGAAATTCCTGCACTAGGCCGCACAGTAAATATTCCTAAGTTACAGGAAACATTAACATTTGGTTCAAAGTCAGTCACTAGTATAACCAGTTCGACTCAGTTAACTTTCAGTACCACACCTCTTCCAGTTTACGGTATAACTGCTTCAAGCTCAACTTTTGTTAGTTATTATATCAATGAGGACAATACCTTAGTAACGTTGCCAACAGGAGTACCGTTGGCTACTTTATATTTAGGTAATAATCCAGAATATTACAAACCACTAGGTAGTACAGTTAGGATAGTAAATGTTAACAACGGTTTTGATCGACAGTTTAATATTGTATTATCTACCGTTGACAGCGTTACCATTACGAATCCGGGTGATTTACCATCAGCTAGCGGTACTGTTATCTATTATGGAAGTGTACAAATTAGCTATCCTTCTGTGTCTTATAGTAACAGTAATGCTGTTGCTAATATTTTGAAAAACACTGTAGGAGCTAATTTCTTTGAAAAAGAACTAGATAGAACTGGACAGGTAAAACAATCTATAGTAGTTAAATCAGAGCCTATAAGAATAAATGCTGATCTGTTAAACAAACAATTCACTCTACTGAAAAGTAGCATTGAAGTTCCTAAGCAAGATAAATTTACCACTGCTCCAAAAATAGGAGAATCCGGGTCATATCAAAGCCCTAGTTATTCTATTACAACCTCTACCGAATTGTTGTATTACAATTATATAAATTTGGGCAGAGTTGCATCAACTACTACTTTTGTATCTTATTACACATTTGAAAGCAATACAATAACTCAAATTGTTAGCACGGGTTCTCAGAAAGTATTTTACTTTAGTGAAAATATAAATCCTGCTCTTAACTTTAGTTCTGTACACATACAGGGATATAGAACAGAAGCCACAGGAGAAAATGTTGTCTTTGACTTAACATTTCCTATAGCATCAGTAACGACAAATACATTAGTAATTAATTACATTGATCCTTTACCTGATTTGTTGTACAGAGCTTCGTTAGGAAAAACTTTTGTTACGCAGAAATCAAACTACAGCGGAAATAACAGTGTATCAGTTGTTAATAAACTTAAATCATCTTACTTTGCTGAAGGGTATTCAAGACCTCAGTTTAGTTTCCTAGATAAGAAAATTACAGTCCTAAAAGATTTACAACCAAATAATAATTTTAGTATAGGAAATTACGGCCAGGCAAAGATTAAAGTTGCAGCGGATAGAACATACGCATCTGTAATTACTGTAACAACTGCTACACCTCAGTTAGTCTATTTAGAACCTGTATCAGTATCTGGCACAGATCGATCTACCAGTACTTTTGTTAGCTATTTTATTAATGAATCTGATATAGTTAGAACTTTTAATTCAACTAGTTCTCTAATTACATTGTACTTCAACAGAACTGTAGGTGTAACATCTGATTATACTGTAGCAAGATTTACAAATTTTATTAATTACGATTTTACTACTACTATTGTTAGTGTAAACTCTCAGAGTGTAACAATATTAAATCCTGTAAGCCAACCTTTGCCAAACGGAGGTCTAACTGCTTATCTAGGAAAAGTTTGGTCAGGACAATCTTATAGGAATGTTGTAAATGATTCAGCACTACAGATACCTACTATAAGCAGTGCTAGAATAGCTATAGTACGCTTGGCATTTTTAGGTACAGTTGAATCTCCAAGCTCGGGTAGACTTAAGAGTTCTATTGTACTTAGAAGCGAAACAGTAGACACTAAAATATCTGCTAATCTGTTCAGAGCTATACCTCAGGTCAGAGGAGATCGTACATCTGAACCTCATAGAATACAATCAGTTACAACATCTACTAGCCTAGTATTTGATCCAACACCTTACAGAGTCTATGCTACTAATTTAAGTACTAGCACGGCAGTTAGTTGGTATTTAAATGATAACGATATACTAACTTCATACGGTGTAACAACATCCACACTTCAATTGTTCTTAGGTAATTTACCTAACTACCTACAGGCACAGGCTAGAAATACACATGTTCGATTGGTCAACGAGACTGGATTTAACCAACAGTTTTCTATAACTGGATATACCGCAGATTCGGTTAGTATATCATTACCTAATGATTTTCCTAACATATCTACATTGTTAGTATATTTTGGATCGTTAAGAGCATCAGAGACTTATAGCTGGAACGATACAAATACTGTCAGTAAAATTAATTTTAAGTGGGGCAATTGGCATACACATGTAATTCAAGATAAAGGACTATTACAGAAACCTATAATCAGTGTTAGAGAGCACGTTGATAGGACAAGGACAAGTTTCTTACAAAAGCCTGTTACTAGTTTAAGAAGCTCAATTGAAGTTCCTAAGTCTAATAAAGCAGATCGTGGTATAGTTCTTAGAGATACTCAAAATTATCCTAATAGGAATGTGATTGCTACTACTGCAACTTCTATTTTCTTTATAGGTCCGTTTGATGCTACAGGAAAATTAGGATCAAGCTCAACATTTGTATCATCTTATATTTTTGATAATGATGTTATTAGCGGATTTGTTGATTCTGCTACTACTGCTACATTGTATTTCAGTAATTTTATTGCTCCTCTTAACGACGGATATACTATAGTTAGAGTTCAAGGATTTACTACAGGAATAGATTTACCGTCTTATGAATCTACATTTGCTATTTCTACATTTACAAATAATACAGTAAGTTTTAATTTCAGCGGAATTTTACCGGGTAGCAGATATCGAGTCTTTTTAGGTAAGCCAATAACTACAGTCAATGTAAATTACACTGATTCAAATACCATACCGATGGTAAATCGGCTTAAAGGAAATCAAGGATTTAGTAACATTGAAATTCCTAGGTACAGCGTTTTAGAAAAGAAAGCCATTGTTGTAAAAGATTTTCTTAATAATTTAAAACCTGGCCAAGCAAGATCAATTACTAAACTAGTCCAAGACAGGTCTTATTCTACTACTGTTACTCCGGTAACTTATACAACCAGCACAGTGTTTATTGATCCTGTGCCAATTTCTGGAACAAACAGAAACCAAACTAATTTTGTACAGGATTATATTAATGAACTAACTGGTATTATAACAGTTTCTAATAATACAAGCAGTTTAATAACTTTATATCTTGCACAGAATATTGGATATACTGGCCAACATGATGTTGTAAAAATAGTTAGATACGCTAACGGATCATATGTTGGTAATAGATTTATAATGGGGAATATAGAGTTTGAGATAACTTATCCTATAGTAAGTTATACGTCTAGCTCCGTTACTATTCAAGCAGATCCTAATAGTTTCATAGACCCTAATATTAGATCATTAGCGGCATACTTTGGTAGTCCTTATCAACAGCCTAGTTCGCTGTCTTACAGCAATACTAGCTCATTAGCAGTTTCTAATGTTAACAAACTAGTAGCCGGTACTACCGGATTTACTTTAGAACCTTATTCTAGTAAGTTCAATGTATCTGCAAAAGCAAAAGGTATAACTGTACCTATTACACCGCAGTCATTAAACAAAAATATAACCAAAGTAGCACAAGATAATAATAGATTACAAACAGGCATTACTCTTAAATCGGCAGCAGTTGTTAAAGATGGTTACTATCCAAATCTAAATACTAGAACTAGAACTGTTACTACTGTTACTACTATTGTTTACGAATCAGAAGTATACAGAATACGAGGGACCAATTTAACAACTAGTTCGTTTGTTACAAACTATGCATTCGACAGTGATCTAATATCTACAACTAATAAATCTGCTTCTACAATTACTCTTTATATTGGTCAATTACCTGATATCAATCCAGGACTAGGCTTATATGTAAGAATTACAGATAATGGTAGTTTCAATACTACCACACAGGTTCTATCAAGAGGATACGGATCTGTGGTTATTAACGAACCTGTCGGGCTACCAAACATATCTACCTTGTTCTTGTATTTTGGTGCAATGCAAGGTGTAGAAACTGTAAACTATACAGATACTAACAGCAATATAGTTGACGCATTTTTTACTCAAACAAATGCAAGAACTAGCTCGGCACCGGTTACTCCAAGAGAGATGTTGCATTATGCCACAGTGGCTCCTAGCAAGTATGGTAGACAGATAACGGTATATCCTAGAGATTTAGTTAGCCCGTTAAATCTCATACCACCTAAGACTATTTCAGTTACTACAAGTTCAGGAGTAACCTGGAAAGATCCTGCATTTAGAATATATGGATCTAACCAAGTTCGTCAAACAGATCTGTCTTGGTATACTAGAGACGCTAATCTATTCCAAACTCAGCCAAATACTACTACATTCATAACATTATATTTTGGCCTATTACCTGGACAGTATTCTGCATATCTAAACAGCGGGTATGTTCGATTAGTTAATACCACATTATATTATGATCAAACATACGCTATTACTACTAGCACTAGCGATAGCATAACAATTAACACTCCGCCGCCGCTACCTAACCTAACTGACCTAAGAGCCTACTTTGGTGATGTTAACACCATCGAAACAGTATTATATAATGACCAAAACATTGTAGCTACCATAGATGACTTACTCACATTAAATCCTTCAACTGGTACTACAGCTCAGAAAGTTATATTGATAGGTTCCGAGTTTATTACTCTTCCGGCCAAGTTTAAGAGTTTTGCAAATGTTAAAGAAACTCATTCATTGGTCAACCAAAGATTAGGTAACGTTGGACAGTTCTTTACACAGACTTCTGTAGTTGTAACAACTAGACCAACTAACCCAAGAGAAAACTTAGCTTTATTAAATCTAGCACCAGGTCTAAGGTTAAACAGAACAATAAGTTACGGTGTACAGTTTAATGACTTTGGCAACAACTTTAGAGTAAGCAAAATTTCTGCTCCTATAACTGTAAGGTCAACACCTAGGTTGTCAGTGCCGTTTAGAATTGAAAGTGCTGATACAGCTACAGCAATTACTACAGGAATAACAGCATCACCTAAGAACATACTATATTACACCAATTTAGCACCTGGTATTAGAGGCGGAAAATATTACACAGCTTCGGCAGCGGCGGGTAGTCTAACAAGAAGTGAATTAGGATACAGTAATAGATTTTTAGGTACTGATCAATTATTGACACCTACTCCTAGTTTCATAAATGATTTTGAAAAATTAGAACTTAAGGCTTTACCGTTTGAACCTTTAGGTAATCTTAATAAATCTGCTATATCCGTCAAACACATTGATACATTATTTGATAAATCTGGTGCCATTAGAATGGTACCAACAATGAGGGCTGATACTTTTAGGCCTAGTATAGATTTTGTAACCACACCATTTAGAGTACGTGCGACTCCTTATTACATTCCTGTAACACTGAGCAATACTGCCAAGTACAGTGTTTCTAGAAATGGAGATTTGAGCAGTTTTACTACAGACAAGTTTAGCCCAAGTATAAAGGTTGTATCCGAAGGTAGTAGATTCTACGGTGATCAAAGAATTAGAATTATATCATATATCAGCGATACCCGTAGTCAGTTGACTACAGATGCCGTAGACAAATATAGACTAACTAAACCTCTTCAACAAATAGTAGAAACTCCGGGCACATCTGCTTTAGGAAAACTAGCTCTTACAGTTAGAGATTTTGTAGACAATATAAAAGTTGGCAAGGCAAACTTTACCAGCAAATTAGTTACAAATATTCATTATACGCCTGTAACTGTTACTGATAAAGCAAAGCCATTTAGTTTAAGTGCTGTAAAGTTTGATGAACAAAGAGGACGTTTAGACACAGTCAATAAACTTATAACTAGTCAACTTTCTACAATAACTTCTTTAGTTGATAAACCTTATACAAAATTAGCATTTACAGACAATGATTATCTAATCTACACACAGAAATTAGGAAATCTACATAAAGCCCAACTTAAGTCGTTTTCAATAGATGATCTTGGATGGTTAAGACCTGCAGATTTCCCAACATTACAGGCATTAGATTTAGATACAAGTATAGGAAAAGTTAAACCCTATTCTGCAATAAATTTTGCTGGAAATTTAGATTATAGATTGTCTGGATTACTAAGACGGTTAGATAGATTAGTACCTACAATTAGTAATTTTGAGAACTTGGGACAGATGAAAATTAGCTCAGACGGCGTGCAAGAACCGCTTGATATAAGATTTACGGTATCCCCCACAGGTCTTATCACTAAATTTAATGCACTTAAATCCGGAAATCTACAGGATCCGTCAACAAGACGAGCAGTACCCGTACAGTTCTGGAATTAAATTTTTAAATTAGAAATTGCTAAATAAAAGCATCTATAACTGAGAGGGTTACAAAAATGTTTGATGTTCTAAATGCCGCTTTTCCTAACCATACACATTTCTATACAGTAAATGGGTTATCTATGAGCGATGCACTTGACAGATGTGCTAGAATGACTGGGGATGACGGGCAGGTTTTTAATTATAATAATCAAATTATTTTCGCCGTGAAACATGCTCTGGACACCGTTCAAATTCCTTGGCTAGATCCAGTTCCTGGATCACCAGTGGACGTCCAGCAAAATGACGATGGCGATAATGAATAATTTAAAAAGAATTTTAGGAGTCTATAATGGCTAAACGTGTAATATCAGAATCATATACATTTACACCTGCAAGTAGAACCATTGTTATTCAAAATAAGGCGTTGCGAAGAGAACACTTATTGTTGATTACCAATGTAACAACTAACACCGTAATTTACAACTTCAGCGACACTAGTTTAACTGCAAGTGCTTATACGGTTTCTACTTCTGGTAACGTAGAAACAACAACAATTGTATTGACTTATAATACAACATCAATGAGCGCTAACGATAGGTTAGCAATTCTAGTAGAAGAAGTAAACGAAACTTTCCAACCTGCAGAAGCTTATATTGATCCTGTACAGAAACTTCGTGTATCGACTCCTCAAAGCTTGATTGATACTGACTTTGAATACGGTATTCAACCTACTAAGTGGGAAACATTAAATCTAATGAATAATAGGCCAAGCGGATTTTATGATCCAACTGCACCTATAACGTTTACAGGTATTAGCGGTAACGGTACTAGAACAGTAACAGTTGCATTATCAAATACTACAGGTATTATTGTAGGTAACTTTGTTTACGTTCAAGATGCAGTTGACGTAAATGCTAACGGTTACTATGTTATTGCATCTGTTAGTGCTAACACTAACTTTACATATATTGCACCAGTAAACATTACCAACGGTAGCATTTTTGATGCGACTAAAACTTATATTTTTAATGCTATTCCTTACACAGGTGCAGGTATTGCTGTAACTACTACAGCAGGCGGAGCATTTGTAAGAACTGCCGCTAACGAAATTACTGTAACGACCAAAGATAATCATGGATTAACAATCGGTGATGCTATTATGGTCACAAACTTAACAGCTAGTACAAACGCACCTGTTGGTAGTTACTTTGTACGTAGAACTCCTACAGTTAATTCATTTATCTATGATGCAGCCGCTGATCCAACAGGAACAATCACTGCGCCTGCAACAGCAGGTTCTGGTTTAACAGTAAACACTACTGTAGATGCATCAGGTCGTGTTATTGCTGTTACGGTCAACGCTGCTGGTTCAAACTATTACGTTGGAGATATAGTAACAATTTCCGGCGGTGGTGGTAATGCTCGTGTTAAAGTTACAGCGATCGTTCCATCTGCAACTGGTTCTTTAATTGGATCAGTAAACGGTATACAGGTAAATGCCGCAGGAACTGGTTATTCCGGTGCGTCTGCTGTTGCTACCACTATCAACTTCACAGGCGGTTGTTTGTTTGTTCGTCCTTGGGGCAGTGCAATCCACAGACCGTTTGACGGTGGCGTATATTTCACAGCAGGTCTTCCATATGTTGGTAACCAATTAATTAGACAGACCCGTAGATATTTCCGTTATCAATCTGGTAAAGGCATTCAATTCTCAACTGGTTCTAATATGACAGCACCGTTTATTATTGACAGCCTTACAGCTTCGGGTACAACTGTTACTGTAACAACTAAATTCCCACACAATATGTTCACTGGTGCTACTATTCGAGTATCCGGTGCAGATCAGAGTCCTTATAACGGAACATTTACTATTACATTTCTAACAGCAACTACATTCAGTTACACAGCACTGAGTGCTCCCCCAGTGAGCCCTGCTACAGGCCTAGGTATCACTGTACAACCATTTACATGGTTTGGTGCTGCTATTAGATTAGGTATGTTTGATAGTCAAAACGGATTCTTCTTTGAATACGATGGTCAAACTATATCTGCATGTCGACGTTCTAGCACCAGTCAATTAGCAGGTTACATTAGTGTATTAGGTACAGGTGAACAGGCAGTCACTGGTGTAGGTAGTAGATGGTCAGAACAGCTCAATCCCGGAGACTTTGTTGTAATTCGCGGTATGAGTTATACTGTTCAAAGTATAGAAAGTAATACTTCAATGACTATCTATCCAGATTATAGAGGAACTTCTATTGTACCTCCTACACAATTGATTATATCAAGAACAGATACATTGAAAATCCCTCAGAGTACTTGGAACATTGATAAGATGGATGGTACAGGTGATAGTCAATTTAACATTGATATTACTAAGATGCAGATGTGGTATATTGACTATACTTGGTATGGTGCTGGTACAATCCGTTGGGGATTTAGAACTCAACGCGGTACAGTTTTATACGCACATAGGTTAGCACACGCCAACAATATGACAGAAGCTTATATGCGTTCGGGTAACTTACCTGCACGTTATGAAGTTTCAACTATTAATCCATTTACAAAGTTAACAGCAACTTTAAGTAACACAGAAACAACTACCATGCAGGTAGTAAGTACCACTGGATTCCCAACAAGCGGTACACTAATTGTCAACGCCAGCGGTAATACTGCTTCTGCGATTGAGTATATTAGCTATTCTGGTAGAACTGCTACTACTTTCACCGGTCTAACAAGAGCGGTTATAAATGCCACTGGACCTCAAGGTTTAGCCAGTGCAGGCGGTGCAACAACTGCACAGACATTTACATTCAGTGCTACCGCACCGCATAGTGTAACTTACTTTTCACCGCAATGTTCAAATACTATTGCACACTGGGGTAGTTCTGTGATGATGGACGGAAGATACGACGATGATAAATCGTTAGTGTTTATTGCTGGTATGACTACTGCTTATACAAATATTGGTGCCAGTGTTACAGTGCCATTGTTAAGTATACGTGTAAGTCCTAGTGTTGACAGTGGTTTCACTGGTGTGATTGGTGCAAGAGAACTAATCAACAGGATGCAGTTAATTTTACGATCTGCAGGTATTCAAACTTCAGGAACTAACTTCTTGATTAGAGGTTTCTTAAATTGTAGAATATCTGGCGGTACTGCTACAAACTTTGCAGGTGCCGGCGGATCGAGTCTAAGCCAAGTTAATTACCATGCAAGTAATAACGTAGTTTCTGGTGGTGAAGTCTGCTTTGGTGCATTTACAACACCGGGTGTTAACGTACTAGACCTTTCAGTAGTACGTGACCTAGGTAATAGCATATTAGGAGGTGGCGCTACATTAGCTTATCCAGCTAGTGACAGCAACAAATATCCAGATGGTCCTGACATACTTACACTGTGCGCTACAAATACTGGTGGTGTAACTACAAACAGTATTATTGCACGTATAGGTTGGACAGAAGCTCAAGCTTAAAACTACTCCAAAACAAATAAAGGCTGCTGTGCAGCCTTTATTTTTATCTGTTTAATCTTCATTGAGATTCCATAAATACTGATTATGAGAGCCACTGAAATAATTAGAAACCTATTAGATATAATAGATCATATAGAAGATACTGCTGATGAAGTAGAGCATCCTTTAGATGCTATTGCTATCATTAGCAAAGAAGAACCTGTATATACTAACAGCCCAGATGAATTCTATCAAGATTTAGCCGCAGTAACAACTGATGCAGGCCTTGGAGGAACTAACGGTCCAAAAAATCCTGCCGATATACGTAGCGATTCTGTAAGTATGTTTCCCGCTCATCAACATAAGATGGGAGAATAAAAATGCCTATATCAGTACAGAGTTTTCTGAATAGTGCAACATTTCGTTCAACTACTGCAACTACTGCTACAACAGTTCTGCAACTTAAGAATATGGTTAATGCTGTAGAAGGTGTGTCTACAACCACCATGCAGTTTTATATTATTAACCCATCTACTACAGCAACCGTCTTAGCTGTTAACGCCAATAGTCTAGGCTCTTACGGTGTAACTACATCTACAGTAATTTATAGCTCAAACAATATATCCAGTACCAGTACATGGACTAAACAACAACGACAGTTATTAAAATTAGACCTAGCTCAGTTAAGAAGAAAAGCGTCAGGAGTTACTACTTCTACTTTTTATCGATTAAGAAATACTTATATCACCGCAGAGTTACCCACTACCTATGTAAGCAATACTACCACGTTCAATAATACTAACACAGAAGGTTTAATAGTTGGCAGACCTTGGGGCGGCATGATTGATACTAATATGCTAGTAAACTTAGATGCCAATAGAAGAACTAGCTATGCAGGAACAGGAACTGTTTGGTACGATATCAGCGGAGGTAATCGAAACGCTACGCTATACAATACTCCAACTTATACCTCAACAGCTACAGCTTATTTTAGTTTCGATAAGAATAGTTTAGAATATGCAGATATTCCTACCTTAGGTAATTTATCAAATTGGTCTTTTGAAGTTTGGTTTAGGGTTACGACATCATTGGCAGCAAACGAAGCTACTGCTGTAGTTTGTACAGTTTTTGATGTTCCCGGAGTTATAAATTACGGACAAATTAATTTTGGCCTATGTTCGGGTGGAGGAACTGTTACCTATAGCAATAGTCTGTCAGTGGCGTTTTTTAACGGAACATGGAGATCCTGTGCAACTTTTACTCCTGTGTTAAATCAATGGTATTGCGTAACAGGTACATATGATGGTACTACTCTAAGACAATACATTAATGGTGTGTTAGATAATTCATTAGCTTATACTGGAGTATCAAGTGCTAATGGAGGCCCTGTCAGAATTGCTCGAAGATGGGACGGGCCTGCTAGTGCTTTACATTATTTCCCTGGTGATGTTTCTGTAGTAAGAATATATAACTCTGTGTTGAATGCAGAGCAAGTACTGGGAAATTACACAGGAATGAAAGCCAAGTTTGGATATTAAAAATGGGCACTAGAGATAACTCCACTAATTATGATCATCCGCAGGAGAATAATCTCCTGAATGTCCATAAGGCTATGGAGTATAATGCTCTAGGACAACCTGTTCTTAGGGCAAATGTTAATTTAGTAGGTTCTGGAGAAGGGTCTGGTGTTATTTCCAGCATAGACACCAAAGGTCGTCTCAAAGTCCAAACACAGGAAACAATATTTTTTAATACGTTCCAGTATGGCAAAGAAACAGATATTTGGGATGAATCGGCAGTAAACGGTGCTGCTGCTACCTTTGATTCCAGTTCAAGTCAAATCCGTATGGCCGTTACCAACCAAATAGGATCTAAGGTAATACGTCAAACACGCAACGTTCAGCGTTATACACCTGGCCGGCAACAGACCATTGCG
>Ga0129333_10002533_pt1 | contig 17065 bp, 23 predicted proteins | sample CPB6_08_DNA_FD_94474 | JGI IMG/M metagenome (GOLD analysis project Ga0129333, IMG submission 94474) | Freshwater to marine salinity gradient microbial communities from Chesapeake Bay, USA - CPBay_Sum_0.6_0.8_DNA | ecosystem: Environmental > Aquatic > Marine > Coastal | place: USA: Chesapeake...
AACAAGAAGCACAAGTTCGTGCAAGATTAAAGGAACTTGAAGATCTAGATCCGGCCAATTATATACAAATTGTTGCTCGTGAATTTGGCATGTCCGAAGATGAGCTTAGAAACGCATTATATGACGAAGGTGTGGCAGAATCACCAGAGGACCGACGCCAATGGTCTAAAAAAGAACTAGAACAACTGCGAATGGCTGGAAAAGAAATATTTGCCATGTTCCCTGATGAGGATGAACCAAATCCAGAAATGCAAAAGTTTGTCAAAAAACAAATTAAATCTCGGCCAATGGCAGGCCCCAAAGGTGTCCTACCAGAACAAGTTGATATTGGCCGTGAATGGATGAGTGACACTGAGTTAGATCAGTATGTGCCCGACGAATTAGAGAAAGAATGGCGCGAACTTGTAGGTTATGATTTCGAAGGCAAAGCACATCCATTGTGGATCAATTTGACTGGGGATTACGAACCAGATATTAACGATCCACAACATCGCAAATGGATGGTAGATGTAGCCAACAAATGGTTCGCTATGAAAAAGATTTCTAATGTTAAATTCTTTGATGTTAAAGATGCCACCGATGAATTAGAATGGTTAGTTCAAATTGGTCAGCAAAGTGTAGCGGAAGGCCTAGGAGATACCAAAACTGAAGTCATAGGCAAATATAAAGGCTGGACATTTGCCATAGAAACTCAAGAAGAAGACGACCGTTATGTTACATTCTATGGTGCTGTAAGCCCCGATGGCAAATGGCATAGTCTACCCAAGCGTGCCAGTGCTGAACAGTTTAAGCAGTTTGTCGACAATCAAGGTGTCGCCGAAGCCTATGATCCCTGGGACGAGGGCGATATGTGGTATAAGTTTGACAGCATGTCTGGCACGCTAAAACAGCGTAGTTGGAAACATGCTCAAGAACGACAAGCAGTTGCGGCTGGTTGGAGCACGACACAAGAACAAGCTCTGCGTCAAGCAGGTATTATTCGCAGTAAATTTAATCCTAAGAAGTTTGTTCAAAAACAAGGTGGCAAGTGGGTAGAAGTGTTTCCTTATGGTAAAGGTCAGCCAACTCAAACTACCACAAAAAATCCCGGACAAGATGTAACAGAAGCAAGCAGTCCTGCACAACAAGCAGCCATTGCCATTGCTATGAAAAAGGCCGGAAAGCAGCCCAAGAACGAAAGTGTTGATAACGAAAATCCTCGACCTAAAATTCGTAAGTATAAAGTATTGCGCCCCGACGGCACCCAAGCTGTTCGTTACGAAGTTCTCAATTATCGCGGCGTACTGGCTCAAGGTGGTTTTGACGATCTAAAATATGCTAGAGAGTATGCTCTAAGAAATTACGAAAAATTAAGTGCACCTTTAGAAGAAGCCAACGTAAATCCTACCGATACTGTAAAAATGGATGTGCCATTGCTACTACGTGTTATGGAGTATAGCAAGGAAGATGCAAAGACCGACATGGACCTACACGATGTGGTTACTAATCTAGTTGACCTGTCCAAGACAGGCGAAACATTGACCATGAAAGATTATGATCAAGCTGTAGGCCCAGACACAGATTCTGAGTATCAAACCAAGGTTGTTGAAACTGGTCGTTATTGGTGTTCTACCGACAAGCGTTGGAAAGATCGTTAAATGTTTTTTCACGAGTTTAGAAAACAACATTTGGTGGAAGGATTTGACCAACCATATCCACTCAAGTGGGAAAAAAGTGACTACGGTGACTATGACGCATTGGCTAAGTTACCAGATGGCACCAATCTAAGCATTATGTTCAACAATGAATATAAAAAGAATTGGATGGTTGAGTTTTATAGAAATAACAGTCAGGCAGTAACTGGCGAAGGTGATGCTCAAAGAATCTTTGCCACAGTATTACATGCAATACAACAATTCATAAAGAAGAAAAAACCTACAAGTTTATTTTTCTCCGCAGTTAAAGAAGATGATCCTACAGGTAGCAGAACAAAATTATACGACAGATTGGTTCAACGATTTGCCACTGGCTTAGGATATACTGTACAAAAGCAAGAAGAACCCGGATCAAATTCATATAAATTAAAACGAATAGAAAATGTTAAAGTGGAAGTAGCAGAATCACAAACTGCTAAAGCAGGCATAGTTCAAACTGAAGTGTATGGTACTAAAGCCTATCACGCAAAGTGCATGGAACCAAATTGTGACTGGGAAAGTAAAAGATACGATAGAATACAGCAGGCACAAGCCGCGGCAAAGAAACATGGTGAACAGCATTTTAAACAGAAGCAAGATGTGGCGGAAAACTTTGCTGACGGTAAGAAGCCCGGGCGCAAGGGTCTAGCTAAACGTGTAGGTGTTAATTGCAAACAAAGTGTAAGCAAACTTCGTAAGATTGCAAAAAATTCATCGGGCGAGAAGCAGCGTATGGCACACTGGTGTGCTAACATGAAAAGCGGAAAACGTAAAGTAAACGAATCTGCAGATTACTCGTCATTGCATGCAGCATTAAAAGATTTTTTGCCTGTGGCCATGACAGAATTAAATCTTAAAAAACTCCCTAAAATACATCTCAATAAAAAACTAGATCACAATGGCCAACCTAGCTTTGGATCTTTTAGCGACCGCGGTATTGAATTAAGTGTCGATGGTAGGCATCCAATCGATGTGTGCAGAACACTAGCACACGAGTTAGTTCATTACAAACAAAAACTCAACGATCAACTGGATCACGAAAGCGGTCAAACTGGTAGCCCAGAAGAGAATCAAGCCAATAGTGTAGCTGGAATTATCATGCGTAAATTCAGTCAAGAATTTCCGCACCATATGAATTAAAATGAGTTTCCTAGTTGCAAATTTGCCACCTATACATTGTTTTGTAAGAAAAGAATTTCTATACGATTTCCAAAAAGGACACGGGGAATATGAACCATGTATTTGGGTATCCATTAAAAGTCTACGCAGTCAAGCATTCCGAATTGAAAGCTATCTACCCAATTACGGCGCTTTGTATGATAAACTTCCGTTGCATGCCTATGTAAGTAGAACAAAAAATTTAGATAGTGAAAAATTTTTACCCTTAGATACTTTACAAATCTGGGACTGCTTTAGTTACGATGTCGCTGTAATACAAAAAGCATTTTTAAGAAATCTAAGTTGTAAGTTCTATGCTAAAGATAAATCTTTTTACCACGGAAATTATTTGTTCACTGTGGATAACGCGAGTCCGGACCTTAATATAATTGACACCAGCTACAGCGAGTGGCCCGAAGATCATAAAAGTTTTAATTTTATAGAATTAGAAAATGGCCAATATGCGGCGCAGCCAAACAATCGTTGTTTATTCTTTGATGCTGCCAGTAACCCAAAGGAATTAAAATTTCCTGACTTTAAAGTTTGCACTAAAAAATATGTGTGCGAAACCAATCCTAAATGGGCACTGGGAGACAGTACAAATTTTAATTATGAGTAAATACATTTAAAGGAATCAAGATATGAAATACTTTCTAATATTAATGCTTGCTGTACTAACTCCGGCATTTGCACAAAAGCAGCCACAAGGTGTGGTGTATGACGCACAAATAGTTCGTGTAAACGACGGCGACACAGTGGTTATTGCGGCTCCTTTCTTACCAAAGCCTCTTAAGCCAGAACTAGCTGTTCGGGTTTACGGTGTTGACACACCCGAAAAAGGATTCCGTGCTAAATGCCCACAAGAAGATCAGCGTGGGCAAGCTGCCAGTGCATTTACCAAACAAGCAGTGGCTAACTCACAACAACGCCAGGTTGTCCTTTATGATTGGGACAAGTTTGGTGGCCGCGTATTAGGAGATATTCTGTTAAATGGGCAAAGCCTACGAGCTATGCTTATCCAAAATGGCTTTGCTAGAGAATATTTTGGCGACGCCAAACAAAGTTGGTGTTAATTAGAATTCACCTTAGGACCGTCGCAGTTATCTGTGCCTAAGGCGTCGGGCGGCTGCTGCCCTGCTAACGGATCCGCTACCCCGAAGGCTAAAGTGAGCATTTTTCTTTGTCGTTTTGCTTGCAAATTATCAAGCAATCAGTCTATAATAGTCAATCAACTAGGAGATTCAATATGAGCGACCGTTCCTTTACTGGCGACGCAAAAATTAAACTTACACAATTAATCAATGAAGGCATGCAGGTCATGAACGAAATTGAAACATTGTCCGAGGGCCTTAATGACACTGTTAAGGCTGTGGCCGAAGAACTCGAAATCAAACCAGCCTTGCTTAAAAAGGCAATTAAGATTGCACACAAGGCCAAGTTAACTGAAACTAATCGCGATCATGACGATCTCAATACCATCCTTGAAACTGTAGGTAAGACCCTTTGAATGATTTGCTATCCGGCATATTTGACTGGATCAAAGAAGACTGTCAGTCGCACCCATTTCGATTTGCCATTGAAATCATAGCCTGGGCTATAAGCATCGGTTGCAGTCTTACCATGGCACTAACCGTGCCCGAACCACCATTGCTAACCATGTATCCATTATGGATCATTGGTTGTGCTATGTATGCTTGGGCGGCATGGTCACGACAGTCGTTTGGTATGTTGGCAAATTACTTACTACTAGTTACAATAGACAGTCTAGGTCTTATAAGGATGTTAATTAATTGAGTTACGTAGACGCATTATATTCGAAAGACGAAGATCGAATTTATGTAGTAGAACGTGTAAATGGGCAAAGGGTATATCGAGATTACCCGGCTAATTACATTTTTTATTACGACGATCCGCGAGGAAAATTTCGTACAATTTACGGAACACCTGTTAGTAGATTTAGTACTCGCAATGGCAAAGAGTACTACAAAGAACTAAAACTACATTCAAAAAATAAATTGTGGGAAAGCGATATTAAACCATTGGTGCGTTGCTTGGAAGAAAACTATCTAGGCAAAGACGCACCTAAACTGAATGTTGCATTTTTCGATATTGAAGTCGACTTTGATCCAGTGCGAGGATTTAGCCGGCCCGAAGACCCATTTAATCCAATTACTGCTATTTCGATTTATCTAGATTGGCTTGATAAATTGATTACTTTGGTCGTTCCTCCTAAAAGTTACAGTTGGGAAACTGCTCAGGAAATAGTCGATCAATTTGACGATTGTTATCTCTTCGACAATGAAGAAGATATGATCAAGACGTTCTTAGATTTAATTGACGATGCAGATATTCTCAGTGGGTGGAACAGTGAGGGTTTTGATATTCCTTACATGGTCATGCGTACCATGCAGGTACTTAGCAAAGATGACACTCGCAGATATTGTCTTTGGAATCAGTATCCACATAAGAGAACATTCGAACGTTTTGGTGCAGAAAACATTACATTTGACTTGATCGGTCGTGTGCATATGGACTATATGCAACTATACCGCAAGTACACCTATGAAGAACGTCACAGTTATAGTTTGGATGCCATTGGCGAATACGAATTAGATGAGCGTAAGACACAATACGAAGGCACACTAGATCAGCTGTACAACAAAGATTTTCCAACGTTTATTACATATAACCGTCAGGATACCATGCTGTTGGCCAAGTTGGATAAAAAACTAAGATTTATTGATTTAGCCAACGAACTAGCGCATGATAATACTGTGCTGTTGCCCACTACCATGGGAGCAGTGGCTGTAACCGAACAAGCTATTATTAACGAAGCACATCAAAAAGGTCTTGTAGTTCAAAATAGGAGAAGCTCAGATGAACAAGGTGACACGCAAGCGGCAGGTGCCTACGTTGCTTATCCCAAAAGGGGCATGCACGAATACATTGGCGCCATTGACATCAACTCGCTCTATCCCTCGGCTATTAGAGCCCTTAACATGGCGCCCGAAACAATCGTCGGACAGTTGCGACCAACCCTTACCGAACGTTACATAAAAGAAAAGATGGACGGTGGTGCTAGTTTTGCTGACGCCTGGGAAAATACATTTGGTAGTTTAGAATATACTGCTGTAATGAATAACGAAGCGGGCACAGAAATTACTATCGATTGGGAAGGCGGCGGTAGTGATACTCTCAGCGCCAAAGATATTTGGAAATTAATTTTCGAAGGTACTCAACCTTGGATCCTTAGTGCCAACGGTACTATTTTTAAATATGACGTCAAAGGTATTGTACCGGGTTTACTGGAGCGTTGGTATGCAGAACGTAAAGAACTTCAGGCAAAAAAGAAAGATGCTACAACTGCTGAAGACAAGGCCTTTTGGGACAAGCGACAGTTGGTTAAGAAAATTAACCTTAACTCATTGTATGGTGCTATTCTTAATCCTGGATGTCGCTTTTTTGACAAGCGCATTGGCCAGTCAACTACGTTAACAGGACGAGTTATTGCACGCCATATGGATGCATTTGTCAATGAGTGTATTACTGGTGTTTATGATCACGTTGGCGAAGCTGTGATCTACGGTGATACTGATTCTGTGTATTTTAGTGCGTGGCCCGCAGTTCGAGACGATGTTCTTGCCGGACGTATGGAATGGAACAAAGACATTTGCGTTCAGCTATATGATAACATTGCTGATCAGGTTAACGATAGCTTCCCGGGATTCATGGAACGTGCATTTCATTGTCCTAGAGACATGGGATCTATTATTAAGGGCGGTCGAGAACTGGTAGCCAGCAAAGGCCTGTTCATTAAAAAGAAACGCTATGCTGTTCTAATCTATGATCTCGAAGGTGCAAGATTAGACAAAGATGGCAAGCCAGGCAAAGTCAAAGCCATGGGCTTGGATCTCAAGCGTAGTGACACACCCAAGGTAGTTCAAGACTTCTTAAGTGATTTGCTACTCAGGGTTCTGACTGGAGCAACCAAAGAACAAGTCTACGATCAAGTTAGAGAATTTAAGATTGCGTTCCAAGAAAGACCTGCTTGGGAAAAAGGCACTCCTAAGCGTGTGAACAATCTTACCAAGTTCAGCGAAGCCGAAGCCAGACAAGGTCGAGCTAATATGCCCGGTCATGTTCGAGCAGCTATCAATTGGAACACTCTTAGACGCATGCATTCAGACAACTACAGCATGGCCATTGTAGACGGTATGAAAACCATTGTGTGCAAGCTCAAGGCCAATCCATTAGGATTTACCAGCGTAGGCTATCCCACCGACGAGCAACATATTCCGCAATGGTTTAAAGAATTGCCCTTTGATGACGGACTTATGGAAACAACCATTGTAGATCAAAAGGTTGAAAACCTATTAGGCGTACTAGAATGGAATATCGGTGAGCATACCGAAACAAAAACTACTTTTGATAGTTTATTTTCGTTTGATTAATTTTATCAAACCTCTTGCACAATCTAAATATTCACAGTATTATACACACTATTCAAACTCTTTATTAAAGGATCAATTATGAAAGACGCACTTTTGGACATTGTTAAACACACTCACGGCCTAGGCGGTATTGACTTGATTAAAATCACTGGCACAGACAAAGAAACAGTTATCAACGCCATTGCGGAAGATCGCAGTGTGGTAGTTGACGCTACATTCCACGGTCCGGTGGCTGAATTCATTGGCACGTTTGGCATGCCTAATTTGAGCAAGTTGAATACCATCCTTAATATTCCTGAGTATGCCGAAGATGCACAGTTGAGCATTAACTATCAAACTGTGGATGGAAGCAAAGTTCCGTCGGGCATTCACTTTGAAAACAAAGCCGGCGACTTTAAAAACGATTATCGCTTTATGGGTGCTTCTGTGGTCAATGAAAAGATCAAGAATGTAAAATTCAAAGGTGTTAAGTGGGGCGTAGAACTTGAACCCAGCGTGGCCAGTATTCAGCGTATGCGTTTTCAAAGTCAGGCCAACAGCGAAGAAACTACCTTTATTGCCAAGACCGATGGCACCGATCTAAAGTTTTTCTTTGGTGACAGCAGTAGCCATGCTGGTAACTTTGTATTTGCCAACGGAGTCAGTGGTTCTGTTACCAAAGGATGGTCGTGGCCTGTGGCAGCATTTAACAGCATTTTGTCTTTGCCCGGCGATAAAACTATTCGCTTTAGCGACGAAGGTGCGGCACAAATTACTGTTGATTCAGGCATTGCTATTTACAACTACACTATTCCTGCACAGCAGAAATGATTAAAAACGTGATACACACAGGGCCGTGGCTACGTGTTGAAAGTGGTAATTCATATACTCCATACTTTAACATGAACAGTAACAATCCTGCTGTTGGTCAAGTAAGGTACAACGGTAGCAATCAGAATCTAGAAGTCTTTGATGGATCCATATGGCAAAATTTAACCTCGGGTTCATCGGCGTGTATTTCAATGTCCAATGCTGCCGAAGAAATTCTTGTTTGGGCACAAAAGAAAATGGAACAAGAACAAGAACTTGAGAGCTTGATGAAACGAAATCCCGGACTTCAAGATCTGCACGAAAAGTTTGAACTTATGCGAGCCTTGTGTCAAAACGAGGAACAAAATAAAAATAACAATGCAAGATAATCTAACAGCCAAACAAAACGATTACGCTATATTTCTTCCGGCTATTTCAGGATTCTATGCTACCTTTATAGGCAAGCAAAGAAATGAGCAGTATGTAGACCCCAAGAGATTTCCGCAGGGTCTAACTGACATGGAACAGTTAAATTGGCTTAACAGTCAAAAGGCATTGTTTCCTTATCGTTGGAGTTTGTATTCTGGTGGACACGCTAATCTTGATCTTAAGAAACAAGATTGGTCGGAAGACATGGTTCGCAATCGCGAGCCAGGAACTTTTATTCTTGGTGACTCGGGTGGTTTCCAGATTGCCAAAGGTCTATGGGAAGGTGATTGGAAAGCTAATTCAGGTTGTCCGCAGGCACAAAAGAAGCGCGAGCTAGTTTTAAACTGGCTAGACAATGTGGCCGACTATGGAATGATTCTTGATATTCCAACTTGGGTAATCCATGATAAGAAAGCCAGTGCCGCCTGCAAGATTACTACACTACAAGAAGCAGTAGATGCTACCAAGTACAACAACGAATATTTTATGCGTCATCGTCGCGGTGTCAAAGAAGGTGGCGCACGTTTCTTAAACGTATTACAAGGTGATAATCATACCAGTGCCGAAGAATGGTATCAAACCATGAAGGTCTATTGTGATCCTGCTGTTTATCCAGACCGCCACTTTGACGGTTGGGCCATGGGCGGTCAGAACATGTGCGATGTGCACTTGGTTTTAAAGCGATTGGTAGCACTACGCTACGATAACCTACTACAGTCAGGGCTACACGACTGGATGCACTTTCTGGGTACCAGTAAACTTGAGTGGGCGGTATTGCTCACTGTTATTCAACGAGCCGTGAGAAAATATGTCAATCCGAATTTTACTATTAGTTTTGATTGTGCAAGCCCTTTCTTGGCCACAGCTAACGGCCAAGTCTACCACCACATCGATTTACCGCATGATGAAAAGTGGTGCTATAGAATGAGTCCCAGTGTAGATGATAAAAAATATTCTACAGACACACGCCCGTACAGCGATGTAATCGTCAATGACGGATATGTTAAACATTTTGACGAAAGTCCAATTAGTCAAATGTTAACTATCAAGGATATTTGTATCTATAAACCAGGAGATCTTAATAAGATTGGCAAAGAAGGTAAGACTTCTTGGGATAGCTTTAGCTATGCGTTGTTAATGGGGCACAATGTTTGGACTCACATCGAAGCAGTGCAACGAGCCAATAGAGAGTTTGATGCAGGCTTTCATCCTGCAATGATGCGCCGAGATGGTGGTGATTATGCACTATTTGAAGATATTGTTGAAAGAATCTTTGCAGCTAAGAGTAAAGCCGAAGCTGAATCTATAATTGAAGACTACAGTACCTATTGGATGCAGATTGTTGGTACTCGCGGTTTCAAAGGTAAGAAGACCATGAATGCCAACACTATGTTTAACAATCTGTTTGAAGTTGTTGACGGAGACGACGAAGACAGTGTAGAATTCAACGAATCAGAACTAGATAGACTCGAAGATGAACAGAAATCCTGAAACCGGAGCACAGTTTTTTGTTGGCACCGAAGTAGAACACACACCGGCTTATGGTAAAACCACATTGTTTGTTGTAGGTGTCCAAGACATTGAGAAAATCCAAGACTGTATCACCGATACTATTGAACCTATTGAACATATCTACTTTGGTGCCAATATGAGCTTTCCCAAACTTGAAATCAATGATGCCGCAGGTTGGAAACCATGGGAAGTTATGATTCGACATTTTCTCGACCAAGGTCATCTTTGCACTCTTGACATTGATGTAGCCTGCGTCGAAGGCCTACTTGAAAGCGGGCTAACCGAATATCATAACTTTATTCCTATGATTTCGGTCAAGCTACCTTACATCGATCAACTAGGTTACAACGCTACTGTTAAGATTGATGATCGAGGTTTTCGTGCTACCAATCCCGGTGTTTGGTGCCATAGCGTCCACGAACTAAAAAATCGTTGTGTGTTTACTGACTGGTCTAAATACACCAAAGATCTAGAATTATGATTATCAACAACGTTGACAATCTAATGTCTGTTACATATACTACAACTTCATTAACTTCTTCATTAATTTAAATGAAAATTCAACACGAAACTGCGTTAAAAGAAAAACGCACACGAGTGCAAAAACACGCTCGTAGAATGATTTGGGTTACTTTTCGAAAAGAAGGAATTCACAAATATCCTGCGGCGCTAGATGATCCTAATCTAAAAACCGGAGACAAATATGATGTGTCGTTTTTGGGTCACCCTCATAGGCATATTTTTCATTTTAATATTGCCATTCAAGTTTTCCATAACGACAGAGATGTGGAATTCATTCAATTCAAGCGATGGCTTGAAGGATTGTATTCTGGCGACCAAGGTGTACTGTCGTTAGATTACAAAAGTTGTGAAATGATTAGCGACGACCTTTACGAGGCTATTGCTAGTCGTTATCCAAACAGAGACGTTGAAATCTCTGTCAGCGAAGATGGCGAAAATGGTTGCACTATTTCTTACAACTGTTTTATGCCTTCGCAAACCCTTAGTGTTTAATTTTTTATTAAAGGATTAATTATGTCCCGCGATCGTCTTAAGAAGTATTTTGTTATGAAGCCCGAAGTCACTCGTATTTTTGACGAGTTGGATCGCTATCGTCAATTCTGCGTTGAATACGGATACCCATTTAACGAAGCACATCTTGGCAACGACCATAGCCCTTACAGTGAGTTCATGCGTTTTCAGCAAGGAAAAAATCCACGTGATAATTGGTCTTGGAGTGCTAAACAATTTCGTCGTGGGCAATCTGAGGTATAACTGTGCGTAAACTTTATTACATGGGCCTAGAGCCTTATAAAGCACGTTATACACTACAACTTCAAGAATGGAATCGTAGTGTTTTTGAACGCCGCGGTATTGATTATGTTATCGTACCCGGCGAAACATTGAGCAATGATCAAGCCATTGTCACAGGTCAAGTTCTTGATGCACACGGTCGATCATACTTTGGTATGAGCCAGATCATGAACTTGGTTCGTATGATGAAGGCAGGAGAAGTAACCAATGAAGACGTCATCTATTTTGAAGACATGTTTCAGCCGGGCATCGAAAGTCTACCATACATTTTCGATCAAATTCCCGCTGCTCATCGTCCCCGTGTTTTTGTTCGTTGTCTTGCTCAGTCCATTGATCCTGACGATTTCGTACATGTATGGGGTATGGCAAAATGGATGGGACTCTACGAACAAATGGTTAATGAGTTCGTGGACGGAGTTCTCGCCACCAACGAGGAGATGGTTGCTCACATGCGTATTGCTGGGTGGCGTGCTCCTATTTACAATATTAGTGGCCTAGCCTTTGGTAAAGATGAAGTACGCAGTCGTGTGCCTGGTGCACTAAAGCCTTTTCATGATCGAGCCCGGCGTGTAGGGTTTGCTGCACGTTGGGATCAGGAAAAGCAGCCCGAGTTCTTCATGGATCTCATTGAAGAATTTAATCGCAGGCATCCTGGTATAGCCGAATTCGCTGTGTTTAGTGGTGCCAAGCTCAAGAGCAACAACTCAAGTTATATGGCTCGTACCCGCGATTTACAAAATCGTGGATTGCTAACCATTTACGAGGATCTTGAAAAAAATGATTACTACGCTCTTCTCAATGATAGCCGCGTATTGTTTAATTGTGCCCTTCAAGACTGGGTCTCTAACACTGTTTCAGAAGCTGATACTTTGGGTTGCAACGTCCTGTATCCTGCTTATCGTAGTTTCCCAGAAACCTTTGCCAACGATCCAGACCGTCTTTATATACCTTGGAGTATAGATGATGCTTTAAACAAACTAGAGCCATTGCTTGAGACTCCGCATGTTAAAATAGGTCAAATTAGCGATTATAACAACGGAACTATTGATCGTATTTGCGATATTTTAGAAGGCAGCGGTGATCACATGCTGCGTATGAGTTCAGACTATAGAAAGCATGCAAGTCCAGCTAAATACTAATACACTTTGACAAAGGAGGTGTATTATGCTAGAAACTATTTTTTGGCTAGCAATCGGTGCATTTGTTGGTTGGAATTTTCCACAACCACAATTCGCTAAAAACATACAAGCCCGAGTAATGGGTATGTTTAAGAAAGCCGAATAAACTGCATTTTCAAAGGAATAACATGAAAAGCTATTTGAACAAGTTCTACGCATTGGTTGGATTTATGTTGTTAGTCTTTGCATTACCCGCAAAGGCACATCACGGTCACGGTGTCCACCATCATCGTTGGCATTCGCATCACCATCATCATCTACATCGAGCACCTGTAATTATTCACAGAGATAATTGGGTAGCTCCATTGATCGGTGGTGTTATTATTGGTGCGGCTGTAAATGAAGTTGCCAAGCGTAATGAGAACAAAACCGTAATAATCGAAAGAGATAATGATACTCAAGTTGTTTGTTCCGAATGGCGTGAAATTCAAACGTCCGAAGGACAAATCTATAGAGAGCGTATTTGTCGTCAACAATAAAGCAGGCGACTTCAACAAAATGGTAGACTACGGTCTACCATTTTTTTGACTTTTTCTTTTTTATCAACTACAATGTTTCAATGAACAAACGTGTTATTATTACCGGAGCAATGGGATTCATCGGTAGTCACACTGCCAAAGTATTTAAAGAATCAGGATATCATGTGATTGGTGTAGATCGAGATCGTACTATACCACAGGCTGCTCGGTTTCTTGATCAATTGTTTGTAGATGATTTCGTTGATGTTACTGCTTCCGTGGCGTCTATCAATGATGTTGATGCTATAATTCATTGTGCAGGAACTAGTCTTGTTGGGCCTAGTATTGCTGATCCTTACACATATTATTACAATAATTCTGCCAAGACAAACAGTTTACTAGAGCAACTACATAGTAAATTTAATTGGCATGGTAAATTTATTTTTAGCAGTAGTGCAGCCACGTACGGTCAACCGCAAGGTAATCAACAGTTGTACGAAACTGACCCACAAACTCCTATAAACCCTTACGGTCGTAGCAAGCTATTCTGTGAACATGTAATACAAGATCATTGCCGTGCTCACGGAATCCGCGGAATTGCTCTAAGATATTTTAATGCCGCCGGTTGCGATGCTGACAGCGAGTTAGGTCATGTGGTCAACGACACACACATGATACCCAGAGTTCTTAGCGCATATCGCCAGGGTCAAACTTTTACTCTATTTGGCGACAATTACAACACCAAAGACGGAACCTGCGTTAGAGATTATTTACATGTAACCGATATTGCCAGAGCTCATTTGGAGTCTGTGTGCTTGGCCGAAGTTATGAAAACTAATGAATTTCGAGCTTATAATTTAGGTACTGGCCAAGGGCATAGTAATAAAGAAATTATCTGGTCTTGTAATTGGGCCGTTAGAGAAAAGATCGATTTTAAAATCGGGCCTCGCCGCGATGGTGACCCCGATTATCTAGTTGCCAACAGCGATTGTTTTCAACAAGATACAAGTTGGCGTCCGGATAATAGCAGTATTGAAAATATTGTAACCACAGCCTGGGCTTGGGAACGTAAACATGGGTCTTAATACCTTGACTACGCAATCTAAATACTGTACAATTAATATAACGACATCCTCGTCGTAAACTCGGAGAAAAACTATAATGACTGAAAAAAATCTAGCACAAGTCCTTCGCGAACGCATGAAGGCCAACGGCAAACGATTCTGGGCCGGTGACAACGTTTCGGAATATGTTGACGAAGCAACCAAACAAGCACTGATCGACCAAGCTACCAAAGCATTCGAAGATGTACTCGACGTATTGTTGATCGATCGCGAAACAGATCCTAACAGCCACGGAACCGCACGCCGACTAGCCAAAATGTATTTCAATGAAATCATGAGCGGCCGTTACGAAACTCCGCCCGACTGTACAGCATTCCCTAATGATAGTTTAGACCGCTATGAAGGTATGTTGGTAGTGCGTAGTGAATTGCGCAGTATGTGCAGTCACCATCACCAACCTGTCAATGGCGTAGCCTATATTGGAATTATTGCAGCCAACAAGCTAATTGGGTTAAGTAAATATACACGTATTGCACAATGGTGTGCAAGGAGAGGAACATTACAAGAAGAACTGTGTGTAGTTATTGCCGACGCTATCATGCAGGCCACTGGCAGTGATAATGTGGGTGTGTATATACAGGCCACACACGGTTGCTGTGAGAATCGTGGTATTATGGCTCACAGTAGTCTAACACAAACCACTGTGCTACACGGAGCATTTAAAACTGATCCTAGTGTGAAAAAAGAATTTATGGATAATATCAAGCTTCAGCAAGACTGGGCACCACGTTAAAAGGAGACTACAATGACTACTTTAGTTTATAGAAATGCTGCTGCTGTTAATTCAGCCATGGGTCGTGTCTACGGCCATATGAGTCTAGCAGTATTGACCAGTATGATTGTTAGCTATCTTATCGGCAGTAGCCCCGAGCTAGTGAACTTTTTCTTTACTGGCTTTGTAAAATGGATTGTTATTTTTGCACCTTTGGTAGCAGTATTTTTGATTACAGTGGCACTTAATGCCAATCCGCCTAGAGCGGTGGCCATGGCTTTGCTACATGGATTCGCTGCCATCATGGGTTTGAGTTTTGCCGCAATCTTTGCTGTATTCCAGATGGGCAGTATTGTTAGTGCATTTATGGGTTCGGCAATCCTATTTGGAGTAATGAGTTTTTATGGATACTTTACTAAAAGGGATCTTACTAGCCTTGGCCAGTTTATGTTCATTGGCCTTATCGCTATTATTATTGCCAGTATTGTTAATATCTTTATTGGCAGTAGCGTTTTTGCCACGGTCATTAGTGCATTGGCTATTATCATCTTCCTCGGACTAACTGCTTACGATACACAACAAATTCGAGAAATGGTTAGTATGGACACTACAGATGCTGTTGAAGTTCAAGGGGCCTTGACTTTATACTTGAATTTTATTAATATCTTCTTAAGCCTACTGCAACTGTTTGGCGATCGAAAGGAATAAACTATGACTGCAAATAAACCATCAATTAGCAGAATCAGCGACAAGGTTGCCAAGCCCGGCGACTCTTTTACAGTTAGCATTTTTGACAATGGCTTCCTGTTTGAAATTTCCGGACACGACGAAAAAGGTGACTGGAAAAATGCTCGACTAATTTGCTCTAACCTCGACGATCTTGTTACACTAATTATGGAAGCTGTTGAAGCCGAAAGAGATTAATCATGGCTATCTGGAAAATTACCAATTACCATAAAAAAAGTGCAGTAGAACGTCAGTTCTGGATCAAGGACGGTGTCACGGTAATCAAGGACGAAGGTTTTCGTTGGGGCACATGGACCTGTGAAAGCGACGAACGCCCCGACGTCGACTTAAATAATCCAGATGGTTATGATGTTATGTCCACTGATTACAGTTGGGAAATGGAAGACATGATCGACGGATCGTGGGTTGAATGGACATTTCCCGATGACATGCCCGAAGAAGAACAGGAACGTATCCAAGCACTTTGGGATGAAGATTGGTACGAAGGCATGGAAGGTGACGGCTGGGTCAACGATGAAACCGAACATTGGATCTATGGCCCTATCCAATTAACTAACGTAGACACCGGAGAAGAATGGCATGGCGACGAATAGATCTGTGCATGAATTATCCGACGATGAGCTAGAAGACTGTATCGATGGGTCTAGTAATCTTGATATGATCAGAGACATTTTAACCAAGCACAAGGTTGTCAACGATCAAGGTTATGTGGACGCTGAAAACTTTGCTGATTGGTTTGCCATCGGTGTCGAAGGCTACATAGACGCCGAAGTTACAGCGAAGAATGGAACGAAGCTAATCAAAATAATTGGGATTGGGGCTACGATATTGCTGACGCAATAAATGATCTTATCTCAGAAGATCAAGGAGACTAACATGATAGTGAAAAAACCAACAGCTAAGAAAAGTGTAAAAAAGGTCAAGGCCGAATCTTTAAGTCTAGAACCAACAGTAGTAGTGGGCAGTCATTTAACTGTAACAACCTGGCCCAATGGTCGCACAGAATTAAAGTGGGATGACGAAGCATTGCTTAGTGAAGTGCGAAATGCCATACTAAAACATGAATCGAATATTCCAGCTACCGCAGTAAAAAAGACACGAAAGAAAAATTAAGGAAAAGTAATGAGAGATCAATTAATTGCTGCTTTGAAAGAACATTTTCAGGCACACATTACCAAGCACCGCATGAACGTTGAAGTTATGTTACAAAATCCAACTGCTTTACCTGAACACACAGATCTAATGGATGCGTTAGAAAAAGAAATTTCGCACATTGCTGAATACATGGACAAATTAGAAGTAGTTGAGAAATATTTTCTAAAATGAAAATTTTACTAAATCTATTAGACAAATTAGGTCGTCGAAGAATTGTATTAGATCGTCAAAGCAATGAACCCTATCTCGAACGCTATTATGTATTTCTCCGCGACAGAACATGGTTTCCATTCAATGTGTTCCTGCACAAGTTTCTTAAGTCAGACCCCGATGATGTGCATGATCATCCATGGCCTTATGCTACT
>Ga0129333_10002534_pt1 | contig 17062 bp, 18 predicted proteins | sample CPB6_08_DNA_FD_94474 | JGI IMG/M metagenome (GOLD analysis project Ga0129333, IMG submission 94474) | Freshwater to marine salinity gradient microbial communities from Chesapeake Bay, USA - CPBay_Sum_0.6_0.8_DNA | ecosystem: Environmental > Aquatic > Marine > Coastal | place: USA: Chesapeake...
CCACTTTATAAATAATACCAGCGACCGCATCAATATAGTATTGACGAGTTCCGTGTGCTTGGAAATAGTGTTCCAATGCTTCTGTTAGTGGAGTATACACTTGTCCATCTGGATTGTCAACTGCTACCCAACGGTCGCCGGGTGGAAGTCGTTTGAATATTTCCTTTTTAACTTCCATAGTTATTCCTTATCTGGACGTTTCTGGTGCTTTATACTGGACTTTTTCTTTTGGTTTCGGATTTCTTCCTCACCTTTCTTACGACGATTGATTCTTTCAAATCCCGTATAACTTTCGTCTACGTCAAAATCATCTTCAAATTCAAAATCGTCGTCATCAATTCGTCCATGAAAGTTCCACTTCGGCATTTCTTACATCTCCTATTATAAAATTATTTTGCCCACTTACCACGATTAACCAACTGGCAGATGACCCCATATACCGATAGGTCTTGGAAGGTATCTTCTACTGCCTCTCCTACATTGTCCTGCTTACCTAATACGATTAACTGCTTCAGTCGTTGTATCTTATCATTCATTCTAAACCACAGTCCAGTCAAAGACAACTTTATATCTTCTGGGGTTGCTAATGTGGTACCCACAGAGATGTTTCCTGGACCATAATTGGACTGTTTCAAACAGAACGTTTCATATTGTTCCGCCATAATCTTCTTATATTCCGTCATCATTTCGGGGTATTCCCGTTCAATTTGTGTAACAACGTCTGGATTTTTAAAATTATAATCTATTTGCATAATTTAGTGTATACCTCCCGAATTGCCTTTTCCAACCCGGTATAATTTATTGTGGTATTAAAAAAGTTTCCTGTATACGATATGTCCATATCAGATTCATTAATTTCTATACTTACATTGTAATCTGACAATTGATTTATGTACTCTGCTATTTGCAGTAACGTATATGAATCCTGATAAGTACAATCAACTTCTTTAGGTACGTCAGATGTCTCTATGTAATATTTAACCAATTGAACAAAATCATTCATGTAGAAAAAATCCATTTTCTTATTTTTATGAATGACTATTGGTTGTCGGGTTGTGTATCTAATAATATTAGATTTTATAAATCTAGTTGGTAATTCATTTTCGTCAAATAAAGCAAAGACACGTATATTATAAAAGTTATCTTTTTCCAACATAGATTTTCTTATTACAGACTTACTCAATCCATAAGGTGTATCAGATTGATACAACTCTGCACCAGACCCGATACTTATAAATCTATCAAATTTATCTTTGTTGTCAAGTAGATTGTAATACATTTTTAGATTGGCATCTATTATACTACTGTCATCGGTGCGTAATCTACTACCACCAACAATTGCAGTATGAATGACCACATCAAAGTGTTTATCAGAAAACCATTCTTTCGTTTTCATATAATCTGTTAGGTCAAAGTCTTTACGAGTTATGGATGTGATATCATACATCGTGTGTAGTTCACGATATAATGAAGATGCAATATAACCATTACCACCAGTAACTAATATACGTTTCATACTATTACACAAAAATAAATTTATCGTGATTAAGAACTAATTGTAAATTGTTGTTCTTTTTTAAAAAATCAGTCGTATCAATTTTGTCAAATATGTTTATAGTTACACCATTAAATTCATATTTACCAATGTTATTTTGTGCTACTAGGGTGTGTATGTTTTCAAACATAGATCTTGTGTTTATATCGTCTAAATTGTTTAAAACAGAATAAGTAAAGTTTACCACGGTTCCTTTATTGATATTAATTTCTGGAGCATACTGAATACGTTGATTCCAGTCCGTAGGATTAAATAAATGTTTTACACTATCCCAATGTGACTTTGAATATTTCCATCTAAAATTACTATAATAATTTGTATCAAATTCTACTCGTTCACGTAAATGATTGGCAACGAATTCATCTGTTATAATAAATCTAGTACAATAAACCTCTAAGAATTTTAGTAAGTCAAAATTAACTATTCCATCAACGTTTAAAAAGAAAGTAATATCATAAACAGGTCTTGGTTCGTGACCAAAAAATCCCCATTTCCTTATATATCTTTTTAATTCTTCCATATCCGCTAGTTGTTGCATTTGTAAAGTTAGTTCAGAGTCTTTAGATTTTTCTTGCTTGAACCATTCATGTCCTCGGCTTGACACACAAGTAAAGTGATATACCATTCCTCTCCACGTTTGAATGGTTTCTATATTATTAATATGTAGTCGCAAAATAACATCAGAATCTTCTCGCGAACAACGGAATTGAGTATCAAATCCACCTAATACATCTATCCATGTACGTTTGAACACTGCAAATGGAGCAAAATGTCCATTTGTGTTTGGTCTATTTTCATTCTGTATATTTGCTGCAAACTTTAAAAATTCTTGATATTTGAATTCCTCTGGATGTATACCAAAATTCATAACTATTTTTTCTGGAGATCCTGGATGTAAAGGTGGTTCAATACGAGTAAAACATAATATCTGATTTTCTGAGACTAATGATTCGTTTAGATGCTTATCAAAATTACCTGACACTACCATATCTGATTGTAAGTAACACACTACATCGTTAGACGCTGCATTAAACATAATAGAAACATTACGTTGGCTACCTACAGGATATTCGTTTTCATTCTTATAAATTTTTAAATTAGGTATTTTACTTTTAAATTCTTGTAAAACATCAATGGTATTTTGATTATCACTGTCAATAAATAATAAGAATTCATGAACAGAATATTCCGTATTATCTATTAAAGACTGTAATAATAGAGTGACGTAATCTTTTTCGTTTTTTGCAGTGGCAATACAAAATGTTATTGGACGCATATAATAATTCCTAGTTTATAAATATTTCTTTATGAGTTTTGACATACCTATATGGGTATTCTCAATAGAATAATTATGAGAAAGTATGTCCATTTGAGAATAGTAGTGTTTAAACACATCGGTCAAACAATTTATTTTAGACAATATACCACCCATCAAATGTATACGTTTAGTACGTGATGGAATAAATTGTCTATATTGTAACGTATATTCTCGGATAATTGATGATACAAAATTATTTTTATTAAATGTATGTTCTAATATAGGAGATATGGATCCTCCTCTGACGAAATTATGTGCGGAGGAAAACACTTTCAAATCTACATTTAGAGTGGAATTTATAACATCGTCTTTTGATATGGTGGACATATAGGAAAACATATCAAAACCAAACTCTTGAAAAAAGTTTTGAAACACAAGGAAAGCACGCCCAGATGGTATGTACATCTGAACTATAGTATTATAATCTTTCGTATAAAATACTTGTGAACCTGTACCCATGTTAATACCCACATCATCTGGTTCTAAACTTATAGAATTTATAGCACAGTACGTATCCCCAAGAGAACTCCGTACAGGAATATTATTAATATAACCTAATACCCCTAATCCACTTTGATATTTCGTAGACTCTGTAAAGTTTCTATGGTGTTCGTGAATGTGAAACGTCGGAGAGTCCGAAAACAATCCACCAATCATACAATAATTTTTACATCCTGTTTTATTTGATTTCCACGAATGATAGGTTTCCCCATCATAATGGCCACCCAATATCGTACAGATAACAACAGAATCACATGGAGTTTCTTTAATGATACTACTGAGAATAGTCATTAATTCTGTTTTTGTTGTACTAGGATTTCGTAAGAACGGAGAATCATAATACTTCTTATCAGAAAATGTGTCGTATTTTCTGTCAAATAGAATAGTTTTTATATACGATGCACCAAAATCAACGAGCAAATATTTCATACAATTTAGTCTTAAGTTCCTCGTCTATAACTGTTGGTTGAAACACGGTAGTTCCAGGAGTAGGTACACGAACAAACGTGATTACACCATTCTTCACCTTCTTATCATTTTTTAAATTAATAACCAACTCATCAGTATCTATATGTTTTATTTTGTCCAGAGTAGTAAATCTAGACACTAACTCTGTAATAATTGGATTTTTATCAAACAATTGATTTATAATTTCTATTCCTAATAAAACTGCTTCACCGTGTGGAATGGTATAATTTGTTACAGGTTCTATTACATGACCAAATGAATGACCATAGTTTAATGACTTTCTATCACCTAGTTCAAACTCATCATTTTCTATAATGACTTTCTTAATCATCAATGAATAATAAATTAAAGTTTTTATATCTACTGAATGAATACGGTTTACATAGAAATCGCCACCAACTAGAAACAACTTAACAATCTCACCATATCCAGAAATAATATCTAATGGGGATAGTGTAGATAGAACATTGGTATCTATTACAACTTTTGTTGGAGCAGAAAATAATGCTAGTTGATTTTTATTGTTTTTGAAATTGAGAGCAGTTTTACCACCAATACAACTATCGCACTGAGATAAAAGTGTAGTTGGATAAAAAATCCAATCTATTCCACGTTTGTAAATCTTTGCGGTGAACGCAGCAATATCCTGAATAATTCCTCCACCGATTGCAACAAGAGTATTACCTTTGTCAAAATCAAATGTTGATAACCGTTCGCACACATCCAGTACGGTTTCTATACTTTTGTTCTCTTCTGTTGCTTTTATTACAATTATTTTATCGTGAGAAATATTGTATAATTTCTGTACGTTTTCATCAACCAGTACCACTTCTTTGTCTGTAAACGATGTGGGTAATGAATCAAACACAACATCATAGGATTCTGGGTGTGACTTAACTGTAAAATTACCACCAGATACATCTGTTTCGTATTGTGTATTATGTACTATAAATGTTTGCCTCATATCATATTCCTCGTAAAGAATAACCACCATCTACTTTGATGTTCTGACCAGTAATTGCACTGTTTTTTGTTAGAAACCAATGACAAGTTTCTGCTATGTCATCTGTCTTGACTAGTCCTAGCGGTATATTTGTATTTAAATATTCAATACGTTCTGGTGTGTTATTTTGCCTAGTCATTGGTGTATCAACAAATCCTGGTGAAATCATATTGACTTTTATATTTCTGATTGCAAGTTCTAGTGCCAACGTCTGTACCATACCTAACATTGCATGCTTTGACGAAGAGTACTGAAGTCGTAATTCTTTTGTGGTGTCTGCGTATAAAGAACCAATCGCAATGATATTAGAACCATTTGATAACTTTAGTTTACTACATAACTTAACAAAAGAGATTGCATTTATATTAAGTAATTTTGAGAATTCTGTATAGTCTATATCCGTATGATTACGTAAATAATTTACACCAGAGCAATATATCATTCCATCAAAAGAAACAGACGAATCAACCGTGAAATCAGAACTTAAATCTAACTCCTGTGATGTTGGAGATACAACTTCTATATTCTGAGATAGTAGACGTTGTTTAATACTAGTTCCTATTCCTCCGTTTGCACCTACCATAAAAACACGCATATTAAAATCCTTCGGTAATCTTCATATCTGTTAATGTTCCTGGTATAATTCTACCATGTTCGTCTATTCCTTTGTGTGTCACTTTTGGTTCATGACGTTCCATCGGATGTGTAAATACTTCAAGTATACATGGACCATCATGTTCCATCATATTCTTTAAACCTGTTTCTATTTCTGTATTATTTCGTATAGAGAAGTATTTAATACCAAACGCAGTAGATATCTTCTCATAGTTTGGAATGGTAACCCCTGTGTCTTTCCCACTAGCAAATTCCTTTCCACCAAAGAAACTTTCCTGCGTCAACTTAATGGAAATATAACCATCGTTGTTCACCAAGATAATCTTTACAGGTAAATTATATCCAACCACAGTTTGTAATTCTTGAAGGTTCATCATAATACTACCATCACCTTCTACACAGATTACTGGTTGTTTATTGTTTGCTAAACATGCACCTATCGCAGCAGGCAATCCATATCCCATACTAGCACAACCAACATTTGTAAATAATCGTTGGTCTTTATTTAAATTATATGTCTGTAATGTGATGACATGGGCGGTACCATTACTTGTAACGATTGGAGTATTACCAAAGAATTTTGGTGCTTTGTTTATAAGGTAATAAAAACTTGCAAATTCTTGTAGATTTTTGTGCTTATCGTAATAGTATACTTGTTTGTCTCTCTCACCCTTTACGTAAGATAACCACTCACTAGTATTCATGTCAAGAGATACGGTTGAAAATGCATCAAAGAAATTATTTAAATCACATACAATCTTTTTATCAATTGTAAATTTGTGTTTGTTCATTTCATTAATATCTATATCAATTAATACTTTCTTTGAGTTGGGTGAAAACTCCTTTATATTATATCCTGTCATTTTGACGGGAAGTCGTGTACCTAGTCCAATTATTAAATCACAATTTTGTACAATAGTATTGGATGATAATTGACCTAATATACCAATACGACCACAATAATACTCGTATGTGTTATCCACAGCATCTACACCAGAATGTGGTCCAGTGACTACAGGAATGTTGTATCGTTTGAGGAAGGAGTTTAACTTATCATATGTATTTGACAACCTAATCCCGTTACCTACAACAACTAGTGGACGTTCAGAAGATTCTAATAGTACTTTGAGTTCGTCAATCTCTCTGATATCAAATTCGTATGTCTTTGATGTCCCCGTATATGGTTTTAATGTATTTATGTCAACCGAAGCACCCTGCATATCTAAAGGAATGTCAATCCATACCGGACCAGGTCTACCCTCCAATGCGGTATTATACGCAGTTTCTAAAATTTCGTATATGTCTTGTGGGTTTCGTACCATCGTACAATATTTTACCATGGGCCGGACCACACTTAATATATCAAACTCTTGGTCACCAATTTGTCTACATCCAGTACTTTCGGACAACTGACTCAGTTGCACTTGGCCGGATATAATAACAGAAGGTATACTATCTAACCACAATCCCATAAGTCCAGTCAGAGCATTGCTCCCACCTGGTCCCGTTGTTACTACGTTTAAAGACATTTTATTATTCATTCTAAAATATCCTTCGCTAGCCATCAGTGCCGCTTGTTCGTGATGAACACACGTAGTTTCTATTTTAGAGGATTGTCGTAGTGCTTCTATTAAATGAATACAACCCCCACCAGATACGGTGAAGGCAGTATTCATGTTTTTGTTTTCAAAATATTGTATTACAAAATCTGCTAGTTTCATGTTACTCAACATCTCGCTTAGTCAGAGGACTGTTTTTAGGTAAATCTTTGTTTAATACAAAATCATTATCAAAGTATTCTCTTGAAGTAATCTGTTCAATTTCCTTTAACCACGGAATCGCACTATAGAGATGTTTTAATTCTACCTTGGTTCCTTTCTTTAAGTCTTGGTTTAAATATAATCCACGATATAATGATTCAAGATATGTAGATTCTTTCTCATCAATAACTCTACGTTCATTGGTTGCGGTACCACACATCTTTTTAGCCAAGTTAAATGCCTTAAACCACTCATCTACTTGATGTGGGAGAGAACAGTATGATGATACTTCCTTTTGTTCATGTCCTTTTGGATAAGGAATATCTATGTGACGTTCCCACGTTCTTGCACCTTTTGCATATGAAATGTACATAGAACTGTGCCAATCATGATACTCATGAGTAGATAATCCAATAACTAACTCTGGATACTTTTGTTTTAGATAATCAATTTGATTTAGTTCTAGTTCATCGTCTTCACTAGGATATTTAGAAACACAATGATTTACAGCGATTGGGATATTTCTATTAGTAAAAAACTTAACAACGTCATCAATCTGTTTATCGTTAGCACCACCGGTAGAAATAATAACGGGCTTCTTAGTTTTTGCAATTTTGTTAAGTAATATCCAATCGTTAATATCAGAACTTGCAATCTTGATAATGGGTAAATTCATTTCTACGCACCAATCAACGGACTTTTCATCAAATGGAGTAGACATAGGAATACAATCATGTTGTCGTATGTATTCAATTAATTCTTGAAATTCTTCGTATGATAATTTAGTCTTGGAAGTTTTCTGAATGTATCTACTACGTTTTTTCAGTGATGTTAGTTCCTCTCCCATACCATCAGACTTATGGTCAGGATGTATAAAATTATCTACATCACGAAATTGTAATTTTATAGCGGCACGTACTTTATTTTCTTTTACAACTCTGGCAAACTCACGTACAATCTGTTTTCCACGTTCTAACGAACCCCAATGGTTGTTTGCCAATTCTAAAACAAATAAGTTATCAAATATTTCTTTTTTCATATATCACACCTTTTTTGCAAATATAGCCTTCATAGGTCTAGCATGTGTTAAATCTAACACTGCTATTATCTCATATTGTAAAGTTTTAAATTTATTCATAAACGAATCGTATAACTCATTTGAATGAGTCTCTAAAGCATAAAATTCTATTCTAGAAAACTCTTCGTCTGTAAGTTCTAGGAATGTTACCTCGGCTCCTTCTATGTCACACTTTACAACTTTGGGATTATGAGTATTCAATACTTCTCGTAATGTGTCAACCGTATCAATTTTACGATGAATAGCAGTTACAGGACTATACGGAGTAACGTTGTTGTTATACCATTCTATTTCTTTACTATCAATATCGTATGCATATACGTGAGATGCACCTTTACTTACTAGCCACTCTGGTGTAGTGTACCAGTCAGGGTCACGATATTCTACGGATTCCCACCTTCCACACCCAAGATCTAATGCCACTTTATTTTTACATTCAATAAATTCCCAATGCTCTCTAGGATTTTCTGTACTACATTCTTTCTCTATCATAAGGATTACCAGATAAAATTGTTTTTGTAATAACTTATTATTTCTTTTAATGATGTATCAAAATCTCTCAATGGTTTCCACCCCAAAGATTGTAATTTCGTGTCATCTAACGCATAACGTAAATCTTGACCAGGACGAGATATAGAAAAGTCTACATATTTTTTATAATCATCACCATTATATAATTTAATAATCTTTTTAATAGTTGTCAAGTTATCTTGTTCAAATCCACCACATATGTTGTAGATTTCATTTTTGACATTGGAATCTATTATTACCCCAACTGCTCTTGCAGTATCTTCAGCATGTAACCAGTTACGTACAGGTGTTCCCATGTTATGCAATGGAATAGTCTTTCCAATATCTAAATATTTACACGCTTTGGGAATAAGCTTTTCTACATACTGACCGATTCCATAGTTGTTAGTGGGACGTACAATTACGTATGGAATATTATATGTTCTTGCCCATGCAAGTATTAACATATCCGCAGCTGCTTTCGTTGCCGAATATGGGTTTGATGGTTTTAATAAATCTGTTTCTGTATGGGCACCTTCAAGAATATCTCCGTATACTTCATCTGTTGAGAAATGTAGGAATGTAGGTAATTCTTTTCCTTCTATACGATAATTGCGAATTAATTCTAATAAATGATGTACTCCCGTTACGTTTGAATGTAAGAAGTCATCATTTCGTACAATAGAATTACCTACGTGAGTCTCAGCCGCAACATTTATAATATAATCACACTCATATAAAAATTCTATGTCATTGATATCAATTTGTTCAAACGTAAAATTGGGATGAAGTTTGAATTCTTCTAGTAGTTTAATGTTGGAAGCATAGGTACACTTGTCCACGCCACGTACATACCATCCTTTTTTTAAACATTCTCTAGTCACATAGGAACCAATGAATCCTAAACAACCCGTTATGTATACAATTTTTTTATTCATATAATGTTCCTTTAAAAATAATATCTAATTGAGAATCTATTTTATTATCTAACGTGGTTTGGTAGTGTTCTCTGTTATCTGGTATGTTGTTTAATTTTAATCTATTCTTATAGATGGACCTGTTTTCACCACCATTCCAATTTGAATTTTCTATACTAGTGGTTATAAAATTTTTTAATTTATACTGACTGACGGAAACTGGAAAATTCATACGTTTCATAGTTTTTAATATTGTTAATGCATATAAATCCCATTGACCGTACCCATTCCAATCATTAGGCACTGGTACAAAATTTTCATATACTCTTTTACTATACAAATCTAACCAACCCGCAAATTTAAAAGTTGATAATTTTTCAAGGTCTACAGAAAATGTATCCGTTATGTGTAATGCTTCGTATCTATTAATTCCCATATAATCATACGTGTTGTTTGATGATACGGGTATGGTTTTGTTGTAGTAATCATTACTTATGATATCCCACGAAGGATCCCAGAGTTTAGGAATCTCTGGTGTTAGTACAAAGTGTGGTTCATTTATCATATTAACCGATTGTTCAAACAACTGTAATATGGATTTATCAAATAGTTGGTCTGGACATATCGCTACATAATAATCATTTTCTTCATGTACGACTGCTTTTTGTAAATCTAAGTGTCCATAGTTCTCATTTCCATCGTATACATGAATAACTACTTCATCAAACACATCTAAGAGTTTTCCATAATAATGTATTTTTTCTATAAAATATTCCTTGTCAAGTTTAGAATTATCCCAATCAATAATGTAACTTGACAAATTTAGTGTAACTCTAATTTTAAATTTGTTTTTTGTCAACAGTTTTCCAGAGGATAATGTGTTGAATAGTAACAAACAGTAATCTATTTCCCATGGCATTACATGGGTGTATAATTGAAACACTTTACTTTGTGACATTGTCGATAAATAAAGTTAATACATGAGCAATGTAATCTGTCTTTTCTTTATCAATTACTGGACTAGTACCTAAGAAAAATGTGTCAGTTGTCACTTTACGGGCTACTGGAAACTTAGTGATTATTTCGTCTTTGTCATATAGTCCTTCGTATGCAGGTTGTAACATAATATTGCCGGCAAAGTATGGACGAGTTTGAACCATATGAGATTCAAAGAATTGACAAATATCAGACCGTTTAAACGGTGCACCGTCCTTGACTGTGACAGGAAATGCAAACCAATCTGGGTCTGACTTGGGTTGTGCTGTATGAAGATGGAAAAATTCTTCATATTTAGAGAATGCCTTGAACAATGCATTGTAATTTTCTCTACGTTTCTTTCCAATCTCTTCTAACTTCTCCATTTGTACAAGACCAATAGATGCTTGAAGTTCTAATGGTTTGAGATTGTATCCAATCTCTTCGTAAACGTATTTGTGGTCAAATACATAGTCTGGAAGCGACTTAACCCAATTACTGAATCTGCATCCACAGGTTCCCTTTTCTAGTAAGTTCTGCTTACCAATACAATAACATCCACGACCCCATTCACGGAACGAACGGACAATACGTTCAGTTTCTTCGTCCTTGACGGCAACGAATCCACCTTCACCTGTGGTGATATGGTGTGCAGGGTAGAAAGAACAACTTGCCATTTCACCAAATGACCCGAGCTTCTTTCCGTCATATGTAGACCCCAACGCATCACAGCAATCTTCTAATAGAATTAGATTATACTTCTTAACAATCTCCATCAGTTTGTCCATATTGGGTGGATTCCCCAATACGTGGGCAAATGTAATTACCTTAGCGTCTGGATGTTCTTGGCACGCACGTTCTACTGCATCCAAATCTAAGTTTAATGTTTCTAATTCAATATCAACAAATATAGGTTGCAATCCTAATTGTAGGATTGGATTGATTGTCGTTGGGAATCCCGCAATTGGTGTAATAACCTTTGTTCCTTTTGGAAGATTACGACCTCTTTTAGATGTTAAAGTTAATAACATTAAAAGATTTGCAGAAGAACCACTGTTAACGAATAATCCGTATTCTTTACCAAGTAGTTTAGGGAACTTGGTTTCAAACTTATTTGCTTCTGCTCCAAGCACCAACCAACCACCCAACAAAGTCTTAACAGCACGAACATATTCATCGGACGAAAAATACGGACCTGCATATTGAACCCAATCTTCGCCAGGAGTCCATGTTTTTTGTGCATCTTTATCTTTAATATACTGTTCTACTAATCTAAGAATTTCATCCATAACCTTTTACCATTTTCCTATAGGACAAACTGAAGTGACGAATGCCACTTTCACTTTCATAAAACAACCACATTCAGTACACCTTTCCTCAGGAGTAAACTTAGGACATACACGACAGATTGAGATTCTGTGTTCTCGTATTTCATCTTCAACTAAAGTTTTATTTCCTTGAAGTGCACTAGATACAATTTTACCACTATCCTTCATTAAGTTTTTTGCCATTTCTATCATTCCTGGCAATTTTAGTTCTTCTGCGCACGGTGTTTCTTCGGGACATACGTTATCCATAATTACTTCTCATCCACAGGAGTTAGAGTAGGTAATGGTAATTTATTTAATTTTGGGAGTACTAATTCAACTTGTTTAGGAAACTCTGGTACGTATTTATCCAATAATTCCCATGTTCTTTTTTGTATTGATTGGTATGAAAACTTTTTAAAATTCTCTTTTCCAAGTTTATGTGCTTTCTTTCTAAACTCTTCGTAGTTCATAAAGACCGCTGCCATTGCATTTGCACACTGTTGAATATCTGGAGTAAACCACGAAGATTCTGCAATTAGTACGTTTTCCCACACTGAGCTTGGGTGTATAGGCTTTAATTCTCCACCGACTAATACTGCTTCTTCTGGATTTAAGAAATCCATGTGACCAGACCAACCAGAGGCAATAACTGGCTTTCCACTAATTGAAGCTTCAAGCAACGGACGACCAAATCCTTCCCCCTTTGTTAAACTTATGTGTGCCTTAATTTTTGGATTATTATATAATGAATTCATTTCATCATCACTAAGTTCGCCATGTAGTATATAAACATTAGGTAATACCTGACCTTCGGATACGGTTACTGTATTTCGTATTGCTACAATTTTTCTAGCTATCTCCATTTCATCTAGAATAGAGAAATTCCCACCACTAGTTTTTAATACTAACGCAGGCAGTGGTTGTCCACGAACTTGTTTAAAAGTTTCTAAAAATACCTTTACCAACAATCCAACATTTTTTCTATCTTCACCCAACTCACCACGTAACCAATGACCAACGAATAAATAGCAAAACTTTTCAGGTATTTTATTAAGTTCGTCTTTCACTGATTGTAAAACATCGGACTCATACTCAAGTTTCTTGAATACATTCTGATCAATACAATTATGTAACACTTCAATAGGCTTTTCTATCGCAACCGTTCCGATTGCTTCACCATTAGGTGCTTGTTTATTATATCGTGAAGATAAAAATACATTTTTTGAATGTTCTGAAATGGTAAAAACTACATCCATTTTATTACATGCTTCTATCCATTGTGCAGATGCCAGAGTTGTCTCAATTCCTGCGGTGATACCAATATTATACTTACCGACTCTTTCAAACTCAGACGGAATAGTAATAGTGACAAACAATTCAGGTTGTTTGGTTAACGGTGTTGTTAAGATTCTATCCAAAATCATTTTATCCTTAGGTTTATTTTCATCTAAGGCATTCATAGGGGTTTCTCCCCAATTGACGGAAACAACTTTTACATCATACTTACCATATTCAATCAAATGACGAATGATGTCACGACTCATATCTCCGTACCCAGAACGGGTGGCGCAAGGAGCACGTACTACGCATAGTGGTTTAGTTTCTTCTGACATATATTAATCCTTTATCTTTTGAATATCGTTATTAACCATTTTATGAACCCATGTATCAAATGATGTTCTTGGTTCCCAACCCAATACATCTCTTGCTTTTGTAGCATCCCCACGAAGAACTTCCACTTCAGCAGGTCGGAAAAACTTGGGGTTTACAATTACGTGCTTGTTCCAATCGGTAATACCAACAACAGCAAATGCAGAGGTAAGGAAATCTCGAATTGTTTTTGTTTCTCCCGTTGCTACTACATAATCATCTGCAGTGTGTTGTTGTAACATCATCCATGCAGCTTCAACATAATCTTTTGCGTATCCCCAATCACGACCTGCATCAAGGTTCCCCAATTCAATCGTGTCTTGTAATCCCAACGAAATGCGAGCGACTCCATCGGTAATTTTTCTGGTAACAAATTCAATTCCACGGCGTTCACTTTCGTGGTTGAATAGAATACCCGATACGTTGAACATCCCGTAACTTTCACGATAGTTCTTGGTAATCCAATGTCCATACAATTTTGCTACACCATATGGAGAACGTGGATAGAACGGTGTCGTTTCTCTTGCAGGGTTCTCAACCATACGTCCAAACATTTCCGATGAAGATGCCTGATAGAACTTCACAGGTTGTCCGTATTCACGGATGGCTTCTAACATTCTCAATACACCAAGTCCCGTAATATCGCTTGTGTGTTCTGGGGTATTCCAACTTTCACCCACGAATGATTGTGCTGCAAAGTTATATACTTCTGTTGCTTGTGTGGTTTTTAAACAACGGAGTAATGAGTTCTGGTCGGAAAGGTCACCGATAACAAATTCAAAATTTGGATTACCAAGAAGATGTTTGGTGTTTTCTCTGTTTTTAACAGATGCACGGCGTTCCATTCCGTATACTTTATATCCTTTGTCTAATAAAAAGTCTGCCATAAACGAACCATCTTGTCCGTTGATTCCTGTAACTAATGCTGTTTTCATAACCTTTGCAACTCCCGTTAGTATGTCTACTTCTATTTCATAATTCATGAAGTTTTAACCAGTTCAAATTTTTTCCGTGGAATCCACGATTCCATAGACTTATCAATATGTTCAATAAATAACTCACACATCTTTTCTGCGGTAAACATTCCTACTCCAAGTCCATACTGTCTACCAAGTTCACCACGGCGTTTCCGTTCTTCACGACCCAAGAGATAGACTTCCATAATCCGTTCTGCCGCATCTTCAAATTTTACACGGTCATCAAAGATATATGGAGTCATTGGTGACCCCTGAATAGAACGATTTGACGGGAAAATTGGAAACGCCCAATCACCATGTTTCTTGTATCGACCATCATGATTCGTTCCCCAATCGTAAGTAAAGTGTTTTTCTGGATCAAGATATTCACCCTCATCGGTCATAAATCCACATTGGTCTTGTAGACCACCAGTGACATTGACAATGATAGGAGTACCACACATTAAACTTTCACAAGTACCAAGGCCAAAACCTTCATTACTTGAAATATTAATGGTTACATCGGCAATATTGTACAAATGATTTAAATGGTCGTATTCTGTACGATTGGCAGAAAATACAATATATCGTTCCACATCAGGAACTACATCTCTTATCATTGTGGGTAAATCTGTACCATTATCATCAATTGGTTGCGTATGAAGAACAAACCTGCAACGTTCACGTTTTTCTTGTGGAAGTTTTCGCATAAATTCTGCGTACGCAAGAATGATATCGGATGTTTGCTTCCGACGAATATTACGACTATTATACAACAATACGAAATCTACTTCGGCATCACCGAATAACTTCTTACGAGTTTCTAACATCTGTTCGTGATTATCTGGAAGTGGATGATATCGTTTAGTATTTATCCCATGTGGAATGTATGCTTGATATCGTTTATTTTCTGGACCAAGTACTTGCTTATTCAAATTATATGTTTGCTTACTGATTGCGAACAACGCATCACAGGACAAATAGTATCCTTGATTATACTTTGGATATGGAAGGTCATCCCAAATATTATAATAAAGGATAGGTATGTGTTGACGGATTTCATGCTCCATTTGATAAAGCCAAACCCAATAACGAGGATCTGTAAAATGAAGGATTGCATCTGGTTTCTCAATTTGAATCAATTGACGAATCAACCGACTATCACCATACCCACTGTATGGATATATACGACAGTATGCATCAGACACTCCAGTTTCTTTATTAAGTGCATCTGAAATATCTACGATCTTTCCGGCTTCTGGATGATTTACTCCGGCTCCTACGTGCGCCCAATTATATCGGTGACACGTTCCTTCAATAATTTCTCGGGTCATCACACCGATGCCAGAGGTGACTCGCATATCGTCTGCGAGAAATAAAATTTTCTTACGTTGGTCTTTTGGTATATAACCAGTTCTCATATTAACTTACCTCTTATAAAATAATACTACCACTCACGCTAGAAGAAATATAACGTACCCACAGACGTTCTGTCAAGGTACCAGCAACCAGTCCATTCTGAATACAGAATTCTCTGATATGCTTATTTATTTCTTTACTAACCTGAATGGTAGTATAATTGTGTTTATCTTTTCTCATTGTAACCCTTGTCTATAACCTTCTATAACCTTTATATAATTAGTGGGTTACGCTGCTAAAACTTCATTTATATTTAATATTCTATAATTCTTTCCTTGTACTCGTCGGTGCATATGCCCAGAGAATATATTTGGATTACCCATCTTATCCCACAAATCTTCAATAATCTTTTGTGCAGGGTCGGTCCAATCAAGTCCGACACCAAAGAACAGTTTACCCTCTGCGTCAAAATGCCGTTCAACTACAGAATTCGGTGGACAATGTGTAAGGAACATATCAATCTTCTTTCCCTTCATATTCTGTTCCATGCGAACGATATGTTCATCAGCAATATTTTCATTATGGTCCCAATGCATACCATTCTCTAAACGTATCTGTTTATCAATAGATGAGGCACCACCCATAAAGGCAATAGTACGTCCGTCCAGTTTCATTACTGTTCCACGCGGAATATAGTAGAGTTCACGGTCATCCCATACTTTATGAATAGAATCATATTGAATCCACCGACTACAATCGTCGTGATTGCCATCAATAAAATAAATTGGGATATGTGCATTTTCAATATGTTTACGGAACCACTCTTCGTTGTCCCGAAACATACATAAGTCACCTAATTGAATAATTGCTTTAGCATTAGATTGTTTAGAAACTTCTAATGCTTTACTTAATATTCCTGTGTGGCCGTGAATGTCGCCTAATAATAAAATCATTTTCCATCTACTAGTTTCTTAAGTCTCTTGCCTTCCGCGGCAGTGTATGAATCTACATCGTGTATATTTCCAGAATAATCCAGTATTGTCTTTAATACAGCAAGTGTGGTTTCCTTATCATCCAAACGAATCTC
>Ga0129333_10002535_pt1 | contig 17062 bp, 9 predicted proteins | sample CPB6_08_DNA_FD_94474 | JGI IMG/M metagenome (GOLD analysis project Ga0129333, IMG submission 94474) | Freshwater to marine salinity gradient microbial communities from Chesapeake Bay, USA - CPBay_Sum_0.6_0.8_DNA | ecosystem: Environmental > Aquatic > Marine > Coastal | place: USA: Chesapeake Bay...
ACTCTAGATACTTTTAAGTATGGAAATACTACTATTAATTCTGGAGAAACTATAGCATCATTGCTTGCATCAAATGCAACTGCTATTGGATCAGCAGTAACAATTACAAGTGGTGTTTATTTTATTAGAGGAACATTTGTTACTGTAAATGATCAAACATTAATTCTTGATCAATATAGTAACACACCTTCTTACAGAGTTGGATTAAATATTGCAGAATCATTAGAATTCGCATCATCAGTAAATCAAGATCTATTTGATAATGCAAGAGGATTTTCCAATTATGCTGCTCCTGGAGCAGATAGATTAAAAATTTCAACAAGACTAGATAAAAAAGTTTTAACAGATTTTGATGATATTAATTTTGTTGAAATTTTAAGAGTATCAAATGGTGTAGTAAAAAAAATACAAGATAGTAATACTTATTCCTTAATAAAAGAATACATTGCGGGAAGAACATATGATGAATCTGGAGATTATTCGTTAATACCATTTAATGTTGAAGTTAAAAATTCATTGAATGATAGAATTTCATCCAATGGTGTTTATTTTGATAACCAAAGAACAGATCAAAATAATGTTCCTAGTGAAAATTTATTATCCGTACAAATTTCTCCAGGAAAAGCTTATGTAAGAGGATTTGATATTGAAAAACCTGAAACTACAATTTTAGATGTTGAAAAACCTAGAGATACTAAAGAGATAACATCGTCTTCTGTTCCTTTTGAAATGGGGAACTTATTGCAAATTAATAATGTTTCTGGAACTCCAGTAATAGGAATTGATAACAACCATACAATTAGTTTAAGGGATCAAAGAAAAAATTCCAATACCTCTGCAAATGGCACCGAAATCGGAAAAGCAAGAGTTTATTCTTTTAACTTAAATAACTCGGCATATTCCAATAATGCATCAAAATGGGACTTATATCTTTTTGATATACAAACGTATAGTGTTTTGACATTAAATGCATCTTTAGACTCAACTCAATGTCCAGCCTCTTCTTACATTGAAGGTTTAAATAGTGGTGCTTCTGGATACGTAGTCACAAGTCCAACGAGTCAAAATGTAACTTTAACTCAAACTTCTGGAACTTTTAGTCCAGGAGAACAAATTTTAATAAATGGATCAACCAGTCTCTCTAGATCTATAAATTCAGTAAAATCATATACTGTAAATGATATAAAATCAGTATATCAAGATTCAAGTTCTATTGGATTATCAACAGATTTTGCCGCTGATACATTTTTAAGATCTTCAACTCTTCAAAATTTCAATTCTTCTGATACATTAACAATTCAAAGTTCTGGTATTGCCTCTTGTGCAGGAAGAACATTTACTGGAATTTCTACAAACACAATTATTAGATATCAACGAGCAGGTTTTACAACAGAAACTTTTAACAGAATATCATCAGTTTCTTCTGATGGATTGACTGTTACTCTTTCGGGTGTTTCTACAGTTCTTGGAGTTTGTGATGGTGGAATTCCAAATTCTCAAACTTCTGCTACCTTTTCTGCTGGAGTTCCAACAATTCAAAATGAAGAAAATGCATTTCTTTATGCAAAATTAAATAATAAAAATATTTCAAGTGTAAATCTCACTAATTCTGAATTAAGAATAAATCGTCAAGCGACTGGAAAATCTACAAATATTGTTGGCACTTTATCTTTAAGTTTATCTGATGTTGGAATTACAAGTGCATATTTTGATAGTTTTGATGTAGAAAGATATACTGTTTTTTATGATGATGGTACAATAGATAATTTAACATCCGATAAATTTGCATTGGATGGATCTTCTACTTCAGTCACTTTAACCGGATTATCTACTAGTAAAAATAATATAGTTGTAAATGCATCTTTAAGAAAAAATAATATTACAAATAAACAAAAATTATATGTAAGAAGTCAAAAAATTGCAATAAGCAAAACTTCAAGTGGTGTATCTACGTCGGTTTCTGGATTAACAACAAGTAATTTTTATGGATTAAGAGTTGAGGATAAAGAAATTTCATTAAATGTTCCGGATGTAGTTAAGGTTCTTTCAGTATATGAATCTGTTAATAATTCAAGTCCATCTCTTGACGCATTAAACTTTCAGACTGGACTGGGATTAGATGTTAACTCAATATTAGGTGAGCAAATAATAGGACAAACTAGTGGTGCTGTTGGACAGGTAGTAACAAGATCTTCATCAACAAAAGTGGAATTTGTTTATTTAAATTCCAATAAGTTTGTGAATGGAGAAACAGTTGTTTTCGAAGAATCAAATATTTCTGCATCTATACAAAGCATTGATGTTGGATTATACATTGATAGAACACAAGAATATATTCTCGATAAAGGGCAAAAAGAACAATATTATGATTATTCTAAAATAACTAGAAAAAATTCTTCCACTTTACCAACAAAACAATTATTAATCATTTACGATTATTATGAGGTTCCATCTAGTGATAAAGGTGATGTTTACACGGTAAATTCTTATTCTTCGGAAAGATATGAGAAAGATCTACCCACATTAAAAGGTAATATTAAAGCAAGTGATATTTTAGATTTTAGACCAAGAGTTGCTCCATTTGTTAGTACAACATCATCTCCATTTGATTTTTCAAGTAGGACTTTTGCTTCATCTGGTAATAATTCAACATTAGTAGTAGCGCCAAATGAAAGTTCCATTCTTGGATATTTTTATTACTTACCAAGAATCGATAAAATTGTTTTAAATAAAAATGGTCAATTATCTTTACTAAAAGGAATATCTGCACAAAATCCAAAAGAACCTACGTCTATTGACGATTCTATGGATATTGCGGTAATTAATCTTCCTGCTTATTTGTATAATTCTGATGATGCAGTAGTTACATTATCAAATAATAAGAGATATACAATGAAAGATATTCAATCTCTAGAAAAGAGGATTGAAAATCTAGAATTAACTTCTTCATTAAGTCTACTTGAACTTAAAACAGAATCTTTACAAATTTTAGATTCTGATGGTGTTAATAAGTTTAAAACTGGATTTTTTGTCGATAACTTCAAAACTAATAATTTTATTGATATTGAAAATTCTGATGCTAAATGTGTAATTGACAAAAATTCTGAAGAAATGATATCTGATATATCTTCATATTCATTAAAGTCGGAAATAAGTCTTGCATCAAATCTTAACTCAAATACATCCGACTTTTCAGAAAACTTAAATTTATTAGACTCTAATGTTAAAAAAACTGGTGATCTTATAACTCTAAATTATACTGAAACTGAAGCTGGAATAGGACAAACTTATGCTACGGCAGAACAAAACATCAATCCAGCTGGATTAAGTAATTATAATGGTTATGTTAAACTTACACCTTCTTCAGATACGTGGGTAAGATCAATTAATTCGGAAAATGGACTTATAATTAGATCACAAGGAGAATGGAATAATTCTTATGTTGATAATCTAATTTTAAGTACTAACCCATCCACAAAATTTAAGTCTAAAAATATTCAATTCCATGCTACTGGATTAACTCCAAATACACAATATTATTCATTCTTTGATGGCAACTCAAATATTGATATTATTCCAAAGTTATTACAAATATCAATGAATTCTGGATCATCATCTTTCCAGACTGGCGAAATTGTTGATGGATATTTTAATGGTGTAAAAGTTGCGTGTTTTAGACTTGCAACATCAAATCATAAAAAAGGTGTATATAACTCTTCAAACCCAACTATTACTTACTCACAAAATCCATACAACACCACAACTACACTACCAAATTATACAACATCAACAACTGTTTTAAATATTGATACTTTTTCATTATCAGATGACGCAAAAGGAGAATTTTTTGGATACTTGCCACAGGGGGCAGTTTTAATTGGTAAAACATCAGGAGCTGAAGCAACCGTTTCCGCTCAATCTTTAATTACTGATAATATTGGAGATTTAATCGGTTGTTTCTTTATAAGAAATCCTTTACAAAACCCAACTCCAACTTCTACGTTTGCAACTGGATCAAAAACCTTTAGATTATCTTCAAGTTCTTCAAATTCTTCTGCAGCAAATGTATCATTCACACAAAATACATTTTATGCAACGGGAATCATTAATTCTCAAACATACACTCAAAGTGTATCCTTGAGAAGAACTTCACCAGCATTACCATTAAACGCTTTGAGATCAGATCCATTGTCCCAAACATTTAGAACAGATAATGATGGATTTTTCTTATCTTCCGTTGACTTATACTTTGCTGGTAAAGATAGCACAGAAAAAGTATTTGTCGAAATTAGAGAAACTGATATTGGGGGATCGCCAAAGACAAATATAATTCAAGACTACGCTAGAACTGAATTATATCCATCGGGAATAACGACTTCAAGCACTGGACAAGTTGCAACTAATGTTAAGTTCCCGTCGCCAATTTATCTAGAACCAAATAAACAGTATGCAATTTCTATAACTTGCCCATCATCGAGTAGTTATAAAGTTTGGACAGCACAAACAAATCAACCAACAGTCGCCACCCAAATTCTACCAAATGCTCAACAAGTAATTTATTCTAACAATTATATTGGTGGTAATTTATATAAACCACAAAATGGATCTGTTTGGAACTCATCAGCATCTGAGGATTTAACATTTAAACTTTATAAATGCAACTTTACATCAACTAATGGAACTGTTTATTTCCACAATCCAAATGTATCTGTTGGAAGCACAACTTATGTTGATGATAATAATGTACCAACTTTAATTGAAAATCCAATTAAAACATTACCAAGAAAATTAACAGTAGGAATAACATCTTCATTAGTTTCTGTAGTTGGTCCAATCTTTACTTCAGGAAGAAAAATACTTGAAGGGAATGCCTATGGTTATATTGAAAAGACAGGTGGAAATATTGTCGCAATTACAACTTCAAATGTTGGAACTGGATATTCAAATGGAACATTTACAAATGTAGCATTTTATAATATAACTGGTAATGGTAGTGGAGCGGTCGGTATCGTAACTATTTCTTCTGGGCAGGTATCTTCTGTATTAATTACAACTGGTGGAGTTGGATACGCTGAAGGAGACATATTAGGTATTACTACCAGTTCCGTTGTTAGAGGATCTGGAGCAAAATTAACTGTAGGTAATCTGCAAAGTATTGATACACTATATCTAACTAATGTTCAAGGTGAAGAGTTGTCTCTTTCGCAACCATTATCATACTTTGATGGGACAAATAATATTTCAATGGCATCTACGGTTGTTACAAGAGCATCATCTGTTCCAAGTAACTTATATACTGGTAATGTTTTTGAGGTAACTCAATACAACCATGGAATGCAAGCAAACAACAATCAAGTTGTAATTAACAATGTAAGTCCAACGACTTCTCCAGAGGCAATAACAGCGAGTATAACATCTAATTCATTAACAATTTCAATTGCAAGCACTGCTAACTTTACAACTTTTGAAGGACAAGCAGTAAGTGGATCAAATCCAGGATATTTAATTATTAATAATGAAATTATTACTTATACTTCTGTTGGATCGCAATCACTAACCATTAGTCAGAGAGGAAGATTTGAATCTCCAATCAAAACTCATGCCGTAGGTAGTTTACTTTACAAGTATGAATTTAATGGCGTTTCACTAGCAAGAATTAATCGTAAGCATACACTACCTTCTAATTCTCAATTAATGTCAGTCAGAGACATTGATAAGTATCATATTGAATTTGATAGGACTAGTTTTACTAATAGATCTTCTGGGGACGATCAATTAAGTTTTGCAGATGAAAGAAATCTTGGAGGATCCAATGTCAAAGCATCACAAAATATACAATTTACATCAATTATACCTTATTTTAATGTTGTAACACCACAAAGCACAAGTGTATCTTCATTATTAAGAACGATATCCGGAACAAGTGCAAATGGAACAGAGTCCTCTTTTGTTGATCAAGCATATGCACCGGTAATATTAAATGATTTAAATGAGTTTGATACCCCAAGATTGGTAGCATCTAGAATAAATGAAACTAACTTATTATCATCTAGCTCTTTCACCAATCAAAAATCATTAACATTGGCAATGAGTTTAAATACAAAAAATCAAAACTTATCTCCAGTCATTGACGTTTCAGAGGCAGCAACATTTATTTTTAATAGAAATAGAATTAATAAACCAGTAAAGGATTATATTTCTGATTCTAGATCAAATGTTTTGATTGGAGATCCACATTCAAGTATTTACATTTCAAAGAGAATTAATCTTAAACAACCTGCAACTTCACTAAAAGTATTTTTAAATGCATATCGTCATGCTTCGAATGATTTTAGAGTTTTATATCGTTTGTTTAAATCAGATTCAAGTGAGATAACTCAATCATATCAACTGTTCCCTGGTTATAATAATTTAATTGATTTAGATGGTAATGGTGTTAAAGAATCTGTAATTGATGTCGCATTGAATGATGGACTACCAGATACCTTTATAAGATCAAGTAATGGAAATGAGTTTTTAGAGTATCAATTTACTGCTAATAACCTTGAAGAATTTAGTGGATTTATTATTAAAATTGTAATGAATGGGACAAACGAAGCATATGCACCAAGATTTAAAGATTTGAGAGCAATAGCACTAGCATGATACCAATAGAAGGATATTCGCATCTTTTTCGTGATGAAAATTCTGGCGCAATTGTTAATTGTAATACAGCAGAATACGAACATTATCTTAAAATTAAAAAATTAAAGACAACTCAAAAGGAGGATATTGAAAATTTAAAGTCAGAAGTTTCAGAAATCAAAAGTTTACTAATGGAGTTGATAAATGAATCCAGAAGAAATAACACTTGAAAATGTGAATAAGTTATTTGAGTATGAAAAGCATTCAAGAACCATCGATTCTTTAGATTATGATGATCTAAAAAAGTTTGCAAAACTTTATTGTAAGTTATATTTGAAGCAACAGGAAGTTATCACTTCCCTTTCATCTATGGGATTATTGTGAGTATAAATATATTTTAGATCCTGAACTCAAAAGATGGCAGTTTTATATATTCGTGCAATCTGTAAGGAGTTATTATAATGGCAGACATAAAAGTACGTGTTGGTCAACAAAACTCTGTAAAGGTTTTATCTTCCATTTCAGGAAGTAGTTCTGGCACTCTTGCTGGTCTTAGTGATATAAACGTTAGTGGTGGATTATCTAATGGTATGGTTCTAGTTTACAACAGCGCAACTAGTAAGTGGGATGCGACTTTAGACCTAACTCCAGGAGCAACACAGAATCTAGACATTAACGGAGGTAGCTTTTAATGGCAAGCATTATTAGGGTCAAGAGATCTACGGGCACAACTGCCCCAGCCACCCTGAATTACGGTGAACTTGCTCTAACAGTTGGAAATGGAACACAGGCAAATAAGGGAGATAGGTTATTTGTTGGAAATTCTTCAGGAAATCCAATCGATGTTGGTGGTAAATATTATACTGACTTATTAGATCACGTTCATGGAACTTTAACGGCATCATCTGCTGCTATTGTTGACTCTAGTTCTAAAATTGATCGTTGGAACGTAGATAATTTAAGATTAGATGGTAATACTTTATCATCAACTGATACTGATGGAAATATCACTATTACTCCAAATGGTACTGGTAGGGTTCAGTTTCTTGATGATGATGAGTTACAATTTGGTGATAGTGATGATATAAGACTATCTTATGATACTACAAAAGATGCTCTTTTCTTTGAAAGAGGTGGAACAGGGAATACTGCAGATATTAGAATTGCAGATGATATTCATTTTCAATTTGGTACAGATAATGATGCTAGAATTTATTATGATGAAGCTTCTACTGATAAACTTCAGATAGAAGGATCGGATTGGAATTTTGCTAATGGTGTTGCTATCACCATTTCAGACACCACCCAATCCACCGATAAGGACACTGGCGCTCTTGTTGTAGAGGGTGGTGTCGGTATTGAGAAAAACCTGTTTGTCGGCGGTACAATTGCCGTTACAGGCATAACTACGATCACCGATACGACAGATTCAACAAGTACAACAACTGGCGCTTTAGTTGTTGCTGGTGGTGTTGGAATAGGTAAAACTGTCCACATTGGTGGTGATTTAAATGTAAATGGTGGAGATTTAAGAAGCACTTCTTCAACATTTAATTTAATTAATGAACCTGGAAATGCAACTGTCAACGCTTTTGGTGAAGCGAGCACAATAGGTATTGGTTCAACTACAGCAACATTAACTTTAAGACCAAACACTGTAGTTGGTGTTAATGCTACTCAAAATCTTTATGATACTGTAGCTACTACATTAAACTTTGGACGTGCTGCAACTACATTCAATATTGGCGCAAATAGTGGAACTTTAACTATTGGAAATCCAACAGTTGTAGGAACACAATCAACTCAAAATCTTTATAATTCTACAGCAACAACAGTTAATGCATTTGGTGCAGCCACTTCTTTAAACATTGGTGCGAATACTGGATCATTAACGATTGGTAACCCACAAGTTGTGGGTACTCAAGCGACCCAAAAACTTTATGATACCGTCGCAACAACTGTAACATCTTTTGGTGAAGCAACTTCAATTGGAATTGGTTCAACTGCAGCAACATTAACTTTAAGACCAAACATTGTAGTTGGTGTTAATGCTACTCAAAATCTCTATAACACTGTAGCAACAACAGTTAATGCATTTGGTGCAGCCACCTCTTTAAACATTGGTGCAAATAGTGGAACTTTAACTATTGGAAATCCAACAATAGTTGGAACTCAAGCGACTCAAACATTATTTAATACAACAGCAACAAAAGTAGACGCTTTTGGCGCTGCTACTAATATTGTTTTAGGTGCAACAACTGGTGTTGCAACTATTAGAAATGCTACTGTTGACTTGGATGGCGATTTAAATATTGATGGTGGCGATCTTACATCCAATTTAACTTCATTTAACTTATTAAATTCAAATGTTAATGAAGCGAATGTTCTTCAGTCAGCTACAAGTATTGTAATTGGTAATACCACTGGTATTACTACAATTAGAAATGATCGCGTTAGACTTACATCAACACAAGATTCTTCTTCAACTTCAACTGGTGCATTAGTAGTAGATGGTGGAGTTGGCATTGCTAAAACTCTTAATGTTGGTGGGTCATTAAACGTATCTGGACCAGCTGCATTTACTTCCGGTAATGTTACGATTACCAATAACTTAACCGTTAATGGAAACACAGCACTAGGAAATGCTGCCACTGACACGACTACCATTACTGGATCTTTAATACATAATGGTTTCCTCACTAACACTGGGGGAGTAACCATTGATAACATTGGAATTAGTTCCAATGTTATTTCTACACGTTCTGGTGGTGGTAATACACTATTCATCGATCCATTCCCCGATGGATTAAGTAATGAAGGAACAGTTGTAATTAAAGGTGATCTTCAAGTTGATGGAACGACAACCACTGTCAATTCTAATAATGTATCAGTCAATGAGGCAATTCTAAATCTTGGCGATGTTACAAGTGTTCGAACTGTTACTGAAGCAGTTGCAAGTGGTGTAAGCACCATTAGACTAGACTCTATAACAGGAATTAATACCGGAGATACTGTTCAAGGAAGTAGTGCATTACCAAACAGTGGTATTGCTACTGTTAGTTCTTATGATTCAGTTAATAAGATTATTACGGTTCAAGGAACCACAAGTGCTGGTATTGCAATAACAACCCAACTTACCATCACTCATGCATTTGATACCAATACAGATCGTGGTATTTCTTTTGATTATAATACAAGTTCAGGTACATCAAATAATAAAGTTGGATTCTTTGGTTACCGTGATACAACTAGTGCAAATAGTGCTGCTCCAGCACGTGCCTGGACATTTATTCCTGATGCAACAATTACCAATAACGTTGTAACTGGAACAAGAGGTAATCTTGATATTAAAGGAATTTATTATCAAACCGGTGATTTCAATACTCATGGTGTTGTTTTCTTTGATTCGGATGGTCTACAGACATCCACAAATAATCCAAACACAGCATCAGATACTTTAACTTCAACTCAAATTTTAACAGCGGTTACTGAAATAACCTTAACTGTTACATCCACTTCGGTTACCGCAGGGGATCAAGTGACTCAAGTTAATAATTCTAGTGCTTATGGTGTTGTAAAAACTACTAGTTCTGGAACTACCATAACTTTAATTGGTGTTCAAGGAACTTTTGATACGACCAATGATCTAAAGGTAAATGGAACTAATATTTCCATAGTTCCATCTGCAGTAAATACTGTATATACAAATAAACCAATGTGGACTGATACTTTAGATGGAGGTACGTTCTAAAATTTATGAATAGTGAAGTTGACGTTAATGTACTAGTGAGCATATATAATCAAAAAATATCTGCTTTGACTAATCAAAATATTCTATTAGAAGCAAAACTACAAACTTTGCAAAAAGATTATGAGGAAGAAAAAAATTCTTTATTAATGAAGATTATTGAATTGGGAAAAGATTCGCAACCAAAATCTAGAAAAAAATCAGAAGATTATCAATCATCGGGAGTTGAATAATGGCTAAACCAAGCACCAGACAAGGATTGATTGATTATTGTTTACGTAAACTTGGTGCGCCAATTTTAGAAATAAACGTTGATGATGATCAAATTGATGATTTAGTGGATGACGCCCTTCAATATTTCCAAGAGCGTCATTTTGATGGCGTAGAAAGAATGTTTTTAAAATATAAATTAACAGAAAATGATATTAACAGAGGAACTTCAGATCCACCAACAGGTGTAGGAATCGTTACAACAACAGCAACATCGACAACAGGAACATCATTTTCTTTTTATGAAAATGCTAATTATATACAAGTTCCAGATTCTGTTATAGGAATTGAAAGAGTTTTTAAATTTGACACTAGTGATATTTCTGGAGGAATGTTCAGTATCAAATATCAGTTATTTTTAAATGATCTTTATTATTTTAATTCGGTAGAACTTTTACAATATGCGATGGTTAAATCATATCTTGAAGATATTGATTTTTTACTCAAAACGGATAAGCAAATAAGATTTAATAAGAGACAAAATAGATTATATTTGGATATTGATTGGAATGCTAAAAAGAAAGATACTTATTTAGTCATAGATTGTTATCGTATATTAAATCCAAATGAGTTTACAAATGTGTATAATGATAGTTTTCTTAAAAGATATTTGACCGCATTAATTAAAAAACAATGGGGACAAAATTTAATTAAGTTTAGAGGAGTTAAACTTCCTGGCGGAATTGAACTTAATGGAAGAGAAATATATGAAGATGCTGAAAGAGAATTAGAACAATTAAAACAAACAATGATGCTAGAGCATGAACTTCCCCCATATGATTTAATAGGATAATGGCACTCAATCCCTTTTTTTTACAAGGATCATCATCTGAACAAAGACTTGTTCAGCAGTTGATTAATGAGCAATTAAAAATATACGGTATTGATGTAACATATATTCCCAGAAAATTTGTTAGGAAAGATAATATTTTTCAAGAAATACAATCATCAAAATTTGATGATAATTTCACGATAGAAGCATACGTAAACACTTATGAGGGATATTCTGGTGCTGGCGACTTAATGACAAAATTTGGAGTATCCATTAAAGATGAATTGGTAGTAACAATATCAAAAGAGCGGTTTGAAGATTTCATATCTCCATTTTTAGAGGGAATGGATGACGATGAGATAGTTTTATCAACTAGACCAAGAGAAGGAGATTTGGTATATTTTCCTCTTGGACAAAGAATTTTCGAAGTAAAATTTGTAGAGCATGAGCAACCATTTTATCAATTAGGAAAAACATATGTATATGAATTAAAATGTGAGCTCTTTGAATATGAAGATGAGGTTGTTGATACATCTGTTGAAGAAATTGATACTCAACTTGAAGAAGAAGGATTTATTACCACGCTTAAACTAATTGGAGTTGGAGCAACAGCATCAGTTTCTCCCGTTATTAATACTGGATATATTAGGAATATTTTCTTAAACAATGATGGAAGTGGATATACTTCTACACCAACAGTATCGATTTCAACAGCGCCATCTGGAGGAACGGATGCAACTGCTGTAGCAATTACAACAAACAAAGCTGGCATTTATTCAATCAAAGAAATTTTATTGATAAACGCAGGTGCTGGATATACGGTTCCACCAATCATAACAATAACTGGTGGTGGCGGTGTAGGAGCGTCTGCAACATGTGGCATTGAAACAGTAAGAAAAGGCGTTACATTTTATAGTATAGATAATGCTGGTCAAGGATACGCGGTAGCTCCAACAATTACGTTTACAAAACCAAAACACGTTGGAGCAGCAGCTACAGCAATAATCGATTCTCCAATTGGTGCTGGAGTAAGTGTCTTATCTGCAGTTGTTAGTATTGGAGCATCAAACTATCTGTTCCCAGGTGGGACAACTGGAGGGGTATACTACAAATCTATACCAACAGTTACATTTAGTTTGCCTACAGGAACTGGAGAGTCAGCTGCCGCAACAGCAGTAATGGGAGATTATGCATCCACTGGCGGAACAGTGTCTTCTGTTGTAATTACTCCAGGATCTGAAGGAAAATATTATGGAGCAGCTCCAAGCATCAGTATAAGTCATCCTGGGTTTAGTTATGCGGCAGCAACGATTGATAATGGCGGTGGTATAGATGGATCATCTATAGATCCAGCATCGATTGCCTTTAGCACAACTGGTAGAGCATACAAAACTGCTCCAACCGTTGCAATTAGTACTGGTGGTGCGTTTGGAACATCTGCACCAACAATCGTTGCTGTAGGAATCGCAACTATTCATCCCATTACTGGAATTGTTACTGCTGTTGGATTTGATCAATCATTACCATGGTGTGTTGGAACAGGTGCAACTGTTGGATCTGGTTACACTACTGCACCACAAATTACATTTAGTGGAGCAACAGCAGCTAAATCTGCAACTGCAACTGCAACAGTTTCTATAGCAGGAACAATATCACAAATTACAATGACTGACTTTGGATATGGATATGCTGATGGAACAACTGCAACGGTTACAATTTCTGGATCATCGGGCGCAGGGGAATCGTTTAGAGCGACGGGTATCGCAACAATGAGATTTTCTTCAGTAAAAACAGAAGGAACTTTAGCGATTGGATCTACAACTATTACTGGTATTAATACATCTAATATTATTGTTGGAGATAGAGTTAGACTTGCAATTGGTCATAGTGATTCGTATAATTTCATTCCAACAGACACTTATGTGGCAGGAATAGGATTTGGTCAACTTAACATATCAAATATTCCAACAAATGTAGGAATTGCAACTTCAACATTTGAATTTGGAATAGATCAATGTGGTATAGTAACAGGTATTATTGTTACTTTTGGTGGTGGTGGATATTTATCACCACCAACAATTACAATTACTAATAATCCATCAGAAAAAAATTATATCGATCTTGTTTCAGGAATAACAACCGCTCTAGGTAGAACTGGAGTTAATACATCTGGAAGCGTGAACATAGTTTACATAACTGATCCTGGAGAAGGATATGTTTTACTACCAGATGTTAGTGTATCAAGTCCGCCAATTATTACCGGAATTGGAACATTCGAATTTAATGAGGTAGTAACTGGATCTACCACTGGAACTATCGGTAGAGTTAAAGATTGGGATTCCACATCAAATACTTTAAAAGTTTCTATTGTTAATGGTTCCTTTGCAAATGGTGAGGTTATTGTAGGATCTTCCTCTTCAGCGACATATTCTGTAAAATCATACGATGGCACTGATCCATATGATAAATATAGTCAAAATGATGAAATTGAAGAAGAAGCGGACCTTATTCTTGATTTTTCACAATCAAATCCATTTGGCAATTACTAATGTTAGGAACTTATTTTTATCACGAAATTATAAGAAAAACAGTGGTTTCTTTCGGAACACTGTTTAATCAAATTTATATAAAACATAAAAATGATTCCGATCAAACGATCAGTGAGATAAGAGTTCCATTAGCATATGGTCCAAGACAAAAGTTTTTAGCAAGAATTGAACAGCAATCAGAATTGAATAAACCAATTCAAATAACTCTTCCAAGAATGTCGTTTGAAATGAACAGTATTCAATATGATGCATCTAGAAAAACTACAGTAACACAAACGTTTAAAGCAGTTGATAATCAAAACAGGGCTAAAAAAGTTTTTATGCCTGTTCCTTATAATTTAGGGTTTGAATTAAATATTCTATCAAAACTAAATGATGATGCTTTACAAATTATAGAACAAATTTTACCATTTTTTCAACCAGCATTCAATATTACTGTTGATTTAGTTGATTCTATTGGAGAAAAAAGAGATTTAGCTGTTGTATTAGACTCTATTTCCTTTCAAGATGATTATGAGGGAGATTTTTCAACAAGAAGGGCTTTGATTTATACTTTACAATTTTCTGTTAAAACATATCTATTTGGACCTATTGCAGATAGTACAGATGGATTAATTAAAAAGGTTCAAGTTGATTATTATGCAGATACAAATATACAAACTGCAAAGAGACAAGTAAGATATGTTGCTACACCAGTAGCTAAAAAAGATTATAATAATGATAATACCACATCTTTAAATGAAGATTTAACCACATCAGAAACTCTAGTTGGTTTGTCATCAATATCAAGTTTAGAAGTTGGAAATAGAATCATTATTGATAGTGAGATCATGAAGATTAAATCTATTTCTGGAACAAATATTATTGTTACCAGAGGATATAACGACACCATTCCAACATCTCACCTGAAAGGAGCGTCTATTGATGTTTTAAGTCAAGCAGACAATGTTGCAATCGTCCCTGGAGATGATTTTGGATTCAGCGAGGAGAATTACTTCTTCGAAGATGGTGGAGATTTTAGTCCAACAAGAAAAATTGATTTGTGATCTAAATGACAGAAAAATTTGATGCGATTAGTAAGTCTCTGAACACAGAGACAAACATTGTAAATGTTGAGCACGAATCTGAAATTGTTTCTGACATTCAACATTCAGATTCTCAAGACATACAAAAAGATTATCAATATACAAGAGCAAACTTGTATTCACTAATTGAAAAGGGACAAGAAGCTTTAAACGGGATTATGGAACTTGCTGCCGAAAGTGACAGTCCAAGGGCATATGAAGTTGCTGGTCAAATTATAAAAAGTGTTGGTGATACTACAGATAAACTTCTTGATTTACAAAAGAAATTGAAGGAAATGGAAGAGAACAATACTAAACAAACAACTAATAATGTAACCAATAATGCTTTGTTTGTTGGATCTACAGCAGAGTTGTCCAAATTACTCAAACAGGGATTCCTAAATAATAAAGAGTAGTTTTATATTTTAATGAGTTGGTCTGACAAATATAAAAGATCAATTGATTGTGATAATCCTCAAGGATTTTCACAGAAGGCTCATTGTGCTGCTCGCAAAAAAAGATCAAGAGGAGAAAAAACTCAGTCAAGTTCTCCATTCAATGAAATGAATCAATTAAAGTCCCATAAAACTGTTGAGCAAATTGCTAAAAAACATCGTCTTGAAGTTTCTTTTATTCAGAAACAACTTGATATGGGTGAACCAATTGAGCATGAGCACACTAAAGACCATGAACTGGCAAAAGATATTGCTTTGCAGCATCTAGATGAAATTCCAGATTATTACACTCGCTTGAAAAAAATGGAAGCAGATGCTAAAAAGCATCATAAAAAGTTCAAAGATGTAAAAGAAGAAACCAAATCCGGAGATGAAGGACTTCGTGATTGGTTTGGAAAATCTAAATCATCTGATGGAAAAGCAGGATGGGTTCAATTGGGTGGTAAATGGGCAGGTAAACCTTGTGCTCGTCAACCTGGGCAAACTTCTACACCTAAATGTGGAAGTTCTAAAATGAAAAGAGAACTCTCAAGAGATGAAGAAGAAGCAGCAAGAAGAAGAAAAAATCGTTTAGATCCTAATCAACCAGAAAAGACTGGTGGAGCAAAACCAACAAACGTAAGAACTGAAGAGATGGATTTACAAGAAGTAAAAGACAAACCTGGAAAAGGTAGTGGTAAAAAAGACGCTTGCTATCATAAGGTAAAGTCAAGATATAGTGTTTGGCCAAGTGCATATGCATCGGGAGCATTGGTTAAGTGCCGTAAAGTTGGTGCTGATAATTGGGGAACAAAAACAGAAGAAGCAAATATGATTCGCTATTGTCCAAAATGCCAAAAAGAAGAAGCAAGAAATGAGTGTAAATATGGTCCAAGTTATTGGGATATGTATTCAGTTCCCGTTGCTTTGAAATCAAATTCATATGATCCAAACAGACCTCATCCAGCAAATGAGGAAAAAGATCACGAGTATTCAATGGCTCGTTCAGAACTTTCCACAATTATTTCTGCAGCAAAAAGACTGAAGAAAAAAATGAAAGGTGAGGGTAATATTGAAGCATGGGTTCAATCAAAAATTACAAAAGCTGCTGATTACATTGATACTGCAGCAGATTATCTAGAAAGTGGAGAACATAAAGTTGATGAATCGATTGTTGTTCAGGATGCAAAAGGAAATGATTATGTAGAATTTATTGATATTATTAAACCAGAACCACTAAAAGCAAGTAAAGGGATTGGAAGTGAATTATTAGGTGAGGCAGGTAAAAAATGTTGGCCAGGATATAAAAAGGCAGGCACCCAAAAACTTTTTGGAAAAACTTATAATCGTTGCGTAAAAGAAAGTTTTTCAAACTGGAGAGAAGAACTAGGAATATCAGAATTATTGGAAGATTGGCAGAAAGTCAATCGTCAAGATAAGACTGATGGATTGAGTCAGAAAGCAGTTAATGCATATCGTAGAGAGAATCCAGGTTCAAAACTTCAGACGGCAGTAACTGAAAAGAAACCAAAAGGTAAAAGAGCAAAACGCCGTGCTAACTTCTGCCGTCGTATGAAAGGTATGAAGTCAAAACTTACTTC
>Ga0129333_10002536_pt1 | contig 17061 bp, 13 predicted proteins | sample CPB6_08_DNA_FD_94474 | JGI IMG/M metagenome (GOLD analysis project Ga0129333, IMG submission 94474) | Freshwater to marine salinity gradient microbial communities from Chesapeake Bay, USA - CPBay_Sum_0.6_0.8_DNA | ecosystem: Environmental > Aquatic > Marine > Coastal | place: USA: Chesapeake...
AATACTCTGTAATGCGACGTATCTTTTTTTATTTCTTGATCGATTGAACTTGCTGCGAAGTTTTTCTGTTGATAGTCATCTGCTGTCACATAACTTTTACTCGGGATGTATTCATAGCTCGTTATGGTTAATTCCAGGGTAGAAATGACTAATAGTAAAATAACCCAAAATTGATCTATCCATTTTTTTTGATAGATCCAGATCAACCCTAACAGCAAAATAGTAAATAGCAGGGCCCGGAAAACTGACCAACCGAACATAGAGCTTCTTTCTTCTTTCAGACTGTTTACAATCAGTTGGCCGAACTCGTCGGAGCCGTTACTGGTATAGCTAGCCAAGATTTGCGTATCGATAAGAGCTCCGTAGTCTTGTATAAGCCATATAGCGATCAGTATTCCAAATAGGCTGCCTAGGGGAATGAGTATCTTTTTAGAGAACAATTCCGCTGCCTTCTCTCGGAGGGTAAGCAGATGTGTAAGCCCAAGCACAGCCGCAACGGATAAGGTTAACTGCGGAATCGCCTGAGCCATGGAAGGGGCTCTAAACTTATTGAACAAGGGTAGATAATCAAATAAAAACAGGTTGAATACAGCAAAGTTCTTACCCCAGGATATAAAGAGGCCCAATAAGGTGGCCGCCAGCAGTCCCCAACGGAGGGGGCCTTTCACAAGGCATAGTCCCAATAAGCCCAGAATAAATATGAATACCCCCAGGTAAGCAGGCCCTGCGGTGTAGGGTAGGTCACCCCAATATTGAGGCAGGTTTTGTGCCAGTTGTTCTGCATTGTCTGGGGGGATATTTCTTGCAATTAAGTTTTTTGCGATGGTAGAACCCTCCGGAAAGGTGCGACTGTGTCCGCCCCCGTATGCATTCGGCAGTAGTAAGGTAAAACTTTCTGCAGGGGCTAACGAGTATTCAAATGCATAGGCCGTGTCAAGTCCCTTTGTTTTGGCAAGGGTAATATTTCCGCTGTCGTCTATCGAGAGATCTTTTCCGCCCCGCATGGTGTAGCGGCTATACTCTGCACTGGTCAGTAAGATCAGGGCATTGCCGCCTATGGCAAGCCCGGCTGCGATGATGCTGATAGCGGCCGAAAGGAAAAGATGTTTCCATTCACGGCGGCGGATCCAGTCGATAGCATATGCTAGTGTGATCAGCAAGGCGATCAAAAAAAAGTAATAGGTTATCTGAAGGTGGTTGGCTGCCAATAGCAGATAAGCCCCAATCGTGGAAACACTAAGCCCCAGCCAATATTTTTTTTGATAGGTGAGCAGTAGTCCCGCCAGGAGTAAAGGCATAAAAGCGGTAGCGATCATTTGGGTGTCATGCCCTGCCACAATAATGACGGCATTATAGGTAGAGAAGGCATAGCCAGTGGCGACCAGGGTAGCCACCAGTGGGTTTGCACCCAGGACCAGTGCCAACAAATAGAAACACACACAGGCTAGAAAGAAAAAGTTCATAGGCTTGGGAAGACCAATCATTGACACCTCGGTGAGGTCGGGTAACACTGATTTACCCTCCATGGCTACCTGGTAATTGGGCATTCCGCTAAACAGGTTCGGATTCCAGAGAGGAAAATGGCCGGTTGCCTCCTTGTATTCAAATGAATTTTGCGCCATTCCTTTCCAGCTCACATTATCATGCTGGTCCAACTGATTACCCTGCAAGGCTGGCCAGCAAAAAAGAACAGATGCCCCTAAGAAAAAGGCTAAAGCAAAAAGATGGGATAGTATTTTTAGGTAAAGCGTGTTTTTCATCAGGAACCAATTTGAGCAACAAAATAATGCTATTTTCATGGATAAGTAAAACCCTGGTATGGTACAATCCATTATTGCCAACAAGGCTAATCGTCTGTTTCTGATCTTAGGTGGGTTCTTTATAGCCAATGCGCTGATCGCCGAGATCATCGGAGTCAAGATATTTTCGCTTGAGCAAACCTTTGGATTCGCTCCGCTTTCCATTGTCATATTTGGGAACGAGCTCTCTTTTAACTTGACAGCTGGCGTGCTGCTTTGGCCAGTGGTCTTTATTATGACAGACCTGATCAATGAGTATTACGGCACAAAGGGCGTACGTTTTTTGTCTTGGCTTACAGCCGGATTGATCGCTTTTGCCTTTATTATTTTTATCGTAGCTATTCGCCTATCACCCGCTGGGTTTTTTATCACCAGCAAGCAGGGTAGTGGTGTACCAAACATGCAAGTTGCATACAGTAGTGTCCTGGGGTCGGGAGGTTTTATCATCATTGGATCGCTTACTGCTTTTTTATTGGGACAGCTGGTAGATGTGTACGTCTTTCATCGTATCAAAAAGTTGACTGGCGAAAAGTATATTTGGTTAAGAGCCACAGGTTCAACACTGGTCTCTCAGTTCCTGGACAGCTTCGTTGTTTTATTCATTGCTTTCTACATTGGATCCAGGGTAAATGCGCAGGAGGGGGACTTTCAATGGCCTCTCAGCTTGTTCTTGGCTGTGGGTATTGTCAACTACTGCTATAAATTTGTCGTGGCTATTTTACTGACACCGGTCATTTATGGAGTACATGCCTTGATCGAAAATTACCTGGGTAAGGAGCTGGCAGCTTCCATGAAAAAGGAGGCCATGCTGCAATAACGCCTCATGGTTTAGTGAGTTGTGCCGCTACGATCTTGTCGATCGGTAAGCTCAACATATCGGGTCCGAATTCATTCCAGTGAATGAACCGAAAGGTTTCTGTCTGCTCTGTTTCTTTGTAGCGGGCTAACTCTCTCTCATCAAAATCAAATGGTTTTTTCTTTAGTGCAACGGCGATCTCCTCTAAGGGTAGTACCGCATAGTATATAGAAATGATCTGGTGGGCCGGATTGAAGGCTGATAACTGAAAATAGTCCGTTGTATAAATATGTTCATTGACCGATACACGAAGATTCATTTCTTCTATGAATTCACGCGCCAGGCAGTCTCGGGTTCCTTCTCCAAATTCCAATCCGCCCCCGGGGAATTTGGTAAATCGTTCTCCTCTTATCCATTCATCACTGACTAAAACGCCTTGCTGAGGATCTTGTAAAATACCATAGACACGGATCGTAAACTTTTTCATCGGTCGGACTATTTGATGGCAAGACGGGTTTCAAAAACGGGTTCGGCCGGTCCGCAAAGAACGATCTCTTCGAATGTAGCTTCCCTTTTTACAAAGCGGACCGAGAGAACGCCGCCTTTTGTTATTACCGTAAACTGGTAAGATCCGTTAGATGACGGAGCACAGGCGATGGCGGCCGCGACGGCACCCGTACCACAAGAATAGGTTTCGTCCTCAACGCCTCGCTCATAGGTTCTTACTTCGATCTTATATTCTTGAGCTATTTGCTGTACAAAGTTGACATTGATCCCTTTTTCTTTATACTCCTTGCTATACCGTAACTTTTTCCCTATGGAGACTACATCGGTATTGTCCAGATCATTGACTTTCACGACAAGGTGTGGCGAACCGGTGTCTATTTCTGCAAATTCGGGGAGGGTTTTTACATGGTGCACATCTTTCATGCGTAACCAAACCTCTCCGTTTGCTGCTATGCCAGCTTGATGTAGACCATCTGCTGCCTCGAATAAAAATTGTTCTCTAACAATTCCCAGCGATATGGCGTATTTTACGATACAACGCGCGCCGTTGCCGCAAAAACTTCCCGGTCTCCCGTCTGCATTGAAATAATTCATTCTAAAATCGGAGTGTGAGGCGTTCTCCAGCATGATAAGACCATCGGCTCCTATGCCGAAGCGACGGTTGCAAAGTTGCGCTATCGCTTGTTGAGAAAGAGAATCGTAAGAGCCCGTTCGGTTATCGGCCAATAAGAAGTCGTTGCCCGCGCCTTGATATTTGCTGAATGGTAAGAGACTCATATTGCATCTGCAAAGGTGCGCAGAAAGCGTTGGATCAAGTTGTCTACCGCACCATTCACATCTTCTGAAAAGGTTTGAGTTACCCGGTTAGCGACTACCGCATTAAGGGCCAGACAGCGGTGACCGAGTAAGCGTCCTAGTCCATAGAGGGCCGATGTCTCCATTTCCATATTAGTGATACGATGCGAGCCATGTCGAAAATGCGAAAGGCTATCGATAAACCCGGGATGTTTGAGCCCCAGGCGAACAATGCGCCCCTGTGGTCCATAAAATCCTGGAGCAGTTATGGTGATGCCAGCAGGCATTTCGTTAGTGAACAAAGAAAGTAGCGAGGGGGCTGCGCTGCTCAGGTAGGGCATGGCAGCGAATTGATGAAACTGCGTGAAAGTGCAAAACGCATCGAGCAAGGTAGTCTCTTCTGCAGAGGGCTCCATTCTGTAGTAATGAAGGAGGTTATCGATGCCTAAGCCGTGTGTGGATGCCACCAACGCATTGACGGGAATATCTTTTTGCAAAGAACCGGTGGTTCCCAGTCGAATAATATTGAGTTTACTTAATTCTTTTTTAGGAAGTCGGGTCGTGAGATCGATATTGACCAACGCATCGAGCTCGTTCATTACAATATCGATATTGTCAGGGCCAATGCCTGATGAAATTACTGTGATTCTTTTTTGTCCGATCCGGCCCGTATGTGTAACAAACTCCCGGTGCTCTTGTCTGCATTCTATCTGATCAAAATACTTACTCACCTTGGCAACGCGTCCGGGATCCCCCACCGTGATGACAGTAGGGGCCAACTCTTCGGGTCTAAGGTCGAGGTGATAGACAGCACCACGTGCATTGATGATAAGTTCAGAGGGCGCTATAGGCTTCATTGATGTCAAAAATAGTGCTTATTTTCGCAGCGATCTACAAAGGGTCCTGTGGCCGAGTGGCTAGGCAGAGCTCTGCAAAAGCTCCTACAGCGGTTCGAATCCGCTCGGGACCTCGATCTGACCCCCGGCAGCAACCAGTTGACCGGGGGTTTTGATTTGCGCCGGTCTGCTACCTTGGTTGTAAATTTGCAGATCATGTTGACGAACGAAGAGAAGGGGTTTATGGAGTATTGGGCCCATCACCGGCTCCAGAAACAAAAGCTTGTCAAACAACTTTCCGTAGGGTTACCGATGGCCCTGGCCCTGGTGGGGGGTATCGCCGTAAGTTTGTTTTCGGGGTGGTATACCCGTGCACAAATGGTACTTTTCAGAGAGAGCGCATCCCTGATCATCGTGTTGCTGGTGGCTGCCGTGGCGATGACTATCTTTATGATCCTTTTTTCTGCTCGTCATCGCTGGGAATTGAATGAGCAGCGTTATCAGGAATTGATGCAGCGAAATAGTGAACAACATGGTCAAATAAATGCCGATCAATAAATTTTTTTAATCCTGCTTAAATCTATTTTCAGATGAACATGTTTCGGGTAATTTTTTTCTGCGCATTGCTTTTTCTAATGGCCGGTTGTGTAAAAGACAAGACTTGTGTGCCCAAGACAGTGGCCAGTGAACAAGCCACCATGCAAAGTTATGCCACAGCCAATGGAATGGTCGTACAGGCACATCCTAGTGGTATGTTGTACCAAATTGTGAGTCCCGGCAATGGTGCCACGCCCAATCTGGCCTCTCGCGTATCGGTTCGTTATACCGGAAAACTCATGAATGGAACGGTGTTCGACTCTCGTACCACCACACCTGCCGAGTTTACATTGGGTCAGGTGATTACCGGCTGGCAAGTAGGGGTGCCCTTGATTCAAAAGGGAGGTACTATCCGGCTGATCATTCCCTCTTCGCTTGCCTATGGCTGTACTGCTACAGGCCCCATTCCAGCCGATGCTGTGCTTTATTTTGAAATTGAATTAGTGGACGTCAGATAGTCATATGCCTTTCGAAGCCATTTCTACCTTCGATATTTTTAAGATCGGTATCGGTCCTTCTAGTTCGCATACGCTGGGACCTTGGCGGGCGGCTTTGCGTTTTTTAGAAGAGTTACGTACTGCTGATGAGCTTTCATCGGTTACCTCTTTGCGGGTTTTACTCTATGGCTCACTGGCAAAAACAGGAAAAGGGCATGGTACCGATGTGGCCATTCAGCTCGGTCTTTCGGGAGAAGATCCGGTTTATTTTCCGGTGGAGCAGATCGATTCTACGCTTCAGGTAATAGCCAACACGAACCGCCTTTTTCTGGGTAAAACGCACGAGATTGTCTTTGATCCTAGAGAAGACATTGATTTTTTAATTACCGAAACGCTTCCCTTTCATTCGAACGGAATTAGTTTTTTGGCCACGCTTTCCAGTGGGGCTAATCGTGCTGCTACTTTTTATTCGGTGGGCGGAGGTTTTGTTGTAAAGGAGACAGAGCCAGCGACCACACAGTCAGCAGTAGAGCTTCCTTTTCCGATAAATAATGCAGCCGATTTGCAACACTGGTGTATAAAAACCGGGTTGCCCATTCATGAGATCGTTCTGGAAAATGAGACCGCCTGGAGAACAGAAGAACTCACCCGTTCAAAGGCAATAGAGATATGGGCCGTTATGCAAGATTGTATTTACAGAGGCTGTCATACTGCAGGCGTGCTCCCCGGCGGGTTAGAGGTGAATCGTAGAGCAGCCGATCTTAACAAGAAATTACTGCCGGCAAAGGCTCAATATCAAAATAAAACAGAATGGGCCGCTGCCATCCGCTCCGGTGGCCACGATTTCAAATACATCCTCGATTGGGTAAGTTGTTTTGCTTTGGCGGTCAACGAAGAAAATGCCGCCTTTGGAAGAGTAGTAACAGCTCCAACCAATGGCGCAGCGGGTGTGATCCCTGCGGTGCTACAGTATTTTATTTGTTTTTGTGATGGAGAACAATTACAAAAAGTCCTTTCGTTTCTATTGACGGCAGCACAGATTGGAAGTCTCTTTAAAAAAGGGGCAACGCTGTCTGCTGCCATGGGAGGATGTCAGGCCGAGATCGGGGTTTCCTCCGCAATGGCGGCAGCCGGACTGACCGAAGCGTTGGGCGGCACCCAGCGGCAAGTATTGATGGCTGCTGAAATTGCTATGGAACATCATCTGGGTCTTACCTGTGATCCGATCGGTGGGTTGGTGCAGGTTCCTTGCATAGAAAGAAATACCATGGGAGCCATCAAGGCCATCACTGCCTCTCAACTAGCGCTGCAAAGTGCTCCCGATCTTGCCAAGGTCTCTCTCGATGCGGTCATAAAAACCATGTGGGAGACTGCGCAAGACATGAACCACAAATACAAAGAAACTGCCGACGGCGGGTTGGCCATCAATGTGCCACTGAGTCTGCCGGAGTGCTAAAATCGTTCAGCACGTTGTACAACGTATCTCGTTCTACCGGATCTCTTTTTGCTTGTCTGATCAGGTGTACTAATTGCTCCGTGGTCAGGGTAGGGTGCTGCTCTTCGGATCCGGCCATGCTGTAAATTTTGGTGCTGTCATCGATGGTGCCATCGATATCATCTACTCCAAAGGATAAGGAGAGTTGTGCATTTTGTCTACCCAGCATTGGCCAGTACGACTTTAGGTGGGGAAAATTATCAAGGTATATCCGGGCAATCGCATAAAGACGCATATCTTCTATCAAGGTGCTCTCCGATACGTGACTCATGTCATTATCCTTATTGCGGAATTTCAGCGGAATAAAGGTGTTAAAGCCGTTGGTTTGGTCTTGAAGCTCGCGCAATCTCCGCATATGATCGATACGGTCTTCGAACGATTCAATATGTCCGTAGAGCATGGTTGCATTAGAAGGCAATCCCATTTCGTGGGCCGTACGGTGTATCGTGAGCCATCCTTCGGCGTCGACCTTGTCAGCGCAGATCTGATTTCTGATCGCCGGAGCAAAGATCTCGGCCCCGCCTCCGGGAATAGAATCGAGCCCTGCGTCGATCAATATTTTTAATCCCTCTTGTACACTTACTTTGGCTTTGCGGAACATGTAATCGTATTCTACCGCTGTAAAGGCTTTGATATGCAACGCGGGGCGGTACGCTTTTATGGCCCGAAGCAGTTCACTGAAAAAAGCCAGATCCATCTTAGGGTGAACACCTCCCACGATATGTACTTCTGTAACTGGCTTGCCATCGTAGCGTTTTACCAAGTGAAGCATCTGCTCTATACTGAGCTCCCAGCCCTCTTCGCGATGCGCATAAAGCCGGCTATAGGCACAAAACTGACAGCTGAATACACAAACATTAGTGGGCTCTATATGAAAGTTTCGGTTAAAAAAGACTTTATTCCCATGCAGCCTCTCTTTGATCTCATTGGCAAGGGTGCCCACTAATCCCAGGCTGGCTTGTTCGAACAAGGTCAGACATTCTGTATCGCTGATACGCTCACCCGCTCTTATTTTTCCGGCTATGGTGCGAAGAGCGGGAGAGATGGTTTCTGGTAAGTTCATAGGAGAATTTCAGCAAGGCAGCAAAGGTAAGTCGAAATAGGCTGCAAGAATGATGCTGTTTTCCGTTGCATGAAAAATTCCTATCTTTCCCTTAACCAAACCTTAGCTTCTGATGGAACGATTTCAGGGTATTATCGGTGTGATCTTGATATTGGGGATTGCCTTCTTATTTTCAAATAACAGAAAGCGGATCAATTACAGACTGGTAGTCACCGGTATGCTCCTGCAGTTTTGTATCGCCTTGTTGATCTTTAAGGTGGGTCCTGTTCAGTGGTTCTTTCAACAATTGGGTAAGGGTATCGGCAAATTAGAGCAGTTCTCGAAGGCCGGAGTTGATTTTGTTTACGGTGGCATTGCAACGATCGGCGCCGATGGAGCGGCGCAAAGCTACCGGGCGCCCGATTCATTCGTCTTTGCTTTTAATGTAACGGCTACCATTGTGCTGGTTTGTGCCCTGGTGGCTGTTTTCTATCACATAGGATTGATGCAACGCTTGGTATCGCTTATTGCGCGCGCTATGAATTGGGTTATGCGGGTTAGCGGAGCAGAGGCGCTCAGCAATGTGGCTAGCGCCTTTGTCGGACAGGTAGAGGCCCAGGTGATGATCAGGCCTTATCTGCCTTCGATGACAAAAAGTGAGTTGCTGGCCAGTATGAGCGGTAGTTTGGCTTGCATTGCCGGTGGTATCCTTATTGTGTACGCCAACATGGGTGCCAAGGCCGGAATGGATCTGGCTCCCACATTGATCATGGCCAGTTTAATGGCCGCCCCCGGCGCCCTGGTAATCTCAAAGATTGTATGGCCCGAGACCGAAGAGAGTCAGACCATGGGTACCGTCAAGCTAGAAGTAAAGAGTAATTATGTGAATGTGATCGATGCCATTTCGCACGGAGCTGGAGATGGTTTCAAAATTGCCATGAACGTGATCGCCATGCTCATCGGTTTTATTGCAGTGATCACGCTGATAGATTGGACTTTGTTAGAAATTGGTCATCTCTTTGCGGCCGACTTTGATCTTAGTCTCAATTGGATCTTTGCGAAGTTGTTTTATCCCTTTGCTTGGGCAATGGGTATCCCTTCGACCGATGTCAACGCTGCCGCTACCTTACTTGGACAAAAACTCACCATCAATGAGTTTGTGGCTTTTTCTAACCTAACCAGCAAGGCCATCCCCATTGCCACAGAGAAAGGATTGCTGATCATCAGTATCGCCATTTGCGGATTCGCCAATTTCAGTTCTGTGGGGATGCAAATCGGTGGTATCGGTGCATTGGCCCCCGAAAGAAGAAGTGATCTTGCAAAACTAGGCTTAAAAGCCTTGCTGTGTGGAACCCTGGCCTCTTATCTCTCTGCCTCTATAGCAGGCATACTGATGTAACCGAGCAAGGTTAGCCGCTTTTACATAGAGGGAGATTCAGCAACTAAGTCGGTGTACCTGATCAGAGATGTGACTCGATCTTTCTGACAAAATTGGCCTTGGGTTGAGCTCCCACCAGCTTGTCTACAACTTGTCCGTTTTTGATAAATAAGATAGCCGGGATAGAGGTGATTCCATAATTCATAGATACCTCCGGATTATGATCGACGTTGAGTTTGCCGACATTTACTTTTCCATCATAATCTTTGGACAATTCCTCGATGACTGGACCAATAGCTCGGCAGGGGCCACACCATTCGGCCCAAAAATCAACAACAGATAATTTATTAGAGTCTAATACTTCAGTTTTGAAATTCTGGTCGGTAAATTCTTTTGCCATGATTAGTTTTTTTAGAGAGGTGCAAATTTAGTTCCACTCAGTTGATTCCGGTCCTGTTGGCATTCATTGTGCAAAACTTGTCAGGCTAAACAGCTTGCACCAGTAGGCCGATCCCTTGGGTTGTTTCAAGATATTGGACCAGTTCCGGATTGACCTGTATTCCATAGGAAGTTGCTATAAGATTGACCTTCATTTTTTTATGCAGATCATTTAGGATTAATTTAAATGTTGTTTTTCCAGGATGGCGCTTCAGGTTCTTTTCAAAAAAGCGGATCATATCGTCACTGATATCCTTGGGTTGCACTTCGATGGTCAGCGACTTTGTCATATTGGCCAGCATGGTTTCGGCCAATGTTACGCCAGTGAGTTTGAACTCGAATTCATTACGATTGAAGCGTTGCTTGAGAAACCCAATGATCAGAACCGAACTCCCCGGCTGCAAGATGGGGGATAAACGAAGATAATCGTCACTGAAAAGGGGAAACTCGAGTTTTCCGGTATAGTCCTCGATTACAAAATTGCCATATTTATTTCCGCTCTTGGCGATTCGGTGCTGCGCGTCCGTAACCAATCCGACCAAACGGAACTGAACCCCGGGATTGGCCTGTTGCGAGATGGTGTCTCTGAATTCATTGAATACGCTGATGGGGGTTATGCCATAGTGTTTGATCTCGAAGCGATAGTTATCCAAAGGGTGTCCGCTTAAATAAATACCGGCAACCTCTTTTTCATGCTCTAATTGTACCACCAGTGGCCAAGGAGTCACATCGCTGATACGAGGCGGAGGGATCTCCATCGTAACCGTGAGCTCCCCAAAGAGCGTATTAGCCGATGCAGCCTGTTGTTGGCTCATCACCTGACCATATTTCATGATCTTTTCAAGACCGGTTACTTGCTCCCCGTCGGGGACTGTAAAATACTGAGCACGGTGTAATTCAGGAAAGCAATCGAATCCACCGGCATAAGCAAGACTTTCCAGTGTTCTTTTGTTGACCGTTCGTTGGTTTACCCGTTTGATAAAGTCGAATACGCTTTTGTAAAGGCCTCCCTTTTTTCGCTCTTCGATGATACTGTCCACTGCCGCTTCGCCCACACCCTTTAGCCCGCCAAGACCGAAACGGATCTCACCTTTGGTATTGACCGCAAATCCTTTTAACGATTCATTGATGTCTGGCCCCAGTACTTTTATACCCATGCGCTTGCACTCCTCCATAAAGAAAGTGATCTTGTCGATGCTGCCTGCATTATTGAGTACGGCCGACATGTAGGCGGCCGGGTAATGAGCTTTTAAATAGGCGGTCTGATAGGCTACATAGGCATAGCAAGTAGAGTGAGATTTATTGAAAGCATATTGAGCAAAGGCCTCCCAGTCGGTCCAGATCTTTTCGAGCCGCTCGGCTGGCAGCAGATTGCGAGTCGCTCCCTCGATAAATTGTTTCTTCATCTTATCGAGCGTCTCACGATTCTTTTTTCCCATGGCTTTTCGAAGCACATCTGCATCGCCTTTGCTGAAACCGGCTAATTTTTGAGCCAGCAACATTACTTGCTCCTGGTACACTGTGATGCCGTAGGTCTCTTCCAAGAATTCTCTCATCTCCGGAAGGTCATAGCTGATGGCTTCTCGTCCCTGTTTGCGGCTAACGTAGTTGGGGATGTAGGCCATGGGTCCCGGGCGATAAAGGGCATTCATGGCAATGAGATCGCCGAACTTATCGGGTTTTAATTCGCGCAGGTATTTCTGCATGCCGGGACTTTCGAATTGGAAGGTTCCGATGGTGGCTCCATGCTGATACAGTTCAAAGGTCTTGGCATCGTCCAGGGGTATCGTGTCGATATCGATCTCTACATCGTACAATTGCTTAATCAACGCCAGCGCATGCTTGATGATGGACAGTGTTTTCAGTCCGAGAAAGTCCATCTTGATAATGCCGGCGCTTTCTATGTCTTCTCCCTCGATTTGTGTTACCCACAGGGGAGAATCCTTGGCGGTAGCAACAGGAATGAGGTCCGTTAAATCTTGCGGAGCAATGATGATCCCGGCTGCGTGGATGCCCGTGCTGCGTATCGACCCTTCAAGACGTTCTGCCTCGTGTAGCACCTTTGAAGCCGGGGTTTGTTTTTGTTTGTAAAGATCCCTGAGCTTCTTAACATTTTCCAGATCGTCATTGGCCAGTCCGTCCTTTTCTTCGAGTGATTTTTCTCCATCCTTTGTCTTTATCGGAGCATGTAACACGCGGCGCAACTCGATACCCGGTTTATCAGGAACCAGTTTTGCCAGTGCGTTCGCTTCCGGAAGGGGCAGATCCATAACACGGGCCACATCTTTTATACTCATTTTCGCAGCCATGGTTCCATAGGTGATGATCTGGGCCACCTGGTTCTTGCCATATTTTTCTACTACATAGTCGATCACTTTTTGCCTTCCTTCATCATCGAAGTCAGTGTCGATATCGGGCATCGATTTTCTGTCCGGATTCAGGAATCGCTCAAAGAGCAAATTGTATTTGATCGGATCGATGTTGGTGATGCCGATGCAGTAGGCTACCACCGATCCGGCGGCCGAGCCGCGTCCCGGTCCGATAAAGACTCCTTTTTCTCGTCCGGCTCTGATAAAATCACTCACGATCAGAAAGTAGCCTGCAAAGCCCATCATTTTGATAGTGAATAGCTCAAATTCGATCCTTTCTTTAATTTCATCGGTGAGCGTCTGGTATCTGCTTTCCGCTCCTTCCCATGTTAAATGTTTAAGATATTCCCATTGGTTCTGTGACTCAGCCGATACTTTGTATTTGCCAATGGTTTCTTCTTTGGTGTGTATCTGAAAGCGTTTTGCTACAGGAAAATTCGGCAATAGGATATCGCGTGTCAGATTCAGTGGCTCGATCTTGCCCACAATCTCATTGGTATTATCGATGGCTTCGGGCAAGTCGGCAAAAGCTTGTTGCATTTGCGCGCTGGTCTTGAAAAAGAATTGATCGTTAGGAAAGGCAAATCTTTTGTTTCGCACATTCACATCATCATCGGTGATCTCTCGCAGGGCAGGGGTCGATTGTTTCTCGCCGGTGTTGATGCATAGCAAGATATCGTGGGCATTAAAATCATCTTGTTCCACATAGTGGCTATCATTACTGGCAATGATCTTGACCTGGTAGCGTCGGGCCCATTTAATGAGTATCTCGTTGACTTTATCTTGCTCTGCCAAGCCATGTCGTTGTAACTCGACATAAAAGTCTTGCTGAAAAATATTCAGCCACCAGCGAAACTCATTTTCGGCTTCTTCCTCTCCTTTATTCAATATCGCTTGCGGAATAGCGGCTCCCAAACAACAGGTAGTGGCAATAAGTCCCTCAGCATATTTAACGATCAGCTCTTTATCGATGCGCGGGTATTTACCATACATCCCTTCGACATATCCCAGCGAAGTGAGTTTGATCAGATGTTGATATCCTGTTTCGTTCTTAGCCAGTAAGATCTGGTGAAAGCGTTTATCCTTTTGATCTTTTGTAAATGTTTTTTGATGCCGATTTTCGGTAACATAAAATTCACAGCCGACAATGGGCTTCACTTTCAGCTTGCCATTGGCATCTTTGTTTCGATGTGCCTCGGCTACAAACTCAAAGACGCCGAACATGTTGCCATGATCACTGATCGCCAGACCGGGCATACCATCGGCCATTGCTTTTTTATAGAGGGCGGGAATCGAAGCGGCACCATCCAGGAGCGAAAATTGAGTATGAACATGCAGGTGAGAAAAGGTCATAGGAGGTCAATAATAGGCAAATTAGTTACCTTTGCAAAATTCCTGTTTGTTCATTTGCGTACCTATTTTCTCGTATATAAATTTTGGGCAATAGCCATCTTATTGCTGTTCAGTAGTTGTTCGGTATTGACCCCGCTTTCTCGGCAAAATCGCTCTGCGCCTCCTGGCCCTAGTGCAATTTTATCTCCGGGTTTTTTGCCCCCTATCGCGGTTGATAAGCCGAATCAGGCAGGCGATCCCAGGACTAAGGATCTTAATAGGGCCTCCACAGCACCCACCGCCCCCGCGCTCTCCAGAAACTTGCCTGTTCAAGCAGCTCCTGTTCAATTTGCACTGCCTCCGATCGAGACGGCTTCTCCCGTTCAGCTTAAATATGCTGTACTGCTCGATACCGAAGTGGAGCGGTTACCGGATGCTGAATTGTTAGAACAGATCGATCCCTGGATGGGAGTTCCTTATCGTTCGGGTGGCAGCAGCAAGTCAGGTGTGGATTGTTCCGCCTTTACGATGCAGGTATTTGAGCAGTGCTGCAGCCGAAAATTGCCACGCACCTCCAAGCAGCAATTTGCATTTTGCGAGCCTGCAGACGCAAGCGCTTTGCTAAGTGGAGATCTACTTTTTTTTGCCACCCGGGGAAAGACTGTCTCGCATGTCGGCATTTATCTGGGCAATGGAAAATTTGCACATGCCTCTGTAAGCAGTGGCGTGACGGTCAGTGATATGTCCGATCCGTATTATAAAAAGAGATTCATAGCTGCCGGCAGAATTCCTATGGCCGCCGCGCAGTAGCGAATGATCGCAGATCAAGAGAATTTTTTTCGCAAGGAATCGATCCAGCCACTTAGTGCAGGAATCAGTTGTAGCCAATAGGCGCCAGCCAGATAAATTATAATAAAGACCATACTTCGGCCGGTAAGGGCGGTCCAGCCACGGAGCGTGCCAAAGAGGAAATGGCAAGTGGCCCAGCAACCCAGCATGAGTAATAGCGTGTAGATTGTTTTGGCAGAAAAGGGCTGTAGTTTGAATTTTTTCCAAAGGAAAAATAAGCGACAAAGGTTATAACATGCAATTGAGATCAGTTGAGCCAGGGCTGTACCGGTAATACCATATTTTTTAGTCAGAACGTAACTGAGTGGCAGCATGATGAAGAGTAAGATCACGCCACTCAAAAATTCGAAACGCCAACGCGGCGAAGTGATGATGATCTGCGAATTGACGCCGGTGCCCATATCGATCAAGCGTGTTATTCCTAATAAGATCAATACGGTAAAGGCTTCCAGATAAGTTGATTTGAGTCCAAAGCTTACGACGGCATCGGTATAATTGATGAGCAGAAGCATTAGCAGTCCTCCTCCTGCGAATAACTGGTACAAAGAAGATTGGCGATAGAGCGTTGCGATGGTACCGATATCTTTTTTCTTCCAGGCAGCAGACAAGGGGGCTATGGCTGCCGCCACTACTCCTCGTTGCGGAACCTGGATCAACGAGGCCATATTTTGCGCCAGTGAATAAAGAGCCACCATTACCATGGCATTGGTCAGCACCGATGCGATCAGCATGGTATCGAAAACTTGTGCAATAGTGAAAATGAGGGTGCCGCCATAGGTAAAAGAAGTATAGCGTAGAATGGGCTTCTTTAGTCGAGTGCTTAATTTGCTGAGAGGTCTTGCAAAAGGAGCTTGTTTTCTGTATAGTAAAACGAATAACAGCAATAGGGCGATAAGCAGATAGCTAAAAGCGAATAGCTTAATAAAAATATCAAAGCTGATAACATATCCCAGCGCATAGGCACCGATCAAGACCAATACATAAAGTCTCCAGCCCGCCTCTTTTAGGAAATGGCTAGTAGCGGCACGCTGTTGCTGCCAGTTCCAGGCTTCTAAAATTGTAAAAAGCAAGAGACCGGCTCCTAAGCTAAAAGTCCAATAATAATAATTGACGAGCTGTGGAGCATTGGTGGCATATTTTCTGATGACGAGTGGTTCTACCCAAACGCCAAGGATCATGGCAACAAGAAGTCCGACCACTCCCAACAGAAGCGCAAGGGTTAATTGATCGTTTTTTTGAAAGCGAAGGTGATCGCGGTAATACGGATAGAATTTATAAATAAAGTAGGGAGCTCCAAAATTGGCTGCCGCTGCCAGTAGGGTAGCAATGGCAATAAAGGCATTGTAGAGACCGAATTCCTCATCGGTAAAAAGCCCTTGTTTAGTGAATAAGTAAGTGTTGAGTAGCCCCACTGCAAAGCCGGCATAAATGACCAGAGTAGAAAGGATGCTTTGCTTACGGATCGCACTCATTGGGTAAAGATACTAGCTATGCTTTCAATTGACGCGCCGAATTGTCCAGTAATAATTGCCATCCAGCAGCTGAATATCGTTATCTCCGTCGCCAGTCCAGTCCGTCCACTGGGTAGAGATAGTAAGTTGTCGTTGTCCCCAGCGCACCGGCATGCGGAATTCGCTGATGCAATTTTGAAAGCGGAATTTTATCTTCCCATTGTTTTGTTGGTATTCCAACACCGGAATGGTGGTGCTGCGCAGGTATTGGTCAAAGATCACCGATAGATCCATATTGGCTTTTTGCGCAATGTAGTGTTCTACTTCTTTTGAATCAACAGTGCGATGCCTGAAGTCCTTGTTCAGCCCTAGTAAAATAGACCTGAATAGCGTATCATTTCCGATCATTTCTCTGATATGATGGAGCAGGCCGGCTCCTTTGTTATACATATCTCCGCTTCCTTCTTGGTTGACTCCATAGTCTCCGATAATGGGTTTGTCATTGCGGATATTTTTGCGCACCCCTCGACAGTATTCGTCGGCTGCTTTCTTTCCATAGTGATAATCGATAAAGAGTACTTCTGAATACATGGTAAAGCCCTCGTGTACCCACATATCGGCAATATCGTTGGTGGTAATATTGTTGGCAAACCATTCGTGTCCGCTCTCGTGGATAATTATATAATCCCAATCTTTACCCCATCCGCTGCCGGAAAGGTCTCGACCGCGGTACCCATTTTTAAATCCATTGCCATAGGCGATCGCACTTTGATGCTCCATCCCTAAATGAGAAGATTCTACCAGTTTATATCCGTCCTCGTAAAAAGGGTAGGGGCCGAACCAGTATTCGAAGGCCTTGAGCATACGCGGTACGTCGCGGTTAAACGAAGGCTTGGCTTTTTCAAGATTATAATCTAATACCCAATAATCCAGATCGAGT
>Ga0129333_10002537_pt1 | contig 17061 bp, 18 predicted proteins | sample CPB6_08_DNA_FD_94474 | JGI IMG/M metagenome (GOLD analysis project Ga0129333, IMG submission 94474) | Freshwater to marine salinity gradient microbial communities from Chesapeake Bay, USA - CPBay_Sum_0.6_0.8_DNA | ecosystem: Environmental > Aquatic > Marine > Coastal | place: USA: Chesapeake...
CCAAATGCGTGATAATAGGTAACCTGCTGACTCTTTCCAAAATTTGGATCGTCAGGTCTATACAAATATTCAGGCACAATTATGTCAGTGTTGTCCAATAATTGATTCACTAGGTCCCTATCTTCAGCAGTGGGCATGGCTCTGATATAGAGATTTTGATAGGGTCGATTGTATCTTCTTACCACTTTGATACTGCATGTTCTGAACACACTGACCACATCTCTGGTTCCACTGGGTTCCATTACCGCGGTCAACTGTGCACCAGAACCGCCAAACCCTTGAGTCACTGCCACGCTGGCCACACTGGTATAGCCATCACCTGGTTCGGACAATGCCACAGATGTGATAGCTCCGCTGGAGATTGAAATGTTGCCAACTTCGGCCCTGATTGCACTGGCCCCCACAGGAGAACTAAATTCAATCACAGGCGGTGTAACACTGCTATAACCGGTACCGCCATTGTCCACGGTCACAGACTTCACACGATAAACAGTCTGTACATTTTCCGGAGCGTATGCATTCACGGTAAACACAAATGTGCTATCAAAAGTAGTTCCCAGACTTTCTGGATCACGATTGCGAATCAAACTTTCATCAAAAGTTGTGGTACCAAGATCTAACGAAAACGTATCAAAACTCACTCGACCTGCAATGTCGCCTGATGGCAACAATTCTAGTCCTTGCGGCAGTTCATTGTAGGCGCCGCTTTTTAGTCTATAGGCCAAGGTACGACCGCCACGATTCACAGCTTCAACATAGAATCTGCTGGTACCACCATTGTCGATGGTGCCTAAATCGTGTACCACGGTTGGCACGCCATTGATAGTTTTCGTGTATGCAGTGCTGTCTGCTGGAGTTATCCATGAAACTTCTGCGTCGATGGCTCCAGTAATGGTCAGAGTAAAAGGATATAGTCTGCTGCTCAAGACCATGTTGGCTATCATACTGCCAGTGCCTGCATCCAGTGCCATGGGAGCATTGGCTGTGGGAGAAGCGGCAATGGTGAATTGAGTAGAATTCACCACACTGAATACGTAATAAACAGTTTGAGGGTCAGCAATGATTCCGCCAAAACTAGTGCCAGTGAAAACCAAAGGCTGACCTCGTTCAAAAAGCTCAGTGCTATAACAGGTCAGTCTATAATTTACTCCATTGCTGGCAGTGCACTCAATGGCCAAGGTAGCAGGTGAGGGCCCAGTATCATCTGTCAGAGTCTCACCTTGGATATTGATAGTGGTTGTATTGGTAACTGCACTGTCAGACAACACAGAATCCACGTAATAGATAGTTCCAGCAGTGAGCCCTGCAAAGTTTTCAGCAAAAATCAATGGCTGACCTGCGGCCAATTGACTAGTACCCTGCACAGTGATTACGTTGCCGGTCGCACTGTTGCAGATAACTGTGGGAGTTATGGGGTTGGTTTGATAAATTGAAATATTGAAACTGTAGGTATTTTCTGTTGTACCTTGATCGGGAATGTAACCATAGTACCAACCACTGACGGGGTCTAACGTCAAACCAGGGGGTAGTCCGAATCCTTCATTGACAGCAATGGCATAGGTAATTTCTGCTGTGTCATAATCTTGGCCAATGAACTGATGAGCATAGTAATTTTCACTGCGATAAATGCCAAGATTACTGGGTTCCGAATTGGCAATGAAAGGCGCCCGCTCTTGTGTCTGATCCGCTGTGATAAAAGTATTGTTGTCAACCAAGGCTTCGTCATCGGCTGACATTTGATCACGTGAGTAAACAAAGATGTTGAAGGTTCTTAGATTGCTTTTTTTGCCATTGGTCACCCTCAGGGTAAACTGAAAGTTTTTGCTCAAAAACTGACCAACAAAATCATAGGGGTTTACATCGTAGGCCACACCGGGCTGCGCAAATCCAGGCAGAGCAGTGATATCCGGTGTGGGTTGAATATAACCAAAAAGTCGCCCTTCCGCAGTGAGAGTGAGCCCACCAGGCAGTTGTCCACTGACCAATTCAATCACAGTGTTGTCTGGTTCGTAAGGCTCATTGAACTCAAATTGAAAGTCAACTTCATCGCTGTCATAATAGGTACCAACTAGTCCTGCTGCTGTGACAAAGTTGGGACCTGGACTGACTACCACAGTGAGTTCAAAAGTTCTATCGTTGATGCGATCACGAACTTCTTGACCATCGACAGTTTTTTCAGTGTAGGCTTGCACAGTCCACTTGAAAGTTTTGTTAGCACCGACTGGTAATGGCACGCCTTGAATACTGGCCAGAGCACTGGGAATGCCCGTGACCACACCATTCAATGCACATTGTATGCCGTCCGGTAATTCTCCAGCAATAATTTCGTAATACACAGATTGATAATAATCAGCTGACATCGAACCGGTAGCAGTGGACAAAGTCAGTGCTGGACTAGAATCAAAAGGCAGGACGCTGATTGTGAATTCAGTGCTGCTGACAATGGTTTTGACGTAGTAATTTACTGCAGTTTGAATGCCGCCAAATGCAGTACCCGAAAAAATAATGCTTTGGCCGTGTTCTAACCCGGCTGTGCTGTTACATGTAATTGTGTTGGTGACATTTTTGGTTGCCGACACAGTCAATGACCCCAGTAGAGGTGTTGAGGCCAACAGTGTGGTTTGATAAAACACACTGTCGGGTATCCATCCCAGACTACCGGCTGGAGTGATCCATGTGATAGGGTTTGACATTGGTTTACCTACTTACCCAACTAGATCCTGTCCATACTCTTATGGTGTTGTTTGCAGTGTTGAAATAAAAGGCACCCAATACCGGACTCAATGGATCAAAAGCAGCAGTGGGCATGATCATGAAAGAACCAGTGGCTTGTACCACGTTGCCCACAACATTGCCCGTGACTGACACTGAACCTGCCGTGCTGATATTACCACCAACAACATTGCCAGTGGCTGACACTGAACCTGCCGTGACCAAGTTGCCACCTGTGACATTGCCAGTGGCCGACACTGAGCCTGCCGTGATCAAGTTGCCACCTGTGACATTGGCAGTGACTGAAACTGTGGTACCTGTATGGGTGGTGGCATTTACATTGGCCCCACCTAGGATGTTACCGCCCACAATGTTACCTGCGGCAGAAACTGTGCCACTGGACACTAGATTGCCACCTGTGATATTACCTGTGGCTGACATCAGCCCTGATGTAACAATGTTGCCGCCAACAATGTTGGCAGTGGCAGTAATCAGTCCACCGGTTGTAAGGTTACCACCTGTAACATTGCCGGTTGCGGTAATTAGTCCACCAGTAGTAAGGTTGCCACCTGTGACGTTGCCTGTGGCAGAAACTCTACCACCAGTGTTCAAGTTGCCACCTGTGATATTGCCAAGTGCGGTGGCCAAACCAACAGTGATCAAATTACCACCGCTGATGTTAGCTGTTACCGAAACTGAGACACCAGTGTGGTTGGTAGCATTGACATTGGCACCGCCCAAAACATTACCAGCTACGACATTGCCGGTGGTATAAATGGTGCCATTGGTGGTCAAATTACCGCCAACCACATTGCCGTTGGCCAATATCAATCCTGTGGTGACCAAATTACCGCCAGTGATGTTGCCTGTGGATGAGATAAGACCTGCAGTACCAATGTTTCCGCCATCAATGTTGCCAGTTACCGAAACCGTGGTACCGGTGTGAGTCACGGCGTTGACATTAGCCACGCTAACAATGTTGCCAGCTGTGAGATTGCCTGTGGTTGATATTGAACCGGCTGTGTTTACGTTGCCACCAATGACATTGCCAGTTGCCGACACAATGCCTGCTGTGACTAGATTGCCACCTGTCACATTGGCCGATACCTGAACAGTGTTGCCAGTAAAAGTGGTAGCGTTGACGTTTGCCCCGCCTAACACATTACCGCCTATGACATTACCAGTGGCTGAAATCAATCCAGAGATTATCAAATTGCCACCAGTGATGTTGCCTTGCGCACTCATTGAGGCAGACGTCACTGTGCTGACTGCATTTACATTGTTGCCAGTGATGTTGCCAGACGCAGAGATCAGTCCTGAAATTACAGCATTTGCACCAGTTATGTTGCCATTGGTTGATATTGATCCCGTAGAATTCAAATTGCTGCCAGTGATGTTGCCAGTTGCGCTGATGGTCCCTGAACTGGTTATACCGCCCCCTGATATATTACCAGTGGTAACAATCAGTCCTGAGGTCAGCAAATTACCCACAGTAGCGTTGCCGGTAGTGTTGACAATGCTAGCGTTGATCGCCAATGCCGATACATTGCCTGCTGCTGATACCAAACCAGCTGTAACAACATTGCCTCCAGTGACATTACCAGTGCTGCTGATAGAACCAATGGTGTTGACATTGCCGGCTTCAACGTTGCCAGTGGCCGACATTGTGCCTGTGGTTCGAAGATTGCCTGCCACTACATTGCCAACTGCAGAAACGTAACCACCTGATGTGACATTGCCAGCACCAATGTTTTCCACAACTGACATTGCATAACCGACAACATTGCCGGCGCTGGACAACTCATTGACAATGGCATTGGCCACTGTGAGGTTCCCGGCTTGAATATTTCCCGCTGCTGACAGTTGTCCCGTGGTAAAGAAATTGCCTCCGGTGATGTTGCCAGCTGCACTGAAGGCTCCGCTTGTGCTTAGGTTGCCGCTGGTAACATTGCCGCTGGTGATCAAGTTTGCTCCTGTAATGTTACCTTGAGCAGACACTTGACCTTGAGCATTTACGTTACCGCCTACCACATTGCCAGTGGCCGTGACCATACCACCAGTGGTTAGATTACCACCTGTGACATTACCAAAAGCCGAGACGTTGGATGATGTAGCAATGTTACCAGTGGCTGTGACCACACCACCAGTGGCGACATTACCACCAGTTACATTGCCAGTGGCTGAAATCAACCCAGCTGTGATTAGGTTACCTCCGGTAATATTACCACTGACCGACGATGCCCCTGTTACTGCCAGAGTTTGAGTAGGCACATTCCAAGTTAGGTTGGCCGACCCTTCAAAATCATTGCTGAGATTGAACTGTATAGAAAGATTCGGCCCGCCGGGCTGCTGAAAGTCAATTGGTGTGCCATTTGCAAAATAAAAATTGTTTGACAAAATACCCAATGCTGTGACGTTACCTGTGCTGGATATTCCCGCTGTGCTAATGTTGCCGCTGGTTACCAGGGCAGCGGTGTTTACGTTACCAGCAGCCACATTGCCAACTGCGCTGATGGATCCGGTTGCAACAAAACTATCGGCGTTGACATTGCCCGCAGCCGAAATTAGCCCACTGGTCAATAAATTGCCACCTGTGACATTGCCCGTGGCCGAAACTGTACCTATACTGAACGAAGTAGCTGTCAGTGATCCGCTGATCACTATGTTGCCTGCATTGACATTGCCTGCTGCACTGACATTGCCCAAAGAATTTACGTTGGCTGCGTTGAGATTGGCTGATACCTGAGCATTGCCCACTGTGACCAAATTGGCACCGGTAATGTTACCGGTGGCTGTGATCAAGCCTGAAGTGATCAGATTGCCCGAAGTTGTGTTCGCAGTCACAACCAACTGAGCCAATGTACCCAGTGTGGTTATTGAACTGTATAAGACATTGGCGCTGAGAAAATTACCAGTTATCAAGTCAGCTGCAGTTGTTCCCACCACACCTGTAAGACCGCTGCCATTGCCAGTAAAAAAGGCTGCATTAACGTTGGCACTGGTTGTGATATTTCCAGCAGCAGTAAAAGTTGTTGTACTGAGCGATCCAGTGTTGTATGTTCCAACACTGGTCACTGTGAGTACATTTGCTACACCGGCTGCACTGATATTGATATTGCCCGAACTCAAAATTGAAATATTGCTGGTTCCGTTGGCAATACCAGTGGCCCCACCGATGTTATAGAGTTCGCTGAAATTATCGTTGCTTTTTATAAAGGCTTCACGTATAGAATCGCCCTGGCCATCATTGGCCACGTTGCCTACGTCAATTATTTGCTGTGTCATAGACCGCTGTCCTGTTGGTGTATTTAGCCCAGGTTACTCTGCCTACGCAGACCAAAATTTGGTGCTAAATATGTCAAACGGAGCGGTTGATGGCCTATATTATAAACAACACACGCGGCAATCTGGTAGCCACTGTGGCTGATGGCACTGTGGACAATACCACTGTGCCGGTATCACTGGTGGGCAGAGGGGTTTTAGACTATGGGTTGCCCGAAAACGAAAATTACATATACCTGCTGGAAAATTTTTGTGGGCCATCTGGGCCCAGCAATGCCATGCAAGGGCAACTGTGGTTTGACAGCGTAAACAATGTGTTGCAGGTACGAAGTCTGGCAAACACATGGATCGCTGTGGCCAGTCAGTCATATGTGCAAGATCAAAAAGTCAGTCCTGTGTTTACGGGCGTTCCCGAAGCTCCCACGCCGGTTGCTGCTACCAACAACACACAGATTGCTACCACAGCATTTGTAAACACAGCAATCAACAATTTTGGAATCAGTGCAGGCAATATCTATGCTCCCATTGCTAGCCCAACATTTACAGGGGTGCCTGCAGGACCCACTGCCACAGCTAGTGCTAACTCTAACCAATTAGCTACCACTGCTTTTGTGCAGGCTCAGAAAATAGACACAGCTTTATCTGGTACCCCGACAGCTCCCACAGCCACAGCCACAGATGATAGCACTCAAATTGCTACCACTGCTTTTGTGCAGGCTCAAAAAATCAGTCCAATTTTCACTGGCAGTCCCACCAGTACCACAGCACCCCCAGCTGACAACAGTACTCGAGTGGCAACCACTGCTTTTGTGCAGGCTCAAAAAAATGACATGGCACTGACCGGCACTGCAACCGCTCCAACAGTGATTGATGCGTCAGACAGCAGCACAAAAATTGCTACCACAGCTTTTGTACAGTCCCAGCGTGTGAGCCCAGTTTTTACTGGCATTCCATTGGCACCCACAGCTAGCCCAGGTACCGATACCACTCAGATCGCTACCACAGCATTTGTGACTGCCGCTGTGACTCCGGGTAATGGATCGCTTGGCTCAATGTCCTCGCAAAATGCCAATTCAGTCACAATCACAGGCGGCTCAATTATAAATCTGTCCCCAGCTTTGGCCGTCCAAGATGGCGGGACAGGTAGTAATAATGTATTTGGTGCCAGAAACAATCTTGGCATTCCCAACTTCCCGCTGGACATTGGCAATGGCGGCACAGGCAGCACTGATGCTTCATCCGCAAGATCGGCGTTGGGGCTGGCATCAGGAGCTGTCACCAGTGTCGGTACCATGGCAACTCAAGATGCAGCCAACGTCAACATCACAGGCGGTTCTATATCTGGAATCAGCGACCTGGCCGTCACAGACGGCGGCACCGGGGCTAGCACAGCCACGCAAGCTAGACTCAATCTGGGCCTCGGAACTCTGGCAGTGCAAAATGCCAATTCCGTCAGCATCTCAGGTGGATCTATTGCGCTTACCACAGCATTGCCGATCTCGTCAGGCGGAACCGGCGCTGTGACAGCAGCTCAGGCCAGAATCAATTTAGGGCTGGGGTCAGGAGCAACAGCCAACACAGGTTCTATGGCCCTGCAAGATGCTGGCAATGTTGATATCACAGGAGGTACAATCTCAGGGTTGAGCAGTGCTTTACCTGTGGCATCTGGAGGTACTGGAGCATCAACCGCAGCAGGCGCTCGAACCAGTCTGGGCTTGGGCACCATGGCAACTCAAAACGCCAGTGCGGTGTCTATCACAGGCGGTACCGTTGACGGTTTGTCGGCGCCGTTGGCTATTGCGTCTGGAGGCACAGGCGCAAACAATCAATCTGATGCTAGATTGAATCTAGGATTGGCATCGGGTGCAGTTACCACAGTGGGCACAATGGCAGTACAAAATGCCAGTGCCGTCAATATCACCGGGGGCAGTATCACTGGTATCACGGCCTTGCCAATCGGCAGTGGAGGCACAGGTGCAAATACAGCAGCATCTGCCCTGAGCGCACTGGGCGCAACACCTACTTCGACCACGGTCACTGCAGGAACTGGTCTAACCGGAGGAGGTGCGTTGACAGCCAATATAAGTTTGGCCATAGCAGCCAACAGCAACGGTTTTGGCATTCGTTACGTCAGCACCTCCAGTCCGGTGGGGGGCAATGATGGTGACATTTGGTATGTGATCTGATATGGGTATTGTAGTCAGACCTGTTACTTACACAGGCACCTTGCAAAGATTGGTTGTGACACCGTTGTTGGCTGGTCCATGCAGCGTTCAGCTCTGGGGTGGCGGTGGTGGTGGCGGTGGCACTAACCTCGGCACAGGAGGCAGCGGCAGCGGCAGCGGTTATGCTACTAAAACTTTGGTGCTCAATGCCGGCGACATAATAGACGTAGCAATTGGCGAAGGCGGTGGCGGCGGTCTAACTCAAAGTTCGTTTGGCGCAGGTGGGGGCAGTGCAGGCGCCAGTTACATTGCGGACAATTTGCTGTTGGACACTCGAACTTCGGTGGGCACCTGGGGAGGTGTAGCAGCTCCCGTGACCTATCCTAGTTGGTATCCATGGTTCAACTCACATGCGGTCAGCATTCCTACTTTGCCATGGACTTACAGCGTAAACTTTCCCGCATCAAAAGACTATGTTTGGCAAATTGGTGCAGATTATGCAATGACTGTGAAATTGGATGGCGTTGACATCCAATCTATCAGCGACTATACCGGTTCCTGGAATGAACCATCGCCCTACGAATTCACACAATATGTCACAGCAGGTGTGCACACAGTGGAAATAGTTCCCGTGGACGATGGCGGCACCGCAGGATATGCTGTTGTGATACAAGATTATGGATCGGCCTTCAGCGGTGGAGTCGGTGGCGCTCCAGGACCAATCGGGTTATCTGGTGCCGGCGGTGGCGGTGGTGGTGCCACAGTGTTGTTTGTCAATGGATTACTAACAGCCGTGGCTGCAGGAGGTGGTGGTGGAGCAGGTGGTGGTGTCAGCGCCGGACAGAATGCGCCTGGCAGCGCAGGGCGTGCCACTCCGGGTACCAACAACGGTCAAAACGGACAGAGCAATTATCAAGACGGCGGTGGTGGTGGAGCAGGTGGAGGCGGATATGGTGGAGGCAACGGAGGTTTGCCAGTGTATTACGACGAAGGAGGCACTGCCGGATCAGCTGGAGGTAACTTCGGCGATTCTGTTGCCGAGCCAGCTGCCCAATTGCCCGGAGTGTTAGGCGCATATGGTGCAGTGGGACGCGGCGGCGCAGTCAGCACCAAAGGTACCAACGGATTGGCTGCATTTACATTTGATGTCAAAGGCACATGGGTAAAGGATGCTGGGTCATGGCAACCAGTGCAACAGACCTATGTCAAACACAATGGTGTCTGGACACCAGTACAACAAACGTTCGTCAAGCGAAATGGGCAATGGGCCGAAGTTACCGGATCTGTAGATACAGCACCTACGTTCAATATTGAACCGGGCAATTTTGGAGTGCGAACTAGATCTAATTTGCCCTGATCTAAATGCTGAAGCTTGATCCACAGCCGCAGGTAGTTGTGGCCTGAGGGTTGTCAATCACAAAATTACTTCCGGTCAAATCATCACGATATCGTATCACACTACCTTGTAGATACTGCCAACTCATTGAATCTACCAAAACTTTGACGCCATCGTATTCTTGATCAAAGTCGTCATCATTTTGTTGGTCATCTAAAGTGAAACCATAACTGAATCCTGCACAACCTCCACCTTGTACAAAAACTCTGAGTTTTGCTGCAGGATTGGTTTCCTCTTCCAAAATTTCTTTGATTCGGGCCACTGCGCTGGGTTCAAGTTGCATTGTAATATCCTTTGAGAATCAGAGCCGCTGATTACAAACGTCCCAATCAATGATTTTCCACATGTTGTTCAAGTAGGCTTCTTTGTCACTCTGATAATCCAGCGCCCAGGCATGTTCCCACCAATCTATCAGCATGCAGATATCTGTGCGCACTGCGTGATTGGCGATGGTCTTGATTTGCCCTCCGGTACTAAGATAAACCCAACCAGAACCTTGAATTTTCATTGCTGCTTCTGCGAACTGCTGCTTGAAATCTTCCCAAGTCTTGAAATTTGTTTCAATCAATTCCATGGCAGCCCCACGTGGTCTGTTCACTGCCCGGGGCGATCGCAATTGCGGAAAAAACTTGTTGTGTAAAAAACTACCAGCACGATTGAAGTCTGCATTGCCATCACCTCTGTTGTAACGCTGAGCATAGCCCTTGGCCAAATGTTCATAGTGATAATCAACAGTGGCTCGGCTCATCACTGGTTCGAGATCTCGTTCGCCATAGGGCAATGGCGTAGTTTCAAGTTTGGCCGGTCTAGTGCTGGCCTCAACAACTGTCAATAATTGAGCAATCGCAGATGTAGTGTCCATAATTGTATTTATTTACGCCTGATTATTCGTCCTCGAGTCAGGTCATAAGGACTGAATTCCAGTTCTACTCGGTCGCCCAATAGCACCTTGATGTTATTGGTTCGCATTTTTCCGGACAGATAACCTAACACCAATGATTCAGCCTCGTCCAGTTTGATTCGGAACATTGCAGCAGGCATGATTTCCTGAATCACTCCCTCCATTACTACAGTATCTTCTTTAGCCATGTGTGTTTATAGATATATTACTATTCAATGAAAATGGGTTTTGTTTTTGGGGGAACCATCATCATAGTTCCACTTTTTTCTATGTTTGCAAAATTTTCTTTGACAAAGTTTTTTACATAGTGCTCCCAGATTGATTTCTGTTCTGTCTGCAAACTTGTAACCCACCAGCAGTCTTGTGGTCTCAGCAAGAGATCACGTACTTTGGGAGTGATAAATTTTGGCCGCCATTTTGGATAAATCAACCGGTGAAAAATATCATATTTCAAATTGCCATATCCTTTTTTACTTGGCCAAGAATACGCTGTTCGTAGCCCCGGCGAAGCAGGCGCAGCAGAATAAAATTCAGGTTCTTGATTTAGATTGCAAAACTGATTCAAAATGTAGCTCTGTTTCATGACAATTGATGCACTGTCTGGGGACACATAAAACCAATGACATGCCTTGACCAATGGTGCCATAAGTGCGGGGTATTGTTTTACTACTTCGCCGAAGTTGCCCAAGGGCAAGCTACTATGGTAAATTGCTCTTTTTCCATCAATGATAACTGAACTTGGTTTGTCATGCCCGTAAATTATACAGACTTTTTCTTTACTTTGAATTCTTTTCCATAATGCAGAGCCATATTGGTGTGCATAAGGTATATTTAGCCACATGTTAGGACCACCTAGACAAGTAGCGATGTCGTCCCACCCCATTTTTTTCATTCTGTGCCAATGTTGAAGACTCATATCAACTTCGTCGTAGATGGTTATTTTGGCATCAAGTTTACCTTCAGATCGAAGTTGTTCGAGCCTAGGTCTTACATTGTATATAAAATCTGCATTATTCAGAGTACCATCAACTAAAGCAGTGCTATTATAACTGTTGAAGTTTACTATTTCGTCTATACGCAATCCATTGTCACAGAAGGTGTCTAGAATATTAGTGCTATCAGGGCCGCCGCTATACATCAGTACTACATAATCATGTTCCTGTCGCAATTTCTCAGCGCGCAACCTATACAAATCTCCAAGACTCAATTCAGGACAAGGATCATTGTTCCAGTTGTGTCTGGTGTAAATATCGTCATTGAGCACGTATTCAACTTGCTTGGAAGATGCTGATTTGGCGTCACTGAGCGTGTAATATTGCTGTCCATTGCTTACATAGTGTCCAAACTTTTTCAACTCTGCAAGGCTCATTTATTATTTTGGTTGTAGAGTTTTCAGCATGACTTCTGGTTGGGCAAAGGTTTGCTCCGTCGTAACCAAATCGAACTTTGCAAGAAAATTTTTCCCATCCTGTGACAGGATGTAATGGCTGAGCTGCCGACGTAAACGAAGAACTGTTTCATTATCTGTGCCTAAACTAGCATACATGAACCATGAAAGATAAGGATACCCATCAAACCTCCACTTGGTTTGTTCTTGTATCGTGCTGATATTGGGCATGACTGGAGATCGCCCAGTTGACAGATTGGCAATAGCTACCAATCTATTATCAGCGATAAATGGCATGAGAGCAGGTGCAGGAGTAACACCTACATCTATATGTCCTCCCAACACAGCGGTAATTGCTTCTATACCGCTGCGATAATTCACCGATGTTATATCAATATTGGGATAATTTTGTTTTACTGTGTTCAACAATATTTCAACCGTGTTTGGCACAGACGACCCCAGAGTGATCTTAGTTTTTGTTGTCAATAGTTCACGCAATGACTTTACATTGTTGTCAGATCGCACATAAACCATCAACGAACTTTCGCCGAGATGCAGCACAGGTTTTACGTCTGTTAGCAAATCAAATTTAGTATTAGCAAACCATGGACCTATCATCAATGTAGTACGTTCTCTGGCTATGCCAGTTATATGTGTCAACGCCACTACACCGTTACCGCCAGTTTTGTAGTCAACTGGCACCTGAGCGCCTAATATGTTGGCTACAACAGGTTGCAGAGCCTGGACAATTTGTGAATTGAAACCGCCAGGACCTCCTACGCTGATAATGGGCACAACGTCTTTGGGAAAAATCTGAGCTTGACTGTGAGCATAAAACAGCGTGATACAAACAATCAGCAATAAATTTTTTGCGAAGTGCAACATCATATCCAGATGGAAAATATTTACTCAAATCCCAATATCACAGTAATTTTTTTCAACCGTTCAAATTTGAAACTGCGCCATTCGCCTTTGTCTAGATCAAACACTCGTATACTGTGAACATCAGGCGATGCATGACTGGGTGTAGCATTTACGTCAGGAAAAGCCAAAGCACCAGTGCCTTTGGGGTGTCGGTCCAGAGGTATTGAATCAAAGTTCAGTGTACACTTCATGTCGCGCAAGGTACCGTCGGCCTTGACAAAGGTCACGGTCACAGCCTGTTTTTGCAACAAACTGCGTATCCAATCCCTGAAAATTATTCGGTCTTGATCATTGCTTTCTTGGTAGAGATTGCCAGGCGCTCCTTTGAGCAGTCGCACAGTTTCACTCATTTCCCAAGATAATTTAGTCCCGTCCATCATCTCATCCATAATATCCATCATGTTAGCCATATCATCCTCGACGCATGCGAGAAATTTCTGCGGCCTCTTCGACCGCAAACACAGGCACAGCATTGCTCTTGTGCATGGTCGCAATGCCTAAAACCTTGGTACCGGTATAAACTTTGTGTACCGGCGCAGTGCGGTGAGGCCCGCCAGTGTCAACACTGGGATGACGTACAGTTTCGCGACCTGGGGGCACAGTCAGTTTATAAGCAGAGGTCAATGGTTGAGCAGTTTTGGCCTTGGCAGGTACAGAGGCTGTGGCCCATTTGCTGGTAAGCTTTTGCCAATCTGCAGCCAGCTCGCGAGCACGTTGAGCTTCGGTTGCTGACCGAAACTTTTGCTTGCCACGACGTTTGCCTGCAAGGCTGAGAGCAGGATGTGCTAGGTGCATGGTCATGTCAATATCTCCGTGTGAGATTGGCGTAGGCTAGCCACTGTTTGAAAGCATTATACACTGTTTGAGCTTCTTGGTCATCCTGTGGCACTTTGATACCGCGCACCCAGAATCCTTCGTTGGTAATTTTGATCCATTCTTGACTGTTATCATCGGTGAGCAAAATATTGGAAGGCTCAGATTCCTCCCTAAACTTATATTGTCCCGTCATTGGCTGGCCTTTCTGCAGACTTGTCGCATAGCATCTGAGAAGTCTGGCGAGATTTCACTCCAGGTACAGTCAATGCGTGTGACACGCGGTTGAGCCTCAGCAGCCCACACAATGAACACAAACAGTGCCACCGCCACCAGCATAGCAACCAACACAAATACAGTGTCACGGATCATCGACGCAACAATTCCACAGTGTATTCAGTGTCGCGCATGTGGGCCACGGGCCGAAGCCAACCTTCGCGCACACACTCTGCAATTACCTGTCGGTAACTGTAAGGGCATCCTGCGCTGATTTCAAATCCAGCACGGGGTACCACAGTTATGCCATCTGGGCTGAAGCTGAAATCAGCGTGTCCTTGACGAATCGTTGTAAAGCCACTGTTAGCTCTAATTTTCATATTGCTATTATAGCAAATTTGGAATTATTGGTCAACCGTTATTTGAACAGCACCAGAGCCATCAGTGTGGCCTGCATCACAAAGCCTGTGCCAATGGTAATAATATTGAGGATATCTTTGAGAACAACCGCACGTAGAAATAATAATACTAGGCCAATGTACAGTAGCCCAACCACATCCAAAGATGGCGTCTTGTCACTGAGCCCGGTAACCAGTGCAACAAGACTGGGCACAGTGACAGCGTGTAGAGCTATGGCCGCCATCCAGCCCAGTGTGTCTGCGCTAAGTTTGGCCAGACTTTGAGTAACAAAATTACGAATAGCTTCCATGGGTATTTTGACCAGTTTCACGAACGATGTCCTTCAGCGTAAAAAATATGACGACCAATTTTGGTCAGACGAGGTTTTTTCCAGTTTGGATTTACATAGTCTGCATGAAAATACAGTGCTTTGTCTAAGCTGGGCAAACGGAAATTTTCCAACATAACTTTTTGAGCTATCAGCTCAGACTCCTGCCATGCACCGGGATGCACAGGTTTGATCTTGTGATTATTTTGGCAGGTCCAGGTAAATTGGCAAACTACTTTCTGGTATACAACATTTCTGGAATGTACTACTTCACAAACGGTATTGCCGAATCTGCCATCTTTCAAGCGATTCATGGTAACCTGCGCCACTGCGACCTTGCCTTCAAATGGTTCACCGGCAGCTTCCCAGTATATGTTGCGTGTGAGACACTCCAGTTGTTTGAACTTTTCTGTCATGCTGACATACCCGGCAGGCATGGCTTTGATGTTGCGATCCAGCACTGTGTTGTTTTGATCCACGATGCCATAGATCAAAACTGCCATAGCTGCCAGTCCCGTGATCTTGAGCACAGCAGACGCAGAAAAAGTCAATACAGAGGTAAGGGCTGAAACAATATTCATGGTAGTTTTACTTACTGAGAAGGTAGCAAAACCGGATCAAATCCGGTACAAAAATTGCCATTTTGCTCAATAACTGAGTGTATTATACACTAGATAATGGTAACTTGCAAACCGGAATGGGCAACATCTTGTGTAGATTGCGAGACCTGATTTGCTGATATTTTCTAAGATTGGCTTTGTCTACACGAGACATGGATCGATATCTTAGATCATCGTGGTCCCAGGTATCCATCTCCATGGCTCTTTCCAGTTCTGGATAACTCAATCCCAGCTGACCTTCGTCGGTACGACCATCGTCCCACAGCCCATCCGTGGGTGCAGCATCGATAATTTCTTGCTCGATGCCTAGCTCTCTGCCCATGTCCCAAACTTGAGTTTTGAGGCAATCACCAATGGGCGAAATGTCCACACCGCCGTCACCATATTTGGTAAAGAAACCCACACCGAAGTCTTCGACCCGGTTGCCTGTGCCTACCACGATGCCGTTGTTGCACTGAGCAATTTGATACAGAGTCATCATGCGCATGCGAGCTCGGCTGTTAGCAAAGGCCAATTGTTCTTGCGGATTGGGTTCTTGCTCTGAACTGCAAAAAGGTTGCACCTTTTTTTCAAACGCCGCAAACACAGTGGTCAGGTCTAAACTCATGTGTGTGACATTTTTGAATCTCGTCAACAACCAAGATGCTTGTAGTGAGCTGCGATTGTTCAACAGCTTGTTTTGCCGTATGGGCATTTGTACCACAATGGTTTTGAGTCCAGTTTTGGCGCACAGTGTGCTTACCACTGAACTGTCTATGCCACCCGAAATACCCACTACCAGGGTGTCAATTTTGGCACTGCGGGCATAGCCTTTGATCCATTTCACAATGTGATTGATACGTTGTTTGGAGTTCATGGTGTCTGTGGAGGTGGCATGGATTTCAATTTGTTCCACATTTGTGATTTCTCTTTGCATTTGTTTTCCATTTCTCGGTAAAGATCGCCTAGGCGACGCAGTTCGTCCCATTCCCGTTCTAGTTCAGTATTGGGTTGTAAAATGTTGAGACGTTGTTCAATCTGTTCCATCCATTTCAGGAGACTTTTGCCACGAATTACAATGTCAGCATCATCGCCTGCCACTGTGATCCCCGAGTTCACAACGGGACTGGGCGAGATCTTTGGCCATGTGATTTGGCCTATGCCGGTGTTTATGGCTGTGTTGGGAGCGGTTGTGGTCCATACTCCAGACCCTATGGCACCAGTGGTGTTGGACCACAGGGTTTGGCTACTGAAAGTGAGATTAGACAAGTCAGAGCTGATCAAATCTATACTGGAATCGTAAATGCCAAGCTGTGAGGTGGAGTTAGATTCCAGTTGTTGTTCCTGCAGATTGGCTATCAATGTTTGTGTTAGTCCAGTTTTTTCTTTAGTGTCCATGTTCCGTCCTCGTTGTCAATCCACTGCAGCACATCTCCAACGCCCCACCCCATGTGGTCACAAAGTTCAGTGCCTAGATCCAACAACAATTCACCAGGGTTGTCTGGATCTGGTACCACAGTTGCGGTAAACTTCATGGTCATTCTTTGCGATCCCCAAACAGTTGCAGCAGGCTGAGGAAAATATTGATAAAGTTCAAGTAAAGGCTCAGAGCGCCCAGGATTTCTTCTGATCCTGTGCTGCCCTCCACACTGACTCGTTCACGAATTTGCTGGCTGTCGTAAGCTGTCAGAGCCAAGAATATCAACACAGCCACAGCAGAGATCACAGTCTGTAGAGCTGAGCTGCCAAGAAAAACATTGATAATACTGACAACGATCACTGCAATCAAGCCGATCAGTAGATAACGTCCCCAGCCTTCCAAACTCTGCTTGGTAAAATACCCCCACAGGCTCATGACTGCAAACAGCACAGCAGCACCCATGAAGGCACCCACAATACTGCCCATTTGAAATGTCACAAAAATCGTGGCAAAACTCAA
>Ga0129333_10002538_pt1 | contig 17059 bp, 13 predicted proteins | sample CPB6_08_DNA_FD_94474 | JGI IMG/M metagenome (GOLD analysis project Ga0129333, IMG submission 94474) | Freshwater to marine salinity gradient microbial communities from Chesapeake Bay, USA - CPBay_Sum_0.6_0.8_DNA | ecosystem: Environmental > Aquatic > Marine > Coastal | place: USA: Chesapeake...
ACCACCTTTGGTTTTTGTCCAGGCAAGGCAACATGGGACCATGAGGCCGTAAGCCTCTATCGGCTTTTGCTCGTGGCGGCTGAAACGGGTACGATGCTTGATAGAGGATCACTCTCAGAGCAAGCGGATTACTGGATAGAGCTTCTAGCCTGGTTTTTGCCATTTTACGATAATCAGAAATTTGTCAGTAGAGCCAAGATGATCCTTGGGGACGGCAGCAAGGCAACACCAACCAAGCCAAAGTAAGAGGTAAGCCGTGGCGGTTACAAAGGAAACATTGGCAATATCCGTTGAAGTCGATACATCCGATTTTAACAAGTGGTCCAAGGGTATTGACGAAAGTTTTGGCCGCATATCGGACGCTGCTGAAGAGTCAAACCAAAAGTTTGAGAGGATACGTAGCACCCTAGACTTCATTAAAGCAAACATGGGCGAGATCGCCAGGACCGCTAAGGCCATGTTTGAGCTTGTTATGGCAACAAAGGCATTTGCAGACACACTGGAGTCGGCTGGAGAGTCTATAGAATGGCTAGGGAACAGGATATCTTCCACACTTGGAAGTGAGAGTTTTTTAAAAAGATCGATCAAAATTATCAGTGTAGGATTCGCGGATATCGCAAAGATACTACACAGGTATTCAATATCGTTATCAAACTTTGCTGTTTCGATACGACTGTATACCTATCAGTTGTCTAAAATGGGCGACCCCAAAATAGTAAAACTATTTTACCAATCTGTTGGGATGCTTACTCCGATCCTAGATGGTATCTCCAACGCTATAGATTTTACGGGTACGAGGATTGCAAGATTCGGTGTGTTTGTAGGAAATCTAGAGGGTTCTATCAATACGGCAGCCAATAGCTTGGCGTATTTCGTGGTTTCCACAGCACGAGGGATGAACAATTTTGGTCAGACTTTGTACAAATCTGGTCAAAACCTTGCTGTATTTGCAATCAAGTACGCAAAACTTTATCAGACTATTTTTAACAATGACATTGCGATGATTTTGAATTTCGCATCATTTGCGTTCAATCCATTTGATAAATATGTGCGAATTGCTATTGCATCACTATTAGCATTTGGTATCGCAGTCGCATCAACAGCACTTGGTCTACTAAAACTAGGACCAGCATTAGGAAAAGCAAGCGTTCATATTTTTGAGACGACTGAAGCAATCGACAAGGGAAGGAAGTTTTTAATAAGTTTCTCCCAATCGATAGGAAAGTCACTACTGGATGCCGGTTTGTCTATTCAAAGATTTGGAATAGACATTGGTAACATAAGTGGTCGTCTGAAAATATTTGCTTCATCTTTCAAAGAAAAAGATTCAGCTATTATGGTGAGTTTTGCTAGGGCTCTAGGTCTAGCATTTACGCCATTAGTACAAAAAATTGATGCTGTTAGCGAAGGAATGTCAAACTTTGCCGGACGAATTGCAAGAGTCGGCCAGTTTGTTAAAGGATTCCTACCAGCCGTAGGAGAGCTAGCTAGTACGTTCCGTTTTACTGGAACAGTTGTAAATCTAGTTGGTAAGACATTTGGCGGTTTTGGTAAAGATGCTAAAAATATAATTAATATCCTGACTGAAGTTCAAAACACACAGATCACTTTTTTGCAGGGTATGAACAATATAAGCAACACTGTTTCTGTTGCTGCTGGTGGCTTTGCAAGCCTTGGTCTGGCCCTGTTGCAAAGTGATGGAGCGGCAAGCAAGTTTGCTGGTGGTGCCGCTCTGACTATGGCAGTTGCTATCGGTGGACTTGTTTCGGTTACTAAAGCAGCTACTACAGCGATTGGGGACTTCGTAACTGGAGTTGGTGTAAAGCTATTCACGCTTTTTGATTCTGGTATACAGTTGGCCGCAGAAGATGAAGAGGCAACAGTCAGATTTACAAGATCCATTACTCGACTATCAGGTTCATTTTCTGAAGCTCAAAAGAATATCTCAATGTGGAACACCGCTTTAGTAGATATTCAAAAAAATTCGTCTGTGACTGAATCTGACGCACAAGCTTTTGCTGTCGCGATCGCTAAGCTAGGTCAAGAGCTCAACCTAACGACAGATCAACAGATCAAGCTTGCACGGAATATATCTGTATTTGCCGTAGATCAAGAAGAACTTGTTAAAACAACAGAAGCCGTCAGGCTTGCTCTTTTGGGTAACGGTAGAGCTGCTGAAGAGTTGGGAATCCACTTGAACGATGCAGCTATAAATACGGGTTCCTACTCTGAAACTGTTGGTAAAACAGTTGATGCTATGAGCGACCAGGAAAGGGTTACGGCGAGACTAATAGCTATCAACTCTCAGGCCCAAAGAGCGCAAGAGTCTTTTACCAGTAGTGGAGAATCATTAATCGATGTTTCAAGAAGGATAAAGGTATCTCAGGAAGAGATTTCATCGGCATTTGCAAAAAGCAGTATACCAGTCTACAAGTTTTTTACTTCGATTCAGCTCAGTCTTTTGAAAGCAATTGAGGGTATTTCTCAGCCAATTAAAACAGCTATATCGAACATTGCTGCTTATGCTGGTGCTACACTTATTGTTATCGGTGTAACAGTAAAATGGGGATTTACAATTGGTGTCTTAGCAACTGCCGTTGCTCAGCTAAATACTCTTATTAAGGTAAGTTCTGGTTTACAAGCATTGCTGACAACAGCGTTCACAATCACCAATACTGCCGTTGGTCAACAGGTAGTAGCCATTAACGGCCTATCGTCTGTCCTAGTTAACATGGCGAATTTTACCAAAGGTATTTTAATTGCCAGTTTAACAGCACTAGGAAGGGCATTGATGACTGTTGGTAGAACCATTTTGATGGTTACAACTTCTGTTTTGACCAATCCTCTATTTTGGAAAACAACTGCTGTTGTAACTGCAATCGCTGCTGTAATTAAGGCGGTGGATAACTTATCAGAAAAAAGTCTATTTTTACAAAGGGTGTTCTCTAAAACGACTAAAGATATTGCAGATTCAACTGACGAACTGAATAAAAGTACCTCCATATGGGATAAGTTTGGAAAAGTTATTGAATCGCTTTTTGACAAGGTAGTTTCTCTAGCTGAGTTCATTATTGGCGGTCTTCTTGGTGCTGTGAATATGGTTGCAATGGGGTTTGTAAAAATACAATCCGTATTTGCCGATGGAGAAGACGTCGAAGCATATGAACTGATGATGGAGCAATTAAGCAATGAGCTAGCAGACACATCAAAAAACATAGACAACGCTTCGTCTAGGCTTTTTGATTTTGGCGGAAAAGCGTATGCAGCAACAGCAGCATCCGGATCTGTTAGCGAAGGCTTGGATAAGATTGGATCGTCGTCTAATAAAACAGCTACAAAACTTGAGCAAATGACAGAACGCATATTAAAAACATTCAACGTACAGCGTGAGCGTTTGAAGGTTTTGGGCGATGACTATGACAGAGCTAATATACGGATACTAGAAGCTAGAGACGCAATGGATAAAGCGTCTTCTCTTCCAAAGGACGACAACAATAAAGCAAAAGCCATTGCTGAAGCAAAAATTGAGCTAATAAAGGCAGAAATAGATGCTGAAAAAACAAGATCAGATCTTGTTACTCGGATGTTGGAAGAACAAAATAAGCTTAAAATTGATGACCTAAAACTCAATGGTAAAAGAATACAAGCAATTAACATTGAATATGGTCAAAAACTTCAAGCTCTACAACAAGAGGAAGACGGTCTAAAAAAACTTGGCGGTCTACGTCTTGACGAACAAATCACCATTAATCAAACATTTAAAGCTTTGAAGGAAGCTCAGAAAGCTGAGGTCTATTCAGCTAAAATTGATAATTTGAAAAAGGTAAAGGATCTAGAAAACCAGGTTAATAAAATTCGACTTGAAGGTTCAAAAGCAAGCCAAGATCAAATTCTTTCTATTAGTTTGAAAAACGAACAGCTAAGAGAAGAACTAAATCAACATTATAAAATTGCCGCAGCAACGTCAGATCAAAAGAAAGCATCTGATGCTATTTTAAAGTCTGGTTATCAGGCTTTGGATCTACTAAAACAACAGGAAATTGCTAGATTCGACAATGCTAGGAGTGTGGAGCTTGCCGGTCAGGTTAGAGATTTGGATAAGGCTTATCGCGAAGTAAATCAGACTGCTTTTATGGGAATACAGTCTGAAAAACAAGCAAGGCTCGAGACAATTCAAGCAACACAAACAAAAATGCAGCTAGATGGCCGTCTGTTAGATGGTCAAAAACAGCAACTTGACATGCAAAGATCGATTGCATCGATGATTGCTGAGAAGCAGGTTGCAGCACTTATGCGATCTAATAGTCTTTTTGGTGAGCAATTGCAGAGCCTTAAAGAGTATTTCTCTATTTATAGAGATTTGATTGGAATGTCTGCAGGGAAGATTTTTGATGGTCTTGAGAATATCCTCGATAATTCAATAAAATTGATAACTAGGTTTAAATCAGAAGTAAAAGAAATTGGCCCGTCGAAACAGGCCGATCCAAGTGGTATCGGTCCATCTGCTGGCGGTGCATCCGCTCCTGCTGAACAACCGTCATTTATTTCATCAATGATTTCTAAAGGTGCAGAAGCTGCAACTCAAGCAATCGATTCTGTATCGTCAACCGTTGCGTCAATGGTTCCAGAAGGCATGATGCAGATCGGTTCCGATATTGCCTCGACTGTTGGTGAGATGGGCAATATCTATATGATGATTATGAAAATGGTCATCAATGCTCCAGCTATTATTCTTAGTGCCATGGATAGCATGACTCAAGTTGTCGAAAACCTGATAAATTTCCCAGAAAATCTTGTCCAATCTCTAACAAAACTAGACGAGATGCTCGCTAGTTTTATCGATAATTTCCCGCAAGCTATGCAGTCAGCTATGGATAAAGTGCCTGGAATTTTAATAAAGATTGCTGAAAAAATACCAGATTTTCTCATAAATCTTATGGAAGAATTGCCGAACATAGCGGAAAAACTTTCAGAAGTAATACCAGTTATATTGGCTAAAATACTCGATAAGCTACCGGCGATAGCTGGTTCATTCATAAAAGCTATGTGGAATATGACCGTTGGGATGATTCGTGGATTCTTTAAAGGTCTTGGCAGTGTTTGGAAAGGCGAAATGCCAAAGATCGTTAACACCGATAAGATGGTAAACGATATTAAAAAAGGTGTTGGTAAGCTAACAGAAGTAACCGACAAAATATTCAAGGTCGGAGACATTACGGAAGTAGCTAAGAAACAGGATCCAGGAAAGAATATTGCCGAAGCTATTGAACAGGCAACACAACGCTCATCAAACTGGTTATCAAATGCTTGGAAAAACTTAATTAAGTTCATCCGTGATGTTTGGCTGTTTATTTATGACAAAGTGATAATGCCACTTATCAATGGTCTTCGTGCGATTTGGATATGGATATATGATCGGGTTATCATGCCACTTATTAACGGTATCAGAGCCGTTTGGCTATTTATCTACGATAAAGTTATTCTCCCGATTATTGACGGTATTAGAGCTGTATGGATGTTCGTCTACGAAAAAGTCATTCTCCCTTTGATAGATGGAATATCGGCAGTTTTTACCTTTATTTGGGACAATATTCTAAAGCCGTTTGTGGATGGTGTTACTGGTATTTTTACCTTTATTTGGGACAATATTTTAAAACCGTTTGTAGAAGGTATTGGCTCAATATTTGACACTATTTATAACACTGTGTTCAAGCCGTTCATTGATGGTACACAATCGTTCTCGGATAGTTTCTCCACCAATGTTGTTGAGCCGATCAAAAAGGTTTTCGAGGACTTTACGAAGGGTGCTAAAGAGACATTTGACGCTATATCCGATAAGTTCAATAAATGGATCGGTGACGTTAAAGGTGCATTTGATACCGTTGGGAAGACTGTAAGCAGTTGGGGAAGTAAGATCTGGGATGGTCTATCCGGAGCTGTTGGTAACATCGCTAAGGTTTTTGGTGAGTGGGGATCTGCGATTTGGAATGGGTTTAAAAACCTCATAGGCGGTACTTTCTCTGGCTTTGGAATGGATATTTTCAATGGTCTTAAAAATGCTCTAGGTACTATTGGTGATACATTTTCAAAGTTAGGCGGAAAAATCTTTGACGGGTTGAAGGGCGGAATAGACGGGATAGGAAATGTTCTATCCAAGATGTTTTCTTTTGACGGTGGCGGCAAAGGTTCAGTCGAGAAATTCATCGGATTAGATTTCCCATTTGTCAGTTTTGCTCAAGGTGGTTTTGTCCCAGGAAAAGCGTCTGTTCCTGGAGATTCTTCCGCGAATGACGTTATACCAGCCTTGCTATCTCCTGGTGAGTTTGTGCTTCCTCGTGGTGTCACTGAAGATGCAGCATTTATGCGGGTTGTTATGGCTAAAATGGAAGGTAAGGAAGTACCACAGTTTAAGCTTGGCGGTTGGATAGGAAAGGCTGTTGATGGTGGGTCCAAGGCTATTGGTGACATTGGCGGCGGTATCAGTGCGGTAGCTGGACCTATATTAGAAAATTTGATACCTGACTACGTCAAAGATCTTTACGAATCTGTAAATAGGTTCATTAGTGGTATTGACCTTACCAAGCTACTATCAGATCCAAAAGGCGTACTTACTGACGCAATCAAATCAAATATCAATGCTTTCTCTGATAGTTTCAAAAAGATGGTAAAACCAACAGGATTTGCCGAAGGTGGCTTTGTAACTGGTCCCGGTGGTGTTGATAACATTCCAGCCATGCTAAGCAACGGTGAATTTGTTATGAATCGTAAAGCGGTTGACGCGATTGGTCTACCTGCTCTAACGGCAATGAATTCTGGTAAGCAAATTGGTGGTAGCGTTACAAATAACGTCAGTATCAACTTAAAGATTGAAGCTAAAGACAAGATCGACGAGGCTTTTGTTAAGCAAAGACTTATGCCAGCCATACGGGAAGAACTAAAACGAAACTCTTTGGACGGTAGGGCAATTGTCTACGGGTCCGGCGTGAGGAAGTAAATGCCAATAGGACAAGGTACATCTCCGTATGATGGTTATTTAGGTTCACGATATTTAAAAGTATCGTATTTGACTGATCGCATCCTGGCTGACCTTGGGATGCAGGTCTTTGCAATTACGGCAAGTGCTGTTGGGATGCAGGTAAACCGTGTTATTTACAACACGAAAAATTTGCGAATCTTGATGGACTTCCCAAGCCGTGGGACAGGAGAAGCATCGACACCGATATCTACAATTGCCAAAAATGGAAACTTGGTAACAGTGACGTGCCTTCTACCTCATCGATTTATGGAAGGTATGGGAGTTTCACTTTCTTCATCTAGTCACTCAAACTTAAACGGTACTTATACAGTAACTAGTGTCCCCAGTGATACGAGCCTAACATTCAACGTCAGTGTAGGGTCATCGTTTCCTGATGTCATCGACTACGGGACGATTTCTACAGTACCTGGGAAAAATTGGGTAGTCACAAATGGAAATCAGTACCCAGGTGATTTTAGCCCCGTGAACGTGAATACTGACATTGTTGAGCAGGTATTCAGGACAAGTGGTGTATTAAATACCTCTATAGTTTGTGATACTCAAGTACCGAACGGTGTCTTTATAGACACACTCGCAATACTTAATCATAACCTGACAAACTCAGGCACAATCACAGTTGATTTTTCTACTACAAATGACTTCGTTTCTGGGGAAACCATCGTTTTAACTCCAGATACAACAAATGACATTATCTATATTTCTCAGTCTATCCCAACGCAATCCTGGAGGTTCTTACGATTTACTTTTTCAGACTCTAAGAACGCTGCTGGTTATTTGCAGTGTGGTGCTATTGTTTTTGGAACATCACTGATTTTCAACGGAGAAAACATCGTCGACAACGTGACGAAAGTATCGAAGCACTTTGCCGACAAAATACAGACTGAAGGATTTACGTCAGTCGCCAGTGATAGAGCTTTGCGGTCAAGTGTACAAATAGAGTTCAGAAATCTAGATTTTTCTAAGGATAATTATTACATCCTTAAAACAGTTTTTAACTACGCCCGTACAAATTTAAAATGTCTTTGGATACCAACACCAGATACTCCTACCAGGTTTGCTATATTCGGAAAACTTCCATCTCTCCCATCTGAAACACATAATAGTAAAGGTCCGACTCAGGATTATATCGATATGTCTATCGAAGTGGATGATTCAATATGAGCGGATCTGATCGCAAACCTTATCTATCTGCAACGGTGTTAGACCAGAATCTTTTGGATTCATGTCACGATAACCTTGAGTGTTCACTTGAGATCGTGGCAGACATTGAGACAACGGACGGTGTTATACGAATATCAGAAAGAAATAAATATATTGTCCAAAACGGGGTTGGTAATTTCTACGAAGCGAGAACCAATATTCCTGTGATTAGTCGGACAGTAGGAGACTGGCTTGTTCCAGAAATCCAGTTTTCAACTCTTCAGCTAGAAATATCGAATGTTGATGGTCGTTATAATTCTTACCTACCATGTGGCACGAGCTATAGCCCATGGATCAATAAAACAGTTACGGTCAGGATGGGTCTTGGTGAGGCAGGTGACACATTTTTTACAATATTTTCAGGTCGTATTACTGATGTTGGTGGTTTCAAACGTAGCGTCAAATCAGTCACAGTTATTGCTCGCGATGTATTCGATACACTCACATCTGAGTTTCCAAAATCAGTAATCCGTCAGAGTGACTATCCATATGCCCAAGACGGTGTCATAGGAAAAATAATCCCCGTAATATATGGTGATTGGACGGTATCACTCGACCCTGAACCAGCTATTATCGCTACTTTTGTTGTAAATGGAGATGATCCAAACGTAAAAGATGGCGATAGAAACCCGGTACAAGTATTAATCACAAACCACGATCTCGCCTTTATTGATTCTGAAAATATTTATCTAAAAAAAGGTGACGCATACCATCTTGTACCTTCTTCTGACGTAACTATAGGGTCTGGAAATAGATCATTTTCTGTCAGTCAAGACCAAAATGGTACATGGGTTGGTGGTGAGAAATATCAATACGATCAAAGTGATTCTTTTTTTGTACGAGTAAAAGGAAAGAGTCTCGATGGTTACGACGACAACATCGTTGCCCAAGCACGAGATATCCTAATTACTCATGGTGGTATTGACGCATCTTATCTTGATCAAAACTGGACGACTTTTCGTGACAAGGCATTTCCTCCACAAAGCGCAATCGCTAATTTTAAGAGTCGAATATTCCAAGTCGAATCAACACCAGTCATCCAATATGTATTATCTCTTCTTGAGCAAGTTCGTTTAGAACTATTTGTTAGTCGAGATCAAAAGCTGAAGATTAATAGCCTTCATCTAGAAGACTTTTCTATTCAACCGTACACAATAAAAAATTGGGATATTGTTCTAGATAGCTTCAATATCTCAATCGATGAACGGCAAAATTTTAACAGATGCCGTGGTGTATTTGATCTTCACCCAGATCGTAACGAAAACGCTCAGAGCACTCCAATTTTCAGGAATCAGTCTGCTATAGATCAAATAGGTAATAAAGAAATATCCAAGCAGATAACTTTCCCGAACTTATATGAGCCACAAGCTGTCAAGTATCAGGTCCAAGAAATTTTAAAAATAGCGAGTTCTACGATTGAACTAGTGAACTGCGCTACCACTTGGCGATCTACCCTAAAAGATATTGGGGATATTGTTAAGTTATCTGTCCAGATTGGTTCTGTTCAATACACAGACGTTCCTGCAATGATTCGCGAAATCGGATATGATCCAGTAGGATTAAAATTGCCGATGAAACTTTGGGTATTTGCGATGTGTCCTTTTCCTGGATACACGCCAAACTTTGCGGGGACGGTAGGCGGATATAACGCAGTCATTACGGAGGAAACATAATGGCGGTTGTCATTTCGGTTGTCCCGTCTCCAGGTAGTTCAACAAATATGTCAGATGCCTTAGCTCCAACAGGCTCAGGAAACATTGGTGCCGACATTGGACAGGTTGCTAACGGTGGATACACGCCACTAGTAGGAAACCAATCTGCAAACCAAGGTTCTAAAGATCTTTATCTTCGTCATAATTCGGTCGACGATCCGATTACGGACGTAGAATTTTACCTTGCACCGTACACAGGTGTTTATGGAGGTCCAAAATCACCAGCTATCGATTATGCAGAAGTAATATCTGCTGGATTTTCCGATGGTGGTGGTACGCCTAATAATACTGATGGTCTTAGTTCAGGACTTCACATTGATATGTCTTATAGCGTAACCACAGGATCTCAGTTTGCACCAGCTCGTGAGTCTACTGGTCAAGTTCGAGTTTTTGGTAAAATTTATAATTCAAATCAAGTAGGTATCCAGACTAATCCTATCGGACTTCATAAAGACGCCTGTTTTTATTACGACGGCGTATCTAACTCTGCTCCAATAAACGCATTGGACGGAGTTATAGGGAAAGAAGGAGATACGGTAAGGGGAAACAGGGCGCATTTGCGTTTGAGGTACTACTTGCCATTATCGGCGTCTGTCAACGGTCTGATTCAATGGTCATTTGTTACACTATTTAGTTATACCTCGTAAAATGATTGAAAATTTTGACAAAGTAAAACTCAGATGGCGGTTTGATTTTGCGAGCGGTTTGACCCGTTATGGTATGTGGTCACTTCCAGCGCAGACTCAGGAAGATATGGCAGCCTATCAAAATAAAGAAGGACTCATTCGAGCTTCAATAGAAGCGCAAGATATTTTAAATGCTGACGTAAAGACGTTGGCTGAGTGCGACGGATGGGACTTTCTAAATTTTCAATGGTTAGCTGCTAGGTTTGGTATGTACGTTGGATGGGATAAAATAGTAGGGCTTAAACTAATCACAAGACAATCGGTCATAACTGTTTTTACATCTGGTGATGTTAAGACACAGCCAAGAACTTTAGATATTAACTTTGCGACTTTTGGAAAGTGAGGACGAGCCATGACTTTAGTAGGAAAAAATAAGCTTGACCACCCGTCTTTAGGATCAACTGGCGGAGCTGGACTTCACACGTCTATTGAAGCTTTGTGGACAAAAGTGTCTGATAACCTTTCCGCACGATGGCAGCAGTATCTTGCTGTTCAAAATAGCGGTTCTTTTACATTTGAACACAACTTTAAAGTGCCGTTTTCAGATCTTAGAGTACACCTGTACTCGGTAGTTTCTGGTAGTGCAACTAGGCTTTCAGGATGGACTGTCTCTGCCACTAGTGGCTTTGAACAAACAAAGATCGACGTTACTGCACCATCTAGCGGTGGTCCATGGTCTGAAGTGTATCTGTACGTCTCTCACGAGCCAATGGACGACAAGCTAAGTCTGTCCGGTGGAACGATGACCGGAAACCTCGTCCTTAATGCGAATCCATCGGCTAACCTTGGCGCAGCTACCAAGCAATATGTCGATACTGCCGATGCTTTGAAAGTCGCAAAAGCTGGCGATAGCATGACCGGCGATCTCGCGATGGGATTAAATAAGATCACTGGCCTAGGCGCTCCAAGTGCCGATTCTGATGCATCAACCAAAAAGTATGTTGATGACCAAGATGCATTGAGAGTCAGTAAATCCGGTGACACAATGACAGGTGCTCTTGCAATGGGCTCCAACAAGATCAGTGGTCTTGGAACACCGACAGTTGATACTGATGCGTCAACTAAGAAGTATGTAGACGACCAGGCTGCTCTTAAGCTTTCGCTGACTGGCGGAACGATGAGCGGCGTTCTGAGTATGGGTAACGGCACCACTAATTATAAGATCAGTAATGTTGCCGATCCTTCTGCGTCGTCTGATGTGGCAACGAAAAGCTATGTCGATAGTTTGGCTCAAGCTCCTACCAATAGTTATTACGATGCTGGTAACTCTGGTTCCTCTATAACTATTGATTGGAGTCTAGGAACTATTCAAAAGGTAACAATTTCTGCTGCTACTGCCATTAATTTCATTAATGGTGTTGCAGGAGGGACATATATTTTAATTATGGTACAAAATAGCAATTTTTCCAGATCCTGGACACAACCTGTTAAGTGGGCTGGAAGTAGCCAGCCATCATGGAGTACCAGTGCTGGTCAAGTAGACATTGCGTCGTTCCTGTATGCAAATTCGACGTGGTACGGTGGCGCAAACTTAGCTTTTAGTTGAGGAATTTCTATGACTATAAATTATTTCGCCCCGGCAGGGGTCAATATTAAGAGTATTTTAGGAAATTTTTTAGGAGGCAATGTTAATGCCAATTGCATTGTAACAAAAGGTGATTATGCTTATTTTGGTGGTGCTTTTACTAGTTATTTAAATCCAAATGGAAAGTCAGTAAGTTGCATAGGTGTAGCTAAGATTAATTTAAATACATTATATTTTGATCCATTGTTTGATGCTTCTCTTGGTGCAGGAATTGGTACAACTAATTTAAATGCTATTGCTGTTGACGACAACAATGGATTATTTGTAGCTGGAAACTTTAGTACATGGAAAGGACAAACAAGATTAAGATTAGCTAAACTAGACGCCACTACTGGGGCTCTTGACAACACATTTGATACAAGTAACGGTTTTAGTTCATTCCCTACGTGCATGTTATTCGACGGTAATGGTGGATTAATATTAGGAGGATCTTTCTCAACATACAGGGGAACTAGCGTTAAATATTTAGTAAAATTAAACACCACAAATGGAGATATTATTAGTCAATTTGATACCGCAACAGGTGCTGACTCAGGTATCAATGGAATGGCTATCGATGGAAATGGGAACTTATTTATTTCAGGCGCTTTTACTAGCTACAAGGGAACAACTAGGCAGCGTATAGCTAAGATTAATGCAACAACAGCAGCACTAGATACTACATTCAATACAGCATCTGGTTTTACTACCACCATTGGAATGTTGCTTTTAGATGGAAACGGTAGCCTCTTTGCATGTGGTACATTCAGTTCTTATAAAACAATAACTAGACAAAACCTAGTTAAAATAGACGCCACTACTGGAGCTATTGACACCACATTTGATACAAGTAGCGGATTCGATAATACTGTTACTAAAGTATTTTTAGATGGAAGCGGTAGTTTGTACGTAGGTGGTAATTTTTTAAATTATAAGGGTTTATCTAGACCTTATTTGGCTAAAATAAACGCAACTACTGCAGCAATTGATACATCATTTGATACTTTGTCAGGTATGGAGTCAGGTGTAGTTGAAATCGCTAAAGGTATTGGTGATAATTTATTTATAGGTGGTGGCAACGGATCATATAAAACTGAATTTTATGGTCGCTTGGTAAGTATAAATAAGAATACTGCAAGTCCATCAGACCAACAGAAGATAAATAGATTTAATGGTATTGTATACAAAGTCATAAAAGTTGGTAATTACATTTACGCTGTTGGTTCTTTTACGAAGTATGTTAATCCAAATGGAAGTACGTCAAACTGTCAACGTGTAGCTAAGATAAACTTACTCACAGGTATGTTGGACACAACATTTGATACATCCAGTGGAGCTGACAATACAGTAAACGATGTGTTTTTAGATTCTGGTGGCAATTTAATTATTGGCGGAACATTTCAGAACTATAAAGGCACAGCAAGACAGCGAATAGCGAAGATAAACGCTACTACTGGAGCTCTTGATACCACATTTGATACAAGTTCTGGTGCAAATGGTGACGTTAATGCGATTATAGGTGCAGACACAGGAAATTTATTTGTTGCTGGTGGATTTTCAACTTACAAGACAGTTTCTAGACGATCGGTCATGAAGATAAACGCCACTACTGGAGCTCTTGATACCACATTTGATACAACCTCTGGATCAAACTCTGCATTATTTGCACTAGCTTACGATGGTAATAACGGTCTCTATATCGGAGGTGGTATAACTCAATGGAAGAGCGTAACGAATAGACAGTATGTAATAAAAGTAAACGCTACAACGGCAGAACTTGATGCGACTTTTGATACAGCGAGTGGAGCAAGCGCTTTGGTATACTCTTTGGCTCTTGATGGTAATGGCTCTTTATATATTGGTGGAAATTTCCAACAATATAAAACAGTTGCTAGGCAGCGTATAGCTAAGATTAATGCAACGACAGCAGCACTAGATACTACATTTGACAGTTCTACTGGTGTAGACAACACAGTTTTCTCAATTGTATTGAACGGTTCTGGTGATTTGTTTTTAGGTGGTGTTTTCACTACTTGCAAAGGAATTGGAAGACAAAGATTAGCAAAAATTGATGCCACGACGTCTGCATTAAATACAGAATTTGACACTACAGAAGGACATGATGGCGTTGTACGATCAATTTTGTTAGACAATGCAAATATTTTTGTTGGTGGCGGATTCAATACTTATAAAGGATATGTACACGGAGGAATAACTTTGGTAAATGCTTCAAATGCCCAAAACTTGGGATGGTAATTATCAAAAATATTCATTTTAGTGATAAGTAAGAACATCACACTAGGAACACCGTGATAAAAAAATCACGGTGTTTTTTTATTTTCCAAAAACTGCCACATAGAATCCATTTACTTCTCCAACTCCAACCTTGCTATAATCACCGTACATAATTGCCGCATGACCTGGGCTAGTGTCCCATCCTCTAACAGCAGATTTCTCATCTGGATACCCACAAGCGACGATCTCACCTAAAGCTTCGGCTCCGCACTTTCGAGCTCTTTGCCAAAACTGAGACCCATCACTACCGACATGCCCACAGATATTGCGCGGTTGAATATCCTTAGCGTGGGCTATAGCGGCGCAATTCAGGTAGGTGTCTTCAGATACCGTGGGAAGACCGCGAGCGATCCTAGCGGCATTTATAGCGGTCACAATGCGGTTTTCCCCAGGGTATGGAGTCGGAATCGGAGGGACGGGTACAATGATAGGTCCATCCCCAGGACAAGCGGGGCAAACAGGGCACTCTTGACGGGGGATCGGTTGGGCCTGGACCCACTCGACCTCTTTCTCTTTCTCGTGTCTTTCCGTTGAGCAAGCAAAAACAAGGAACGGGATAAGCCATCTCATACGCTTCTCCTTTTACTCAAATTCTAAAATGATGGTGTACCAGTGGAAATATGGGCTACGGTCCCAATTCCCATGACCGACCCCGACGGTCTTTAGATAGGGATCTGTAAGAGCAAAATTACTATTTGGATCTCTCAGCCACATGCCTACGGCTGTACGAAAATCCTTGACGTTACAAGCTACCATCTCATAACCGCCAACACTCTCGCCACCGCACCGTCTCACTCTTTCTGGGAATTGTTGACCGGCTGGACCGTTGTTTGTACAGATCCTCAGTCTTGCTTGATATTCTGACCATGTTTTAGCGGCGCAAGTCAGATCATCACGGATCTCTACGGCTGGCCTATTTGCCTTCTCGCGGATCTTGTTGACGATATCTCTCATCTCTTCAATTGATTCAGACTGGGCTACTATCTCGTACATTTAACACCTCATTCCGCGCAACGGATACACTCTTCTATGGTTGGTCTATCGTGATTATGGCGATATCTCCACCATTGGACGGACTCTATAAAAATCAGTAAAGCCCAATTTACAACTAAAGGCCAAAGTGAATAGTGCCATGTATATGCTAGTTTTATAACGCAACCAACAAGACCCAAAAGATGCAAATAGGCTCGATCTTTTACCAAGAAACTTGCTACGAAAACTACCGTTCCACACCATCCAATACTTGTCCATATTTCTTCTGTCATCAAAAACCCCGAGTATTTCGCGAAAAATCTGTTTAACTGCTATAATCAGTAATCACCACAAAAGGAGAAAACTATGGACCAGTCCCGCCAGGGATCTTGGGTCGATCGCTTTCTATTCTTTACGGTAATTGTTTCTTTTTTATTTTGCCTTAGCTCTATATCCGAACTTTACACCATGTTGAAAGAATTTAGAGAGCATTACGAATACGTGAATCAGAGAATTGGAGAGCTTGAGATTGAGTCGGCACAAAATACGAACGACATAAGAACGATTGAAAATATGATCTTCAACAATATGGAGGTGAACCAATGAATCCTATTAAAGAAACCATGGATCTTTTGGATTTAGTTAAGACTATTGCCGAATGTTACCGCGAAGCAATGCGAGATGGTCATGTAAACTGGATGGATGTACCAAAATTTCGCCCTGTACTTTCAAGTCTTGGTAAAGCTGTTGATGGAGCAGACAAAGTGGAATCTGAACTAAAAGACTTGGACATGGCTGAGCTTATTTTGATTGCAAATAAACTGCGAGAAATCGCCACAGTTTTGAAGGCGGGTAAATGATGATTCCTGACGTTTACCCTTATGCAAATAAAATTGTATCGCCTTTGTACATGTCTAAAGGGAAGTTTGTTCCACGTGGTATTGTTGTTCACTATCTTGCTGACCGCAACGTGGGACGAGCCATTGACAATCTCAAAACTCAAGGGCTTGGATATCACCTTATCATCGACCGGGATGGCACTATCCACCAGACAACTTATCTCAGTCATGCAGTCTCACACGCTGGCGAGGCAAGCTGGAATAAAATCTCCCCAAACAGGCACTTTTTGGCTGTTGCCATATCGAGTTGGGGAGTCCTCACTCCCAAAGACGGAAAACTTGTGGCATGGAATGGATCACAAGTTGGATCTCATGAAGCTCAAAAACGAACCGGTAATCTCTCTAAGACTGAATACTGGTGGGATATAGCTACTCGGGGTCAAGAGCGCGAGCTGATGAAGTTTCTAAAGTGGTGCTGTGAGCGTGGCATCGAGCCAAAAAATATCTGTGGTCATGACGAGTGCGCTTTACCAACTGGAAGAAAGCCCGATCCAGGTGGTGTCCTTTCCATGTCCATGTCAGATATCAGGAAAGAACTTGCAAAATAGGCGTCACATACTTGTTTTTAAGATTCGAGTCGGCCCTCCTGTCTACATTGAAGCTACTAAAGAGGTAGCTGAAATGGGACGGGAACAGGGCTTTAAGATCACTGACCCCATCACAGGCGAAAAAACTCACCTACTATTGCGCGAAGT
>Ga0129333_10002541_pt1 | contig 17049 bp, 16 predicted proteins | sample CPB6_08_DNA_FD_94474 | JGI IMG/M metagenome (GOLD analysis project Ga0129333, IMG submission 94474) | Freshwater to marine salinity gradient microbial communities from Chesapeake Bay, USA - CPBay_Sum_0.6_0.8_DNA | ecosystem: Environmental > Aquatic > Marine > Coastal | place: USA: Chesapeake...
GATGAATGCCATTTATCCGCTGTAATATCATATGGACCTCCTTCTGGGAGATTTATACCAACAATATCATGTAACACAAATGTACAACCCCACGAACCATAATTACTCCATTTTTTAAAACCAATAGTATAATCCCAACTTTGCAATCCTATGTCAAGATAATCGTCTGGTAATTTTACATCAGGCATTGAATAACCAACCCATTGACCAACCTCTCCCGGTACATTAAATTTACCAGAAGTTAATTTTACAGTTTTGATATTTGGCGCACTTTCAAAATTTTCTATATTTTGTTGTTTTGAAAAAAATATAGCAACGATTATCACAACCAATAAAACAGCAAATGACATAAAAGCTTTATTTTCTTTGCCCGTATTAATACTTAAAATAGTTATAATACTTATAAATACAAATACAAATGTAACAATTGACGCGATGTTTACAGTATTAGTATTTTGAACTATTTGATTGCTTCTATTTATTTTATTTTCATATTTCTTCAAAGCATCCTTTGAACGCATAATCTTATTTCTTGAATCTGTTATGTCTTGTTTTGCAGATAGCACATTTTCACTGTAGAGTAATGATTTATTATTTAATCTATTTTCACCTGAAATTACTATATGTTCTTTTAAATTTATAAAAATAGGAGCTACTGACATTTTTAATATTTTTTCCATATCACTTTTATTGTTAGATATCAGTTGCATACTATGAAATATAGAATACATCAATTTCATACGACACATTTGATAAAAAGTCTTAATATCATTTATATAATTTTGATCAGAATATTTAATATCATCACCATTAAGATAATTTAAATGTGTTAAAATATCTACTTTAAATACATTAAATAAATTTGAAACAGCAATATCGCTTGTGATAGTAAAATCATTTACAGTATTATTAATGCCTAATCTAGATATACCCATTTTAATTGTATAGTAATTATCTCTAGTATATAATGAAATGCCGTTATCAGTGTATACATATCTACAACGAATATTGAAACTATCTGTTATAATGCTTTTATTGTTCTTTTTAAGATCATACACATTGTTATAAATTTCTTTGATAACGTCTATGTAAAATAAATACATTTTGATATCATTTGATGCATATGACGATATATCGTAATCTATTATTTTTGTATTTATAGACGGTATTGATGATTCAATGTCAAATGTTTTAGTGTTTGTGTGGTAAAAATACCCTGAACCATCAGACGTTTTCTTAATATACTTATGTGAAAAGTACATATACATTCCACCATTCCAACTATGAATCATTTTAATTGGATAATACGTATTCTTCTCCAATGTAATTTTCCCGACTACTTCATTTGCATTTCCAGAATCATTCATAATCATCACATCATTTACATAGAAAGAAAAGGTTCCACTTGAAAAAACATGAAAACTGAATTCTCCAGATAAATCATTTGTATAAAAATATCCGTTATATTCAGTATCCATATCATATCCTTTGTTTTGTATTGAAATTTCTATAGACGAAACTACCTTATCATCTCTTGTCTTTCTATCACATAGCAACCCATCAATATATACGTTTTTTGTTTTTACAACACGTTTAAATTCGTCTTCATAAAACTCCTCTTGATAAGAAGATACATCAAATATTGTTTTATTTGCAAGAATATAATTAACAAATTGTTTATTGTATGTTATATAATCTTGATTATTTATAAAATTTGAAAATATTATTTTCATTAAAGATGATTCTGAAAGTTTTTCATCAATTGAATCGATATCCCTGTTGATGTTATATAAAGAAATTATTTTTGTATGTAAAATATCATCTTTAATATCCATATCTATTTTATAATTATAAATAAAAAAAATTAAGCAGAATTCAATAATATGTCTTCTGTTGGTTTTTTCCAGTATTTTTTGCTAGACTTGGTTTGAACTATAATCATAACTTCATAAATGTAATAAGCAAGTGCAATAATATATAATGTACCAAATATTGACAATTTTGAAGAGGTTGACAATATATCATTTAACACGAAAATAATAATAGCCAAAGCAAAAAAATGTAATATTAGTTTTGTAGTAGCATCCATTATTTTTGAATCACGCATTAATATATCAATACTATTTTCTCCTCGATGAGCCATATTGTCTGAAAGCCTATCGACTTCCATCATATCTTTTAGTTCTTTATCTAAACCAGTTGCGACAAGACTATTTGCAATCATTAAGACAATATTATCAATATTATAAAATAGTTTTGTTTTAATATCTCTTATAGAATTATCAACAGATAATTGCTGTGAAATAAATTTATATTGTTCTAATTCATAATTTTCTTTGAATATTGTCATTGCAGTTTCTTTGAGTTGTTTATTAGTATCAATAATTGCATTTCGTTCATCTAATGTTTTCTTAATATTAATGTCAATTTGTCGCTTCAAATCATCAATACTTTTTACAGTATTTAAAATATCTCTTCTCATTTCCGCTTCATTTTTCTTTATTTGCTCCTTCAATAATTCTTCATCGGTTATTATTTGTTGTTTTTCATTTCCAAGTTCCTGTGTTAATGTTTTTAATTTGTCATCTAAATTTTGTATTTCAATATTTAATTTGTCAATTTCACTCTCGTTTGATTCAAATTCTAATACCATTGCATTTAATTCAATCTGTAATTTTTTATAATACATTTTTCTTGCATATGCAATATCTGTTGCTAATTTTGCTTTTATTTTTGATTCTTGTGTCAAAAGTATTTGTTCCATTTTTCGTTGATCTGCTTTTTTCCTTGCTACTTCAGCTAATGCATGCTGCACATCAACCGATGTTAAGTCTAACCCAAGTTGATCTAAACGTTCTTTTTCTAGAATAGCTTCTTCGGTTGCTTTTTTTGCTAATTCTGTATTACGAATATGTTGTTCCAATTCAGCAGAAGCTTCTCTGTTGATCATTTCTTCTTCTTGTATTAATGTTTTTAATGATAACTCTTGAATTCTTGCTGCAAGTAATTTGGCAGCTTCTTCGTCTTTCACTAATGTTGCTCTTTCTAAATCCATTTTTTCTTTATTGATACTATCCGCATATTTTTGTTTATTAACTTCTAATTTATTTCTCAAATTTTGGATTTTAATCGATAATTGTTTATAGTCTTCAAGATCTTCTTTAAGTTGTTGCTCAGTCAGCATTTGGGCTTCTTTCATTGCTTTTTGTTTTAAGAATTCGGCATTTATACGCAATCTCTCTTTTTCTTCTGAAGCTAATTTTAACCAAAGACGTTTGATTTCAATATCTTTTTCTATAATTTCTTGTTCATTCTTTTGAATTTCATCCATTAAATCTGCATTTTGTTGTTTTTTCTGTTCAAGTTCATTATTGAGTTGTTTTAATTCATCAGCATATTGTTTTTCTAAATCAGCTTTTTTCTTTAACTCATCCTGTGCTTTTTGAGCAGCTTCTTGTGCCATTTTTAATTTATGTTCCATTTGTTTTTTAACTTCTTCATATTCAATCATTTTATTATCATACCATTCGTCGTATTGGTCAGTATTGTAAAAGAATCCCCTTCCATTTGATGTTTTTGGTATATTTTCATGTGAAAAATATACAGATAATACTCCAGGACCACGATTGTTTCCAAATCTTATTTTTATAGGATAATACGTATCAGCTTTAAGATTTATCACACCAGACCTTTCTTGACTAGGGTGTATCCCTTGGTTATTCACAACCAACGTATTTCCTATCCACAAAAAACTTTCATCATCAGAATTTGTGTAAAATGTAAAATTGCCACTATATTTTCTAGTAAAAAACCATCCATTAAATTCTACATTATATAATTCTCCAGATCCAGTAAACATATTCAATATTTCTACATTTTTTCCACTTTCCATTAACATACCATCATCATATTTTTGGTAACCAGTTTTACGTTCCCATACAAGACCATCTACATAGTATGGAAAATAATGACCATCGCCATTCGACGTTTTTGGTATATTTGCATGAGAAAAAAATATAGATGTTGTTTTTGGATTATTAATACGTGCATTAAATGGGTAATATGTATTTGCTTCTAATTTTATTTTTCCGCTTCTCTCTCGTACACCATCTAATCCATTATTACTTATCACAAGTTCTGGACCTACGTGTAAATAGCTATCTTTATCAGAATTGATATAAAATGTAAAGTCTCCGCTATAGTTTTTGGTATAAAAATATCCCATATAATCCATAATTGAATATTCGGTAGTTTGAATTTGCGAAGTATTAACTACTATACCAGATTCAAGATGCTCTCCTTTTCCTTTCGATTTTTCCACCAACTTTTCAGGAATTCCAAATAATTCCCATTCTGATAATACAACACATCTATTACCAGGACCTCCATATACAAGACTATTAATAATTATAGCATAATAACGGTATATACTTGTATTTGATAGTTTAAACTCGTGATAATTTGGAAAATCGTCGTATTTTATATTTTGACGTTCGTCAATTAAGACCCATTTTCCTGATTTCGGATTGTTGTATGATGCGTCGTCATTTGTTGCATATATTTTGAAAAAACTTGGACCATACGCAAAACAGTTTTGACCGAATCCACAGTTGTTATTTTTTACTGCGTGCAATATATATGATTTTAATAATATTTTTTCTCCCAAGTCAATTACAACATAATCACCATAGTAATTTGTATCATTGTTGAAGAAATAATTTGTTAATGCACCACTTGCAAATCCATTATTGTGATTATAATTAGGAGCAGATACATAACACGGAGGCCATGTGTTTTTATGTCTATTAAATGCATTATATGCAGCACGAGGACCTAGTGTTAAATGAGAACTTGCCCAACATCTTACATTAATTCTATCAACATAAGTTTTAGTGAAATCACTCATTGGTTCCCTTGGATAAAGTGTTAAATCAGTTTGTATCATTTGGTATTTATTCCAATTCAATCCACTTGGTTTTTGTTTATTTTCAAAATGTTCGTTTGTTCGTGTGCTTCTTGTGTATATAACAAATGAAAATATAATATAAATCAATACAACATATACAATCATAAGTGGTTTTGAAAATATAGAGTGCTTAATATTTGAATCAATGTTGTAAACAATTACAGTCAATACTGCGAAACAAACACAAGTTAATAAACAAATGTATAAAATAGTTTTTGAATCATCGTATTTTGCTTGAGCATAATTATCTTTTGTTTTGAGTCTTTTTATAGAGAGATTGTTTTTATCAACATTTGTTCTAATCTTATTTAATTGATCAGTAGTATTTATAAATTTCTGTGTTAAAATAATACTCTTATTATTCTCGTTGTTGATTAAAATATCATTCTTTAAATTAATGAAACAAAATGCTATTTTTTCATTAATAAATTTTTGCACAGTTTTATTTACTTCACTGCAACACATCAATATATATAATATCAATTTTAATCTGCAAAATACATAAAACAAATAAATATTATTTAAATACTCTATATTTCCGTTTGCAATATCTACTTTATTGAGGTAATTTAAATGTTTGATAATATCTTTTTGAAATATATTACACATAACAGAGTACATTTTATCTTCTATAAAATAGGTTGATGCACCATCAACTCTATCATATTTATATTGGATAGCAAATGTATGTATTTTTCCTGTATTGTCTTGTATCCAATTATTATCACTGTTTATAATGTACCTAGTTCTAATTGTAATATTGCCATCATTACTTTTGTGTTTGGATCTAAATTTATATATTTCACTTAATACATCAAGTAAAAATATGTATTTATTTACATCTTGACTGCAATAATAAGACATATCTACATTTATAATATTTTCATTTGCTACCGGGTCTTCATTAATAATTTTAAAATCAGCATCGTAATATTTTATGTTTTTTGCGATATCATCATAAACATTTGTATATTGGTATTTTAAAAAATATGACACAAATTCTGTAATGTTAAATGAATTAGAAAACAACACGGACATAACATTATCTTCTGCAAATTCATTTCTTACGAGTGATGCAGGTTTATTTTGATATTTAGTAATGATATTGATTATGTTGCTAAATTGTGTTTCACTATCAGTCATACTATTATATAAAAAGTAAATATTTATCAAAATATTACATATGATTTTTTGATATATAAAAAAAATTAATAATTATGCAACAAGGCAATGTTGTTTATGTAAGTTTCTTTTGAGTTTGCCACTTCTTTACTATCTGTTGTTGTTAAAAGATTTTCTTTTTTTAACCATTCTTTTGATAAAATGTGATATTTGCTTTTTTCGTTAAACAAAACAAATAATAATAAATATGATGCAATCACAATAATTATTGTAAATAGAATATCTCGGGTACTGTAGTATACTAATATAACGTACAGAGAGAACTGTGTATATGGATGCAAAAGAATTTTTTCTTGGACTTTGGTTATTTCTATTTTAAGATATCTATTGCCAATGTGGAAGAACATAATAGAAATTAGGAGTAATGGATCAAAGATCATTTTCTAATATATATGTATTAAAAAAAAAGGAAATTCGGTTGAAAATCATATAGAGACTTCTGTTGAAAACTTTTAAGTTGATTGATCATGTGAGATTCAAAAGTATTTGGATCTAAATCATTTGTATTGGTATAAATAACATCATCGCTTTTTTGAATTTGGATATTGTTTGGAGTATTTATTTTTTGCATATCAATAAATACAACATAATCGAATATTAAAGCAATTATAATTAATAAAAACAATACACCATTTGTATAATCCCATACAAATATGTAATAGTTTATCAGGAATAGTATTAATATCAGCCATCTATGTTCAAAAAAATGGAGAATAACATCGGGATTCATTACAGACGGTCGAAGACTAAATATTAATAAATATGCAGACAATATCCCGGATACGAAGTATTTTACAATTGATTCGAAATTTGGATTCGACATGATTTTATGTATTTTATCTATTATAGTAAGAGTATAAAAAATATATTTTCTTTTCCATTATGTATATTAGAAAGTTAATTAATTAATGAACTATAGCTACTTAAAGGAGGTATATCAGGTTGAGTCTTTACCCGACAAGAAAAAAGTCAAAAAGAAGAAAAATCCAGAATATTTAGAAGAATTTACAAATGAACAAACAAATAGTGAAAAACCATCATTGAAAACACCATTTGAGAGACAATTAGAAACTCCCAAAACATCGGTAAAGCAAAATATTGAACCATATTACGATGACGAACTTGAGAAATATCTTGATGTCAAGAATTCACATAATGAAATAAATATGAACTATACCCCTATAGATGACGGTAGCAACTATATAGACGACCAATTTTCACGAACAGACATACAAAATAATAGTGGATATAATAATAGATATATTCCGCAAAATGGCATATATTCACGTTTTGCCAAAACAAGCAAGCCTAATAACACAAATTATATGAGATATAATGATGATAATCTAGAATATTATAGTGAAGAAAAATCGGATAGTTCGGGATCATCGGGCAATATATATACAAGCACACCACCAGTTAATGCTGAAGTTCAGCAAACTAATACCCAACCACAAAATACAGACAATGATATGTTTTTCAAACATTTTATAAACATTGGATTATTTATATTTATAGGAATACTCATAATATTCTTGTGTGAACAAATAACAGAAATTGCAATAGGAATAGGAATGAAGCGCACAGTTTCCATACTAGAACCATATCTGCGAAAAAAATTATAGTCAAAATTCTATAATATTATTAAATGGATGAAGAAAAACAAATAACAAGAATAAACACTCCCTATATAACACATGTTGCTTTTTCTGGAGGTGGTATGAAAGGTATTTGTTATTTAGGAATTATTCGATACTTATACATAGAAAATCTTCATCAAAATATAAAGTACATACATGGAACATCAATAGGATCATATTTTGCAATTGTTCTTGCACTAAAAATACCATTAGATTTCATAGAAAATGAAATCCTTGAAATATTAAAAGAATTTACTACAAATGAAGAATTAGCAATTAATCAAAAACAACTACATAATTTGTTCCAAAAAAATGGTTTTTTTAAATTAAAATTTTTACTGAATCCCATAAAAAATTATTTAAAGAAAACTTATGATTTAGAAGATATTTCATTCATCGATTTGGTGAAAAAAACTGGAATAAATTTATACATTCCTTGTACAAATATAAATTCAGGGAAAATAAAAATTTTTAATGTAGACGATACGCCCAATATATCTGTATTTGATGCATGTGTTGCATCAATGAGTATCCCATTTATATTCGAACCAGTGAAAATATTAGACGATTATTATATTGATGGCGACGTATCATACATAGACAGAGACAATATATTTGAGAATATAGATGAAAATTGTATATTAAATGTTATACTTTCTAATACAGACACCATTGAAATAACTGAAAATGAAGCAGATACAGAATATCCTTTTATGGAATACTCTATAAGGGTAATGATGCTATTTTTCACAAAGGTTTTGACTATATATAAATTAAATGCTAACAGTGATTCAAAAAAATGCTTGAATATTCGCGAATTTCCTTGTAAATCTATTTTAAATTTCAAATCAAATAATGAAAATGAAATACGTATATATGTAACAGATCATGATTTTGAGAACCTTATTTTATTGGGATTTGTTGAAATTACAAATTATATGCAAAGAAATTATGTAATGAATAATACTATATAACTGGTATAAAGATAATATAATTAATATTATTCAACAATTTGATAAAATAATGAATATTTTACAAAACACAATAGTTGTTGGTGAAGAATCAATAAAAAATATGAAATACGAGACTTGTAACGAGTTATCTATTATAAATACAAATCTTTATAAATACGATTCTGGAACAACTGGTTGGTGGAAACCTTCCGTTAATGGAAATAAAAGGGTAATGATATGTGGAACATACCCAATTTCAGCAAGTAATGGATACTCGAAAGTTATATACTATATATCAAAATATCTCGGTCTTTGTGAAGACATTGATTTGACAATTTATGGATTTCAAAACTTTGTTCAAACAAATGGTGCAGAAATACGTAGTGACATTCCTTCGCGTGTAAAAATTCATGACGCTTTAGCTACAGAAAATCCAAAAAGAAATGGATTTGGAGAACTAGAAATACCAGATTATGTGAAGAAAAACCCACAAGATGTTATCATTATATTCAATGATAATATGATTACGAGTGCTATAACAGCAAATCTTGTAAAACATTGTTGGGATGAAAAACATAATTTTAAATTAGTCTCTTATATGGATCAGGTTTATCCTTATCAGAAAAAAGAATATATCGCATTACTTAACGCCTACTTTGACGCTATTATCGCTTTTACGCCATATTGGAAAGATATTGCTGTAAAACATGGTATTAAAAGTAGCATACCTATACATGTATTTCCGCATGGTTTTGATCATAATTTATACTATCCAATACCGATGAAACTTGCGAGAATGTATTATAAATTTGATCAAGATGCATTTATGGTATTGAATTTAAATCGTAATCAGCCAAGAAAAAGATGGGATACCACTATTATGGCATGGGTTGAGTTTGTTGAAAACCATTATCAAGTAAATGTTAAACATAATCCAAGAGATTTGAAAGTAAACAAACATACTTCTCGTCCTATTAAATTGATTGTTGGAACTCAAATGAATGGATATTGGGATTTGATGGATGTTATTGAAAACGAAGTAAAATTTAGAGATGTTCCTCTAGAATATGTGAAAAATACAATACAGGCAGTCAATCAACCTCAACAATTGTCTGATAGAGAAATTAATATACTTTATAATTCGTGTGATGTTGGATTGAATTCAGCAGATGGCGAAGGTTTTGGTTTATGCGGATTTGAATGCGCAGCATTAGGAAAGGCTCAAGTTTCTTCTTATGTTGGAGGAATGAAAGAATTTTTTAATTCGCAAAACTCTATCATTATTGAACCGGTTATGGGTATATATCTTGATAATAAAAATAAAGGTATTGGTGGCAAGGCTGAATTGACAAATCCACATGATTATGCAAATGCATTCTGGAAATATTTTAGTAATCCCGATCTAGTAATAAAACATGGAAAAAAAAGTCGTGAAAATATTCTAACAAATTATCGATGGGAATCATTAGTAAATTATTTTTACAAACGCGTAATCCCACTTTTATAAAATTTAGTTATTTTTTCATATACGATAATTGAATTATTTGCGTGTATTTTTGTATATTGTGTTACAGTACCAACCATTTAGTCCTAGTATTTCAAATACAATATGTAATGTAAGTCCTGTGAGAAATAATATGACTTGTAATGTATAAAGAATATCCCATTTCATATATTTTTCTAAAGAAACTTGTTGATCTATCATACTTTTGCTGATAAAACCGATAATATTTCCCATTACAACAGTTGATACACCAACAACTATCGCCTCTATTAATAATTGACCACTCATTTTATTTATAATATAAGAAAAAAATGATAGAATAATCTATATAATTTATAAGTAATGGATGATATAAATGCTAATATTATAAATTTAATCAAGGATCCATATAATACACTTGATAAATTAAGCACAGAAGAAATTGTTGATATATTGACAATTGCTGATGAAAACTTCTTTAACACGAATGAAACTTTATTTTCAGATGATATTTATGATATTGTAAAGGATTATCTACGTTCGCGAGATAGTTCAAATAAATATTTAAAAAAAGTTGGTGCAAAAATAGAATTTAACAAAGAAACTCTTCCATATTATCTTGGTTCTCTTGATAAAATAAAAGATAATGATGTAGAAATAACAAAGTGGTTAAAGAAATATGAAGGGGAATATATTATATCCGAAAAACTAGATGGTATTTCTTGTTTATTATATAATGATGGAAGTAAATTCAATTTATACACAAGAGGTGACGGATTTGTTGGTCAAAATATAACACATATCTTAAGATATCTTAATGTCAATATATCTAATATATCAACTAAAATGGCAATAAGAGGCGAATTAATTATATCAAGAGAAAACTGGAAAAAAATATCACATCTTGGTGCAAATGCTAGAAATATAGTTGCAGGCGCGGTACATAGTAAAAAATTAAATTTAGAAATTATATCGAATATTGATTTTATAGCATATGATATGATTTTTCCAAGAATGAATATAGGCAGTGCATTCGAGCAATTGAAATATTTAAATGTACCAGTTGTCAAACATATAAAAGTAGATAGAACAAATTTGACGAATGAATATTTATCATTCATATTGCAAAAGTGGAGACAAGATTCATTTTATGAAATCGATGGTATTGTTGTCCACCATGATTACAATCATAAATTAGTATCTGGACAAAATCCAAAATATGCATTCGCATTCAAGACAATATTTACACATGAACAAGTTGAGGTAATTGTTACAGACGTTGAATGGAATGTTTCAAAACATCGATATTTGAAACCTCTTGTAAAATTTAATCAAATAAATTTAGGAGGTGTTAAAATTAAACAAGCAACTGGATTTAATGGTGCATTCATAGAGACTAACAAAATCGGTCCGGGCTCTCGTGTTATAATTGTAAGGAGCGGAGACGTTATTCCACACATTTTAAAAGTGTTGACACCTTCATCAAATAACATTCCAAAAATGCCAGAAGTTAATTATGTATGGACTGATACAAAAGTTGATATTTTACTTGCTGGAGTTGAAAAAAACAAACAACAAGATGTTCAAGTATTTTCACACTTTATGAAAACACTTGATATTGAAGGAATAAAAGAGGGGGTATTATCAAAAATGTATGATAATGGTTATGATACTTTATCAAAAATAATAAATATATCAATTGATGAATTAAAAAAGTTGGATGGTTTTCAAGAAAAAAGTTCTAAAAAAATATATGATGAACTTCAAACAATTAGAAATGTTTCATGTGATAAATTGTTGGTAGCATCAAATATATTTGGAAGAGGGTTTGGAGATAAAAAAATAAAATTAATCACAGACGAATATCCATTTATATCTTATGATAAAGAAAAAGCACTCAGGTTAACAATAGGAGATATTACAAAAATCAAAGGTATTGCGAATGTAACAGCATCGCAGTTTATATCAAATTTACCAGAATATTATAAATTTTGTGAAAATCTAGGTATAAAATGCAACAATCCAACTTCAAATGAAGCTAAAACAACTGGTACAATTCTTACAAATAGCAAGCAATGGGCTATTATGTGTGACAAATTTAAGGATAAGAAAGTAATATTTACAGGCTTTCGTAATAAGGATCTAGAAACAATAATTGAAGAATGTGGTGGGAAAGTTGTAACTTCTATTTCTAATTCTTTAAATTATGTAATAGCAAAGGATAAAAATGAAAACAACAACAAAATTTTGAAGGCAAAAAGTATGAATATTGATATTCTATATAAAGACGATATTGAGAACATACTGATTAAATGAAAAATATATAAAGATAACCTACATTATATATGTAGCAATAATTAAAGCTATACATACATAATGCAATCAAGATTCCAAGAAATGCTTAAAGTCCAGCGTCAAAATCAAGAAACCGCGAGAGTTGGATTGAAATGGGAAGCAGATGAACTAGACCACCTTATGAAGATGGTTAATGAAGGTCAATCGACACAAGATATTGCAAAAACCCTTCAACGTACTGAGGGTAGCATTAGAACACGACTTATTCTAAATGCTATTTCTAAGATGGAAGATGAAAATCTTTCAATCGAAGATGCTGCTAATCTTCTTAAGATTTCAGTTACAGACATTCAAGAATACACTGATAAAAGAACTCAACGTATTGAGAAAAAGAAAAGAAAACCATTTTCAAACAATATCAATGACGTCTATTCACTTCTAGTAGCGGTCAATAAGAAACTTGATACTCTTATCGCGGCCAAGTAAATTATAAATTGGTTTGTATGGTATTAATTAATTCTTGATAATTATTTCCAACAATAGTTTTCAATTTTTTATTATTTTTTAAAACAATAACAGTTGGGACACTTGTTATGTTTTGTTCATTACAGATAGTATCGCACGAGTCTATATCTACATCATATACTGTAATAGTTTCTTTATTTTTCTCTCCAATTGATTCTACCATTGGTTTTAGTGTTTTACATGGTCCACACCATTTTGCACCAAAATAAACTATTTTAAACTCGTTCCCATTGCTCTCCAGAATATCACTCCAGGTTATATTCTGTTGTATCTTGATCATATAATATGTATATATATTTTTATTCTCATACTGTTTCCAGTAAATAAAGAGACTTATTTATTGCTAACTTTATTTCATCAATTAAATTGTGTAATTCTTTATCAGCATGTGATATATATTTTATCAAATCATTATCTATATATTTAAGAACATTTGACAAATACATTTTAAACTCTTCCAATGTCATTATTTTATATTCAATAGTTTGTGTTTCGTTAAAATTTAGTCTGCCGTATTTTCCCATATATGCTTCCAAAAATTTATCATGTAACTCGTTGATAGAATCATACAATTCATCTGTTGTTTTGTGAACAGAATAGTATTTTGTGACAAAGTGTTGTGTTTTTATATTGATAAGCATTTCGAAAAAAATACTTAATATGGGTGGTTGGGATTTTACTTTTTTTTTCATCGTACTTATATACCTATCTCTATATATGTTAAGTATTTTAAATTAAAGAAAATGAAAAAATGATTCAATACTATTTGATTTAAATTACTGACGCGATTAATGTCAATTTCAAATTCTACAAATGAAGTTTTTGAAAAATTCAAAAGAGATACGTACCTCAATTTTAAAAATATTCAAAATTACGAATTACATCAAAGTGTACAAGAATATGAGGAATATAAAGCTTTGAAAGCTCAACTTTCGCAAGATGTTATTGTTAAAGGATTGAATTCTATAATTAAAAGTTTAGAAAATCAACTTGCGAGAGAAAGAAATGAGCATAGAATGTTATATGTTAGGAACCAAGATACACTTCATTATTATGATTCTGTAATGTCAGAAATGAGAGAACAAATAATTTCATTACAAGTTTCAAATCAAACCTTGAAATTATCAAATGATATTATGGCATATAAAATGTCATCTTTCATTAATTGTGAAGAATGTGTTATAAAAAACTTATCTGAAAATATGAATGATGACGAAGACCATTGGATTGGATACAATAGCAACTATGATAATAATGACAACATGAAAAAAATATTTACAACATGATACATAGTTCCACTTTTTTACCTTTTACTTATTTGATCTCAAATAATATCCATGATTTTTTGATTTTTTCATAGAACTTCTCAACGCATAATTATGCGTTGTTTTGTTATCTTCTACTGATACATCAGTATAGTTGTTATTACAATTAATAATATTTTGTACTGTTATAACTCTATTTCTCAAAATGTAAATGATATTTTGAATGGGTAGTTCAGCAGCCTGCTTAGCCATATTTCGAGTATACATTTTATGCTTTAAGATGTTAATATATCTTAAGAATATTAAATATCATTTTTTTTACTTTTTGGATATAAAAGTATTTTTGAATTAGTAATAAAATATGTTTTTATTAAATACCATTAAATATGATGCAGATAAAAATTATGATTTATATGAGAATGAAATTAATCAGTATTATGAATTAAATAATAATTATAATATGATTTCATTAACAAATTACATTTATAAATTTTATATAGGGGGTATATGCTGGTATACAAAGTACACAGAAGAAATAGATATATATGTTCAAAATCTATATTATAGATATAGTGATTATTATATTTCAAAGATTTGTAATGATTATATTATAACAGAACAATTGTTATTTGATTTTGTAAATGAAAATTGGTACGAAACACTAGTTGTTAAATATATAGTGACAAAAACAGGATATAATATAAAAATACAAGATTTTATTAAAAAAGGATTTGAAAATATAGATAATTTACCATTAAATTCTCTTTGGGAAGTTGATATTAAAGATGTGTACATAGTCTTGGCAAAATTGTTAGATTTTATCATTAAAAAAAATATAAATTTTCTTATTCTTGATATTGTAATTAATCGATGTAACAATTAATTATTTTTATATTTCATCTTGATTTATTTTAATTTTTTCAATGTAAGGTTTTAGGATTTCATCTACGATAATATCTGGATTAAAATCGTCATGTGTCATAAATACTTTCAATAGTTGTTCTGAAAATCCAGATATCATTGCTGTATTCTCAATAGAGCAATTAACTGGAAACGATTCTTCGTGATTAGAATTCAAATTCCAATAAATGAATTTAGGCATCGTATACTCATTTTGTCTAAACTTGTTTTTAATTGTTTGATGAATGGTTTTCATATCTTTTTCACATTTCGATGCACTGTCAAATTGCATATCAGTAAATACAAAGAGTTTTTTAGGCATATCTTCGTCTTTAATATTGTGAAGTTTACCATAATTAATGATGCTTTCACAGCATTTTAGGAAGTCTGTACTGTATCCATATTCCATGTCTCTAATCGCCTGATATGCATCAAACAAACTAGTATCTGGTATTGTCATTAGTTCTGGATTTTCACTAAATGTTATAATTTTGTTTTTAAATTCATTATTACAACATCTTGATGTGATAATTCCAAGGGCAATTGCAACTTGTGCTGGAATACTTCCATTTGATGCTGAGAACATTGAACCCGACACATCTACAATAGAAATAGCATTCATAAGTTTACCACTTTCTTTTACATCATTTTCAATGGCTTTCCACTGAAGTTCAATAGTATCATTTATGCCATCATTAGAATTAGTAATATAATAGTTTGCTAATTCGTGAGGAAGAATTCCTGTGGTTTTCATTTTCACTTCGCCGCGTTTGACAGAATCTAAATATGCTTGATACCGATCATTGTCATGCTTCCTAAACGCATTCATAAAGCGCTTCGATGCCACTGCAGGAACTGTTTTATAATCAATTGTGTTCCATTCATTATTACACATTTTATTTTCAATCAATTTAAGATGATTACGCAGCGGAGCAATAATTTCTTTTCTATACTTTTCCATTTTTTTAGGTTCATCTTCGCCAAACATATGCTTAGCAAGAATCTTTGCATGCATTTTTTTTTTATCATTTCTATCATTTTCACTTGGTGCCCATTTTGCACAAAGAGAAATCGACGATTTATTATCAGTTTGTGAAAGAATATTTTTATCTTTCATTAGTTGATCTGCAAATAATTTTAATTCGATAGGAGTATCTTTTGTATTATCATAAAATGAAATATTTAGAGCATCTTTCCAGCGACCATATTCATTTATATAAGTCAAAATATTGTCGTTATATGTCATGGGTTTGTTTTTCTTCAACCAACACATTGCATCATTTGCAATCTTTTTTTCTTTTTTTCCATTTTTCCTATCCCGTCCATTAAAAATAACAGCCACTGTTTTTACAGGATCAATATTCCAACATTTCTCGATATACTTGTAATTTTCTTCTTTTTTCATATCTCTCACAAACATCATAAAATAATCAACAATTAAATTACCAGATGACTTATACGCAAGCGCACCATTTTCAGTCTCAGTATACTGTTCCGTCATTTATATATGATTAGTATATATCTAGACGATGCATATATATATTTATATCATTTTTTCACAAATCATACTGATATATTTTTGATAAAACATAATTATAAAAAAATGATAAAATATATAAGAACTATTTTATATATATAAATGATGAAACTTTGTATTCTGTATAGGATACACCCAGCAATCTTAACAAATTAAATGATGAAACTTTGTATTCTGTAAAGGATACACCCAGCAATCTTAACAAATTAAATGATAAAACTTTGTATTCTGTATAGGATACACCCAGCAATCTTAACAAATTAAATGATGAAACTTAGTATTCTGTATAGGATACACCCAGCA
>Ga0129333_10002543_pt1 | contig 17044 bp, 16 predicted proteins | sample CPB6_08_DNA_FD_94474 | JGI IMG/M metagenome (GOLD analysis project Ga0129333, IMG submission 94474) | Freshwater to marine salinity gradient microbial communities from Chesapeake Bay, USA - CPBay_Sum_0.6_0.8_DNA | ecosystem: Environmental > Aquatic > Marine > Coastal | place: USA: Chesapeake...
CAACACGGTAACCGCACCCGACAAAACCGTCGTCACAGTCGTTCCGTTCGTCTCCTGCAAATCCCAATAGTAGTAACCTGGGTCAAGTGCCGCAGTAGAAGTAGCCGTATAAACAACCTGCATCACACCGTTCGCTGCATCGGTGATAGAACAGGTGGCGGTGGCTGCGATAGCGGCAATGTCGGGGCTGGTACGAAGCTGTGAGGCGTAGGTGCGGCCCGTAATGTCAACAGGGGTGGAGCCGTCAGAGGTCATGGTGACTTGAACGGTTTCTGTGTCACCTCGAACGAAAGTTAGGTTCTGTGTACCTGGTGCGGCCATACTAGACCGATACTACCATTTCACTTTGTTCGCCCAGTATGCGGCAGACATTTTGCCCTTGGCGATGTTTTTCGCGTGACGGGCCTTGAAAGCCCTGTTACGGGCAGACCCATCCGGGGAACCCTGAACACCCTGTTGGCCGAACCGAATCAACTTCACTTTGCTGCCCTCTTTGGCGAGAACCGCATGGGACTTCTTGGCGTTCGGTGTCCGCTTCGGCTTGTTATAGCCAGCGAACTTCTCACCCCGATACTCAATAGTCATTGCTTCGCCGCCCACGCATTGTCAACCAGGTTCGGGTAGGGACGCCCAGCTTTCTTCGCACGGGCCTGAGCCGCCTTCTTCTGGTCCGCAGACAACGGCATCGACTTCTTCTTCGGATTTTTGGTGTCCCAAAACGCTTTCTTTTTCACGCGACCTCCACAGCTTTAGAAGCAGACAATACCTCAAAAACGCCTGCTGGGACCACCGTCACCTCTAACGGTTTCAACCTGTATGTTTCTTTCCCGATGGTCGCATTGACCGCCCGCAACGCTTTGACACGCACCGACACCTCAGGTAGCACCCATTCGTCTGTCGTCAACAGGTCGCCTTTCGGGATGGCTGCGACAAGTTTCTTGGATGCGTTACGCCAACTGAATTCCTGCACACCAGGTTGGACAACCAGTTTGGATTCGTAGTGGGTTTTCATCGCATCTTCTAGTTCGCCCAATGTGGGTTCATCCCACTTTCCCACAGTTTCGGCTTGAGATTTGCGGCAGGACACCACCCCGGTGGCGAGATGTGAGAACTGTTTCTGGCCGCTGCTGTACGAAACGATGGTCGGGATGCCGAGAGAGATGGCTTGGAGTGGCATCAGACCGAATCCTTCGCCTCGGGCTGGGGCAACAAAACAGTCTGCTTGGGCATACCAGTCGCGTTGCGTTTCAAGACTCATCCACTGCCGGTGCAGAATGATGTTCGGGCCTAACCCTCCGGTGGGGGTGTCGAAGGCGTGGGGGGCTGCTTTGATGTGCAGTTCGGCGTCGGGAAGTTTCAGGTTTTTGAACGCTTGGACTACTAGGTCTAATCCTTTGCGTTTCCACAACGAACCACCAGCATGGAATCTGAATACGCCATCGGTTTTTGTGGGGCGACCCGCATAGTTTGGTGCCCAAAATTGGGTGTCTACCCCGAGCGGGACATGACGCACCACAGGATGCCATTCAGAAAAAAGGTCCACATTGTCTTGGCATGGGACAAGAATCTGGTCAAACAAACCGAGCCACGGTTTGAACCGGTCAGGCATCGTGTCGGTTTCCCACATCGTAAACAACACCCGATGAACGTCCCTCCACCAGCCTTTCACAGCTTCAGGAATCTGCATGTGGACAGACACGGATGCTTTGTCGTTGAACTGCACCGTTTTGGGTGCGGCCTTGACAAACCCGTCCAGCATCGACCCGTACCCCAACTTGGGGTCGCCGTGCCCCGTCCAGTTTTGATAGTTCACGCCGCTGGGGTCCCACCCTCAATTTGCCAGCGTTCCGACGCATGTTTCTCCAACGTCGCACACCCATCAATCTGCCTGGGTTGCAAACCCTGCTGACGCAAACGCTTGTAGGCGGGCATGTCGCGGTTCCAGCCGCGTTCCCTCTGATTTATCTCAGATACACGTGCGCCACGGGTTGTCGTGGAATTCGACCCCATCCGAACACCAGCAACCTTACAGCCGAAACAGCCATCAACATCAAGATTCGGGTGCACTTCCATGTGTTTCATAATCCTGCAACCTTCTGTGGAGATTGTCAATTATGCCACGTAGACGGTCTATCTCGTCGGCTGCGACAGTGCGAAAAGCGTCGTAGCGGGTAATACCACAGTGGCATGAGACGGATTTCCGCATACGTTCCGGCAGGGTGACGATGCTCCTGGCGTACCACAACCTGTCAGCAAACTCAGGGTGGTCATCATAATTGTTGACTTCAATCATTCGATGTATGCGCCGTAACCTGCCGCGATAAGGTCAGCTTCTTCTGCTGCGGTCAACTCATGGATATGCCCGCCGTGGTAAATCTTCGCAATCAACGAATCATCCCCAGGCTGGTTCTCTTGGAACGAACCGTCTGTCATCTTGTAGACGTTGCGGCCTCTCGGCCAACCTGACAGGTATGAGAAGATGCCGCCGCCTGAACCGTCATCAAAGTAGACGAGTGGGTCGGTGGGTGGGCGGAATGTAGCCATTTGTTGCAGGATAGCAAAAACCCCGCCGAACCAAGTCAACGACGGGGCCTTGCTACCAGTTGTGCCCCCAAAGTTTTCTCTCCTTGGGTTGCCTCCAGTAAAGCACAAGCCCCCCTCCAGCGTCAAGCCGAAGGGGGGCTGGGCCTGACCGTCGAAACAGTCAGGTGGGTGCTTTGATGCTACTCGTTGTTACGAGTTGGTGCCGATGGACGAAGCCGATTCGATGCGGCGCAGTGCTTCCTGACGGAACACGGCGTAGCCGACGAAGTGCTTCCAACCAACCGGGCGGAACCGCTTGAGCAGGTCCGTCACCGTGCCGTACACGATGGTCGGCTGTGCGCCGTACTCACCGCCGAGGCTGATGCCCTTGGCGAGAGCCTGACGGCCCATGATGAGGGTGCCGTACGCATCGATGGTGCCCGACGAACCCGAGTTGTTCGAGGCGTCCACGAACTTCGGAGCGCGTGACGACTCCATGAAGCGGACACCTTCAAACATGCCGATTTCACCGTTGTAGATGCCTTCGGGGTTCACGTAGTTGGCCGGGGTACGCCATGCCGCCGCATCCGTGTTGCCACGGAAGTCGTACGACACGTCAGGGTGGATGAAGCCGACGTACGAGCCGCCGACGGTCGGGACGTTTGCGCCACGGAGCTGTGCCACAACACGGCGGACATCGTTCGGGTGAAGGATGTCGTCACTGTTGATGGTGGTACGGCTCGACGGGTCGGTTGCACCGCCCGTTGCGTAAATCACGTTGTCGCCAGCCTGGAGCACGTCACGGCAGATGGTGTCAATGGAGATACCAGCGTTGAAGCCGACAGCGTTCGCGGCAACCGGGTCAACCGGGAGGAACGACGAGGCGCGAAGCTTGGCCGTGGTGACCGTCGCGTTGCCGTATTCCTTGAGGGTGACCGTCACCTGCGAGTCGCTCATGGCAACAGGCGTGACATCCTCAGCCTCACCGAGTTCCGTGGTAGCGGCGGCAAGGTCGTTGAAGATGGTGAACTTGATGGACGCGCCAGGGTTGGTGGCGTTGGTTGCCTGAACGTCTGCGAACTGGTCGTAGTACATTTCGGGGCGGAGGGCGAAGTACGCAAGCTTCTCAAATGCCACCTGGTCGGTGGTGAGGTTCGCGGTGCCCGTTTCTGCTGCGTAATAGTCAGCCATTTGGGTTTGACTCCTTTAGTCGGTTGAGAGGTTGATTCCTTGTGCGTGTGCCTCTGCAAAAACCGCCATGAGTTCTGCTTCCGAGTTGGCGTCGTTGATTCGTTTCATCCAACTAGATTCCGCCATGACTGTTTCGGCTCCGGCAGCAATCTTGTTTGATGTCTGCCATGCCTGCTTGTCGGTGTCGGCGGGGGTGGGTTGGGGTGTAATCAACTGTGCCTCAGACGCGGCCTGTTGGATTGCTTCTGGAGAAAGTTCGCCGTCGTAGCCTTTGACGAAGTATTTGAACTTCGGTTCGGTCGGGTCAATCCCGGCCTTCAGGAAGCTGAATTCTCGTTTGGCTGTTTCTGCTTCCGCGAGAGCCTTGCGGTACTCACGGTTTTCTTTCTCCAGTTGCTTCATCCTTGCCCTGACGGGATTGGATTCCTGCGGCTGGTCGTCGTCCTCGTCGTAGAACTCGTCTGCGATGTCTGACATGTGGCACTCTCCGTTTCTGCCCACACCCAAGCGGAGGACTCGGGTGGCTGCTTAGTTGGTTACACCCCGGTATCTACGCCACGGTTACGGGGGGTACCCGTGGGTTCCGGCACTCGGCCTCGCAAATAAATGTAGAACAAGTTTTTAGACTTGTCAACTATCCTTCGCAGCAGTGTGCTTTCCACCCGCAGTGGGGACATTTCCACCGGGTTGCGATGGGGTCATATTCCTGTTCGCAGTTTTCGCAGGTCACGTTGTTGCAGTGCCAAGACCGCCGACAGAGAACTGGTTAGTTTGGGCGAACCCGCCACCTGCTTCGAAAGCTGCTTGGCGTCGGCGGCGGCGGGTAGCGATACGTTGCTGTGCTTCGGGGGATGTGCCGAATGTCCCGGCGACCTGCTCTGCGGTGCCGATGGCTTCTTCGCCAGCCATCTGAGCCTGGAACAAGTCTTGCTGTTGGGCGATAGCGCCGAACCCTTCGCGGGCTGCTGCGGTGGTTGTCCCTGCCTGCTGGAGTTGCTCGGCTTGCTGCTGGGTCAACTGGATACCAGCCAACTGTCGGCCTTGCGCTGCGAGTTGTGCGGATTCAACCTGTTTAGCGATTTCTGTTTCCATGCGGGCCGGGTCAAGGAAGTAGGCGGCAAGGGTGCCGTCTGTGACTCCGTACAGTTCTTTCAACTGACGTGTTACTTCGGGGTCTGCTGAACGGGCCGCTGCGTAACCCTGATTGATGCGACGGTTGACTTCTGCTACCGAGACGTTACGGGCGATGAAGTTTTGGAAGTCGGTGGCGGGGTCGTCGTAGAACCCTGACGGCAGGTTTGCTGCCTGCATCGCTGTGATGTAGCCGTTTTCAAGGGCGAGAACTTCGGTGAGCGGGAGCGGTTGGAGGCCCTGTTTTTTGCGTTCGACGTTGCCTTTGAACCGTGTCTGAATGTAACTATTGTCAGCCAGTACGACACCAATGTCGTCAATGAATGTGTTGCTGTTTTCGTTCAACCGGCCATCTGCGACGGCAGTAGCGACATCTTGCACAAGGCCAGCATCACCGATGTTGAACTGGTCAAGGATTGATTTCAGGACGCTCGAAAGTGTTTCGGCCATCAGAACCCTCTCTGGAACGATTGGACAATATTCATACCGATACGACGCCCAAGGTCAACTGCCTGCTGGGTGCTCTCCCAACCATACTTCTTGTCTGTTTTCAGGAGGCGTGACCATTCCCCGGTTGTCAACATGCGCTTGCCCTTGCCGTCGTCAAAAGAGATAGCCCGCTCAAAATCGGGGTCCGACATGTTGATAGATTCCTCGGGCTTTTCGAGAAGCTGCGCAGCAACCTTCTTGTAGTCAGCCGTCAAATCTTCTAGCGTCTGGCCTGCGTCAATCGCTTCGGCAAGATGCTGGTACTTCATCTTTGCGGCCACACGAAGGCCCGTTGCAATGTCGTCATCCGTCATCTGGCCCGTCAGGACCTTCTCAATCTTGTCCTCGCCAAGCTGCATGAAATACTGCTTTGCGGTGTTCTGATAACGCAGATAGTTGGCGGTTTGGCGGACAGCCTTGACAGCGTTCGGGTTCAAATACTCGCCAACAGGGTTCTTGGCGAACACCTGCTTGAACGCCTCCTGCTTCAACTGCTCATCTTTCCAGCCCATGCCGACAGCGGTATTGACAAACTTCGACAGGGTGCCAGGGTCCCATTCAAGGGTGCCGACCTGCGAGTTGATTTCGGCCACTTTGTTGGATGCCTGAATCTCCCGATACCAGGATGTTCCTTTGAATTCTTCCTCGAACCGGTCGTCCGTCAACCCTTCTTTGGGGTCAATCTTGCGGAGAAACAGGTCAAAAACGTCGCCGTATTTGGTGCGGTCAAGGTCGTCAAACATCCATGCGTACTGCGGGTACTGCTGTTTGAACGTGGTTTCCCACTGTGCTAACTCTTGTTCGCGCTTTGCTTGCCTTTGTTTGCGGCGCTGCTGCTTCTTCTTCTCGGCTGCCTTCCGCTTCTTTTCTTCCTCAGCCTTGGCTTTCGCAGCAGCTTGACGGCGAGAGGCGGAAAGGGTTGCTGTTGTCGCAGCAGCCTGCTCCATCTGCTGTTCACGCTTGGACAAACCTGGCTCGGCTTGGCCTGCCGGGGGCATAACAACTTCAGGGGCTGTGTTGCTCATCGTGCCAAACCTTTCACCAGATTGTCGATGATACTTGCCGCATTAGCCGCGTTCTGCACACGCTGCTCAACCGCAAACTTGCTTTCAATCTGCTGCTGGGCCATCGTTGCAACATCCGAGGCCTGCTCTACAACACCGCCAGACTGGGTTTGATACTGCTGTTGACGGGCACGTTCCTCGGCCTGCACCATATTCACAAACGAATCAGCCAACTTGTCATCGACGGCACGACCCAAAAGGTTCTGGGCGGTATTTCTAAAAACCTTTTTGATGTCGTCGGAGTTGCTTACTTGGATTGGAGCGCGGCGTCCCGAACCTGGCACAAGATTAGTTTTCACTGGGAAATCCCGCTCATACCGAACCAAAGCCTGGTCCCACGGCAGGCCAAGAGCATTTGCGTAATACAGCAGGTCGGCCATCGCCCCGACATCTTGGCTTTGTAAACCGTTCCCGCGCTGGGCGCCACCGTATTGCCCACGTTCATACAGTTTCTTCAGCAGATTGTCTCTTTGCGCAGGTACCATCGTTGACAGGATGAAATTGGCGTCGTCGTTCGGTATATAGAACGACCGGGTGCCATCAGCGTTTACCTTGGGTGGTTGTTTAGATTCGGTAACTCCACCAGGAGCGCCAGGGGAAACAATGTCGCTTGAAATGGTTTGCGGCGGCTGGTCGCCAGCCTGTTGCTTAGTGCCACCAGCACCAGTTGTTTGCTTGACTTTCTCAGCCATATCACCTTGCGGATAGTTAGGCAGAACAGTTGTTGTAGTGGAAGGTCCGGTTTCGCTCATTCTTCAATCTCCCGTGCTAGGACACGCTCGTAAAGTCTGCCAAAGTCAGGGTACTGCGCGATGATTTCTTGTGCTTTAGACCGCAGCCAGTCGCGGATAGGGGCGTTGGCTTTTGTGCCGATTCCCTTACCGCCACGTTCAACCTCGAACATTGCCTTGTCACGTTCAGCGAAATACAGTCGCAGACCTTCGGCGGTTTGGTTGCCGTCCAAACGCGGCAGATTGGCTACGGCTTGCAGTTCCTCAATCTGGCGGGCAACTTTCTTCACGTCAAAATCGCGGTTCTTGTAACCAGGGTACTGCTGTTGCAGTTCCTTCTTGAACGCCTTGAGTTGGTCCTCGGTCAAACCCATCTTTTCCGCTAGACGGTATTGGGCGTTAGCAGCAAACCACTGTGCTTCATCAAATGCTTGGCCGCTATTCAGCTTGCGGCGCTTCTTCTCAATCACTTGGCGGGTATAAACCTGCCAGTCAAACTTGCCTTCAACCGGGGCAAAATAGGCTGCGACTTCAGGGTGGCGGTACAAGAAGTCGTTGTTTGCTTCTTCCCATTTGCCGACTTCTGCTGTTGCGGCCAACCCCTCAAAAGGTTCAGAGGTTGTTTTGCGGGCGAGATACGGCCAGAAATGTTCACCGTACGTGTCAAAGAACTTGACAGTGGCGGTGTCATAATCTTCTTCTTGCCACTTGCGGTAATCCGCCATTGCCTGATTGACGAACACGTCTCCGTCTTTGGCTTTGACGCGAAACTCGGGGGTGGGGCGCGATGGTCCGAGAGCCTGACCGAATGTGCGCATGATACTCAACCAATGCCCGGCGCGGGACGCATCTTTGTCCAGACGTTCTTCTTCTTGCGCTCGAACAAGCGGGTCAGCGTTCAAGATGTCGTACTGCCCGCCAGCAGCAAGCGCCTGACGTGCCTCAAAAAAGGCGCTGCCTTCCATATCCAGTGACTCGTTTTGGCCTGAAACCCATGTCACCCAAGCCTTTTTCATCCACGCGGGGAGAAAAGCTTCCGCCAATGCACTTGGACCACTACCCTCAAACGCAGGTTCTCCGTAGGGCAGAAAGAACCGTTTGACGGCATCCTCGTTCGGCACATAATCCAACACCTTCGAGGCGGCAATCGTTGCCCACGGGCCAAGACCAGGATTTAGTTTCAACCCAAACACGGCCCGTTGACCCAAATCAATACCCTGAATTGCGCCAGAAACAGGGGCAGTAAAGGCTGCTGGGACCTTTGCAATCGTCTTACTCACCCACTGCGACCCAGGATAGGTAAACGACCATTCACCTGTTTCTCGGTCCACGAAGAAGAACCCGCGACCGTTTTGGTCTGGGTCTGCTTCACGGCCACCCTCAACAACAAGCTGCGTCTTTCGGAGAGACGACACGTTAGGGAGCGGGATACCAGAACGGGTAGGGACGGTGTATGCCTTGCCGACCGCTTTGAAGAATTCTGCGTACGCTTTTGCGAACGGGAACACAACACGGGCAGCGTCAACAAAGTTTGAACGTTCCGAAGCGTCATAAAGCAAACGCCGCAAATCCTCAACGGCGTTCATCTTTGCAATCTCGTCTACTTCTTCGAGGGTCAAAGTGCCTTTCATCCCGAGACGGCCATTAGCGGCGTCTTGGATGCGCTGGTAACGCTTGTCACCGCCAAGGAAACGCTTCACAGGGACGTTGTATTGACGTGCGGACCGCTCAATATTGTCCAACAGGCGACGAGCGTCAGCCGGGGAAAGGCTCGTCAGCAGGTTGTCAATAGCCATTTCGTAATAGAACTGGCGGAACAGCGGGGAACGGTCAAGATACTTTGACGGCTTGCCGTATAGCCACGCAAATGCGCGGTCGGTCGTGTTGTCCCACGCCTCTTTCATTCCTTTGTTCCGTGACAGCATTTTCTCAAATCTGAGTTCACGCGGGACTATCGGGGCAAGATTGGGATTGTAGAAAACGTCGTCTTGGCGGAGAAGCCTGTTGAAATCTGGGGTTGCTTCACCACGGGCGAAAGCGAACGGTGCGACTACCGCCTCGCCGGTGTTGGCGTCGTAGGAAATAACTCGGACTTGGCGGGGGGTTTTTGCGCGGCCCTTGGGGGCGATAGTGACAACGTTGCCAACATCGGTAGAAACAATTCCTACTTCTTTTGCGACAACCCGTTCGGCAGGCATTTGGCCTGATGCGATGATGTTTCGAAGGCGTGAATCGCCACCGACCTGTGCTTCAACGCGGGTTTGGATTTCACGAATAAGGTAGCGGAGGTTTGCGTCATCGGTCAGGTCAACTTGCTGGGTGACGCCTGTGTAAATGCCAGTTTTCTTGTCGTAAACTTTGCGCCCGTTCATGTGGTAATCCTGCTCGTAGCGGAACCACTTTTTGCCTTCTTCCGTGTTCTTGATGAGGTCAACAATCTCATCTTCTGAGTAGCCAGAAGCGTGGAGACGGGCCACGTAATCGGAGTTGAGTTTCCCGATTTGGTCAGCGTGACCAGAAACAACGAAATCGAAATGTTCCGGGTTGCGGCGGTCTACTGGGTCAAATGTCCCTAAACGTTGACCTCGGCGCAAGGCGTCACTGGGGTCGCCATAGTCATTGTATTTTGACGCCTGTATACCTTCGCGGTAGAACCGCATTGACTCTTGCAACGTATCTTCGGTGAATTCTTGACCAAGAATGTCGGCCCGGCCCTTTTTACCGAAGGACCAACCGAGCCATGCAAGCGGATGGTTGTACACGCCGTCAATGTCACGGTTTGACAATGCAATACGCATTTGTGCTTCGTTAAGGTTGCGGATTGAGTATCCGCCAGTCATCAACACAAGACGTTTGAAAATCTGGTCCTGAAAATAGACAGCCGCAGCTGGGAGCAGACGCAATTTGCCTGCATCTTCTAGCCTTTGCAGGTTGTCATCGGCGTAACGTCCGAGAATTCCCTTTTTGCGCCAGATACCGTTCCACCGGTTTGTCAACGCACGTACTTGGCGGACATCTGGCATGTCGATAGTGACGCGGGCAAGTTCGGAAGCAAGCATCGGCCCGCCGAAAGCATGGTCGGTGACAGTCGTACCGTTGATATTGACAGCGTTATAGAAGCCAGCATCGTCAATTTCTCCGCTGACACCCCTGTTCCATTCTTGGCGTTTTTTCATTACGTCAAAAAACGGTTTGAACACGCCATCAACAACATTCTCGTTGACGCCATTCGCCTTCAAAGAATCAGTGATAACAGTCTCGAACGCTTCTTTCAACGCGACACGGGCGGTCGGTGTGGCGGTGTCGCCAACCAAAGCATCTGCGGCCTGGTCAAGAATTTTGCGGCGTGTCACCTCATCAACCATCGACACGCGCATCCAGTCGTCCATCGCGTTGATGGTGTTACGCACATCAAACGGGTTTTCGGCAGAAATGTCACCGATAGGACGGGCGACGTTCGCCATGCCTTTTTTGACCTTTGCGCCAAACGGGATAGCATCTAGTGACTGCAAAAACTTGGTGCGGCGGGCATTTGTCAAAGCAACAGCACGGACACCCTTGACGCCCTCGGTGCGGGTAATTCCTTTACCGGCCACACCCAGCACGTCAGCCAAAACTTCCTGAACTTCAAATTCTGTTTTGGCGTCACGCAAACGTTTCACGGTGTCCGCATAAACATTTCTACCGACAAGTGCTTGAACGTCGTCGTAACTGTTTGCTTCAACAAGACGTTCAACTAGGCGTCGTCCGCCACGTGTCCCAAAAAACTTGTTTGCTTCGGCAGGGTCAACAGTGTCACCGATAAGACCCGCAATGCGGCGGGCATCACGTAGTTCTTCACCGGTCAACTCGGAAACCTTGATTGCTGTTCCGCGACCTAGCAGGGTGTCAGTGACAACGCCAGCGGCCTGTACGCCACGCCCTGCTGTTGGGGCTTCTGCTAGTTCACTGACAAGACGCAAACCTTTCCCAGCACCAGGCACAACAGGGGTTTTGACGGCAACCAAACCGTCAAGTATCCCTGACATCAGGTTGTAACCCAGTGAGTCCTCTTTGAAAACCATCGTCGCGCCAGCACGTCCGATAGTCCAAGCATGTCCACCGTGAGTTGTGCCTCGAAACGCTCGGGCGCGGGCAGCTTGCTCTTGACGGATTTCATCGGAAACAAACCAGCCGGAACCCTGCTTATCCCAGTTGTCAATAAGGGTTTTGAGGGTGGTTGAGCCAAGAAAACTTGCGTCCCCAGTTGGGGCGTCAGGCATCGCGTCAAGAATTTGTGTAGCGCCCACACGTTGCGGTGTGGCCCCTACTTGGGCTGCTTGAATTTGCTGGCTACCGCTTTCAACTGCACCTTGAACGAAGTTGATGGCTGGTCCCAACAGTCGGCCACCTACGTTTTGGACAAGTTCAAGAGAGGTGTCAAACGTGGCAAAACCGAGACGTGCAGCGCCTTTGACGGCGCTGTGCAACCAGTTACCGTCCTCTTTTCCGTTCATTGCATCAGGGTTCTCGTTCGCCGCGATAGCAATTTCGGTGGCAATCTTTTTGACCGTATCGTCAGAGATACGTGTCTTAGCCATATTCAATGCGATACCAGGAGGCAGCATCGGATAGTTGCGGTAAATCTGTGCAAACCTATCGGCGGTCGCCTTTTGTGCTGTTAGTTCTATCCCACGGATGCGTTCAGCTTCACGCTGGATACCAGCAAGAATTGCTTGTTCTTCGTCAAACGAAAGCGCGTTAGCCATTACTGCCTGTCTGTCAAAACAGAAATAGCGTTAGCAAGGTCATCGTTCGGAAACAGTTTGTACAACGTGATTAGTTCCTGCAACACAGAATTACCGAGATTCGGGACAGGTCGAATACCTGCTTGTGCCATGCCGGGACCAGGACCGAAATCAACGCCAGCAGTCAACGGTTCGCTGGGTGCTTCGGTGGGGCGGTCAAACGCGCCCAGTGAACCCGGTGCAGGCCCAGCGGGACGGGCAGGTGCGGCAGTAGTGGGTGGCGCAGCAACAGGCACAGCGGACTGTGCAGCCATCTGCCGTCCTGCTTCACCATACGTCTGTCCTGGTGCAGCCATCTTTTTGACTTTGCCAGCGTTACGCAAATCTGACCTGTTCGGGTACTGCTTCGCCATTTACCCCAACCTTGATGCGAGACTCAACACGGAACCTGCTGTGCCTGGAGGCGCTGCCGCTCCAGCGGTCGGGCCTTGCAGACGTGACAACAACGCTTGAATGTCGGGAGGTCCAGCCGCCTCAGCGGGCTGTTCTGCACCCATACCCGGCATAGCCAAACCTGGCATCGTCTCAGGTGCACCCTGCGGGGCAGGTGTCGCCTGACGTTCCTGAGCACGACGCTGCGCCTCCTGAATAGCCTCAGCAAGAGACATCTTGTTTGACTGCACCATCGTTGCAATAAACGCAAGGTCATCAGGCTGGTACGGGCCGTTCGGGTCAGCTGCTTGTGCTTGGATGCTGTTCAGCAACGCCGATTCGATTGCCTCAGCAACGATACGGTCCTTCTCCAACTCGGGGTCGGAAATCAGCGGGTCTGCTTCACGTGCCGACTCTTTTGACATCAACCCGGTGCCGAGACGCTGGCCCAAGCCGACAATCAAAGCGTTCACGTCGGAACCCGACGCAGGGTATGAAACATAATGGAAGTCTGTTTCCCACAGTTTGTTCGGCGTGTAATCAGTCAAACCGCCCGAACGGGAACCAATCCAAAACGACTTGGCGTTGTTCCCCCAATACGCTTTTTCAATAGCGATAGCGATTTTATCTTCTTCGACTAGCGCCGTTGAAAAAACATCTTGAGCTTCCTGTACACGGAAATCAACTGTGGCTGAGAGGACAGATTCACCTCGACGCCCTGTTCGGATGTTGGTGCCAGATTCTCCGCCGAATTCAGCAGGGATTGCACCTTCAAGTCGTTCCTGCCGTTCCAATCTATCCAACGCGACATCAGTTTTGTAGCCAGGGTTGAGTTGAAGTTGCTGAATGTCGCCACCTTTGACGACACCAAGCTGACCGGTTTTGCCGTCAGCGATTTGAATAATTTCCGGGTTTTCTCCGGGTCGGGCAATGAGGTATTCATCGGGGAAAATTCCTCGCTCAATCGCAATCTCGGTCAATGCCTGCAAACGTGCACGGGTGTAATACATCCCCATCAGACCGTCAAACTGTCCGCGTGGCTTGTCTAGGGTGATGCGCTGGGGCATGACAACGAGGGGCAGACCTGTGCGGTTCGGGATGCGGGACAGTTCAACAACGCCAGCACCCTGATACGTTTCACCGGTGTACGGGTTGCGGTCCTTGTCGGTGCCCAACACGCATGTCACAACTTCGTTGTCGCAGACGTATTCGATAATCGTGAACATGCTGTCCCACGACGGGTCGCCAACTTTCAAACGGCCATCAACCGCGTAACCGTAGTTTTGGGTGAGCCAACGGTAGGTGCGGTTGTAGGTGAAGATGCAGTTGTCGGGAACAGGGTTATCTAAATCGGTAACAGGTGCAGGGAATGTGTCAAGCGGGTTACGAAGATGCCATTCGGGGAGACGCTTGTCAAAGTTTGGTTTGATGAACACGGGGCTGGCAGAGTAGGCGAGCATGTGCCGGGCACGGCGGCGCATCTTCTGGTTCATCCGGTTCTGGTCCCAGATAGCAAGCATGGCCCGCTTGCGGTCACGCGCAAGACGCATCGACCGGTCGTTGCCGTCACGCAACGCAGGGAAATACGGTGCAGGCATCGTGGATGCAACACGCATACTCATCTGGTCCAACCCTTGTACGAGCAGGTTGGCGACCGAAGCGCGAGCGGAACGGTCTAGTTCGTTGAGCGGAACAACAATGTCGCCGTTTGCCAGTTTGCGCACTTCGCGCATCTGCTGGAGTATGGGGCCTTGCGCTTCGAAACGCTCTTTATAGAGCGCAACAATTTCTTCAACGGACCGCATCGATGATTACTTGGTCTTTTTCTTTGCTGCCTGCTGACGTGCCTTCGCCATGCGCTGCTCACGGTCCTTTTTATAGTAATCCTCAGCGGAAGCCTGATGACCACGTTCAGCGACCTTACGTGCAGCCTGCTTGATGCCCGGATAGTTCCACAGGTTTGACTCAGACACCACATCCTGAAACTGTGCAACGGCCTGCTTGACAGTCATCGGCTTGAAAGTTGGGACGCCATACTTCTTGATGAGGGCGTTCTGAAGTTCCTTCTGGGTCATTGTGCGAGAAGAACGCTTACGCATTTCTTCGGCGTTGTATTCGGGCATTGGACGCGAAGGGCGCTGTGCCGCCTTTTTCGCTGCTTTCTTCGCTGCCATAACTCTCCTAGTCACCCTGGGTTGCGTCTAAAAGATAACACATTCACCGTTCAAGCATCCACGAAGGACGCCACTGCCGGGGCGGGGCCTTCAAGGTGGTGAGGTTCGGCAGGTTCAGCACCGCCATCCATAGTGACATCACGATGTCAGTCCCGTTCTTCTTATCACGGGTCCATTTGCATAGTTCGTCTACCGCAGCCAACGTTTTCCAGTTGCCGCGCATCGACGGGAACCGCATCGCCCCGGTGCGGATAAGCGGCGGCAACAAAGCCTCCACACCAAGATTCTCGTCAAGCTTGTTACGGGCGGTGGTATGCGGAACGACGTTGACCATGTGCAATGACTGCCATTTACGCACAAAATCGTGCGCCAAAAGGAACCGTTGAGCGGCGTTGATTTCCACAACCCAATGGGAAATCGGGTAGCCGAGCGACAGGGACCGGTTCTGCCAGTCCTCCATCATCCCCGAATACACCCCGGTGGTGGTGTTGTACCCCAAAAGGTCCTCAGCGGTCAGTTTCGTCCGCTCTACGTCAATAATGTGGTACAGATTCAGGTCGGGCTGGTACAGCATCCAGGTCAATGCCCAGAATTGGGTGGGTGAAGGGTCTACCGAGCAGATGGAAATCACAGGCGGGTTCAGCCCGTACGGTATCTGCCCCGGTAAACGGTCATTATCGACACAACCCTGGTACAGAACACCGTCGTCGCCCATCCCGCCGGTAAGCATGGTGCGGGTTACGAGGTACGATTCGTCCGCCGCGTCCTCCTGCTGATACACCACCCTAAAAGTTGTCGGGTTCGAGTAGCGGATGTACGACAAATCTTTCCAAGAGAGACGCACAGGGTCCAAAAGCGGCCCCTCAGGGTACGGTTTCGCTTTCTGCGACCGTGATTCTTTGCCCGAGTCCAACTCCGGATAGTACGCCTTGTAAACAATATGGTGGTATTTCTGCCTCTTGAGCGGTTCAGCTTTGACATCCTCCGGATTAGCGATGTCAGAACCGTCATATTCGTCGTCATCCTCATACGTCACCTTCGACATGCAATGCGCATACAAGTCGCCAGGCCCTAATCTCTGTCCGATAACGGCCAGTAGTCCACCTGGGTCTACTCGGGCTTCCGCCATTGAGTCCCAACGGTCCAATAGTTTGTCACGGCTGGTGGATTCGCGGGCGTTCTCGGTGGAGGCAACGTCATCGAAAAGACATAGGTCTGCTCGGTGGCCGATAAATTCGGCGTCAATACCGTACGCACGTACAGTCGGCTCTTTGTTATCAAGGTTACCTGGTATGTCTTGTTCAACAATGAACTCATCTGCCCTCCACAGTGCCCCGGTCGCGGCAGGTTTGAACCTGCCATAGTCGATACTGAGACAGCCTTTCGCGTTGACCGCCAAACCTTTCCTCACCAGCTCAGGGTCAGGTTCGAGGGCGGTGGGCCGTTCCAATGTTTCACGGATACGACGGCTGTACATCTTCGCTAGTGCCTGCGAGATAGACCCGTAGAGCACTCGGATGCCACGGTTCCGGACAATGCACCAGACAGCAACATCGTGGAACAGGGTGGATTTGCCTGCACCTGGCGGACAATTCAAAACAAGAAACTCTTTCTCGGGGGATTCCAGGTATTGAACAATCTGGTATGCGGCTTCTACCTGCCACGGGGACGGCACACGCCCCAAGTAATACCCTCTAAAGAAATCGAAATCTTCCAGGCCGCGTTGCGCCTCCGGGCACAGTCTGTCTTTCGGGATAGCAGGAGGCAATTCGAGTGACTCTGATAGGAGTTTCATGGTGTCGTTTTGGACACCACCCCGATTCTTCTGAAACTGTTTCCCTTCAATCTGCGCTAACTCCAACGCAGCTTTCGCCTCGTTGCGTTTCTTCTCCCACCTGGTAGCAGTGTTGATGTGGATTCCTGCGACACGTGCAGCGTCTTTCATTGTCATCCCAGCAGACCGGGACGCCCAATACCTCGCTTTGTCCGCCTCAGGAATGTTTCGGTTTGAACCCATCGATAGTTGACACGATACAACACTCTGCTATCATTCGTCGCAATTCAACAAGTCCTCACCGTCGGGATGACAGGCGAGGCAAGCATGACCCTGACCCCACAAACAAAAGCATGGGAAGTGGGATGGGTGTTTGTGGCCGGAGACGGGGACCGACCCCCCATGCAAAACGCCTCTACATGAGCCTTGTACAATCACTACGGAACGGCAGCGTGTAGAGATACGTAGGGTGAAGAAAAAGAAACAGGTGTCGGCTAAAAGATTGGCTAACGGCCACCTGGACACTTTGAGTGTGTCGAAGCGTGGGGGGAGCTAATGCTGTTCCGTCGCACAGCTGCTACCCGGTCAGGTTCTCAAAGCGTCGGCTGCCGCCCTCGCTACGCTCGGTTGCCCTAAACAACAGCAAAGCAACCGCCAGCCCAGGCCCCAAGGTCGCTGGGCACGTCTTTTTCTTTTTCCCCTTTTTCTTTTTCTAACCACTGCCGCAAAGTCGATGCCGGGAAGGTAGAACACCTGCCCATACGGTCAGGCCTGCCGCCACCCAAAAACCACCAGCAGTCACCAACCA
>Ga0129333_10002544_pt1 | contig 17038 bp, 15 predicted proteins | sample CPB6_08_DNA_FD_94474 | JGI IMG/M metagenome (GOLD analysis project Ga0129333, IMG submission 94474) | Freshwater to marine salinity gradient microbial communities from Chesapeake Bay, USA - CPBay_Sum_0.6_0.8_DNA | ecosystem: Environmental > Aquatic > Marine > Coastal | place: USA: Chesapeake...
ATTATATAGACTCCATTTATTAGTTTTTTCATAGAAATATTTTTAGGTAAACATTTCTTTTAAACTGAACATAATTATATGTCTAGGTCGGTTTAGAGCGCACTCCTTACACCCCGAAACCCGCCAATTAATTCGGTCGCATTTTTCATTTTAAGTATCTGCTCATCTAGTGCTGCAGAGCTTTTTCCCAGTGTCTCAAATTCCTGAATACCTGAGACCATCAGACTCGTTCCGTTATTCACCTTGCGAAGACTTTCAGATACCTGCTGGGCATTCGTGGCGATCTCGTTCATGCTGTCACGGATCATATCACTTAGCTTATAATAATCGTAATTGAGCTTATCTAATCTTACAATATGTGTTTGCAGCGTACCGATATATCCAGTGGTGACCTGCTCAATTCTGTCATGTACGGCAATCGTATCTTGCGGATTTTCAGCGGCCGTGTCCAGTAGATCTGGAAAAATTCGCTCCCATTTATAGTAAAACGGTTTGCGCTTGTATTGGATGGAGGAAAGAGTAAAGACGAAAATTTCAACAACAAGACCGGTTATGAGTAATTCCTCGTCGTTTTGCCACTCCAAGAACTTCGCAATTACACCTGTTAGAATTACGACAGCACCCAGGCTGTAGAAGAGATTAAAAATATCGACTTTCTTAAGCCAACGATTCATAGGAAACAGTTTTAGAACGCTTTAACTACGGATTTTTTTAAAAAACCATTTTGTTTTTAGCGCTGTAAAGTTCCTGCGTTAAGCTTAAAGTGATTGTAGAATTTAATGGATTATAATGTAATATTTGAACGACAAAACATATGAGTATATACTTATTTCAGAAAAATACTATTTCAGCCTACTATTTCTAAACCCATAACTGAAATAAAGGATCAATCCAAGCCCCATCCAGACAAAAAACCAACTCCAACTAATGGTAGGAATCTCTAACATTAAATACAAACAAGATACCATCCCCAAAATAGGGATAAGAGAAGGCTTTTTAGCGATGGAAAAAACAGTGATCAATAACACAACTATTGTGAGGAGTAGTGCTGCAATGAAAAATAATAAATACATAGTAGGAGCATCGCCATGGTTTAGTCTAAGAGAAAAATAATCGATTAGGCGTTCACTGGTCAAATAAAAGAAAACTAATACTAATGCCGGTACCCAAAACTGGCCATTGATATAGGGCAAATTAAATTGACCTTTTTTCTTTTCAATTTTCGGAAGCAATAACACCCCGCCACAGACAAGGACAAAAGCAAACAAGGTTCCGATACTGGTCAGGTCAGTGACTAATCCACTTTGCAAAAAAAGAGCCCCTACCCCAACGATCACTCCTGTTAAGATTGTAGCAAATCCAGGAGTCTGATAACGAGCATTGATTTTACCAAAACGAGCTGGTAACAGCCCATCACGACTCATACTCATCCATATGCGGGGTTGCCCGATCTGAAAGACCAACAAGACAGAAGTGGTAGCCACCACCGCACTGATCGAAACTATTTTCTCGATCCATGGGGCCCTGCTTTCGAACACAAATGCCAATGGATCACTGACATCCTTGAACGACTCATAACTTTCTATACCCGTTAGCACGAGAGCAATCAAAATATAGAGTACCGTGCATATCAGCAGTGAATAGATCATTCCTCTTGGCATATCCCGCTGAGGATCTTTGCATTCTTCGGCTGTGGTGGAAATCGCGTCAAATCCGATATAGGCATAAAACACGGCCGATACTCCTTTCAATACACCGGAAAACCCGTTAGGCATAAAAGGCATCCAGTTATTCGTATCTACATAAAAAGCCCCGGCTTCTATCACAAATAAAATAACTACTACTTTGAAGATCACCATGGCATTAGCCGATTTTTTACTCTGGCTCATTCCTACATAGGCCAACCAGGTAATAAGGGCAACTATCACAAAGGCGGGTAGATTAAAAAAGATCTTTAGCGATCCCAACGTGGGAGCTTGCTGGTAAGCATCGATAGCGAAGCGATACGATTTCAATTGCTCGGGATCGATAACAGTACCAGCTTGTAATGCCTGGCTAGCCTCTCGGAAAGCAGCATCAGCCGTTATGGGATCGACCAACATCCAGCTGGGAAGATGGATCGAAAAAATATGTACCAGCAAATTATTGAAATAACCGCTCCAAGAGATTGCTACCACAATATTACCAATTGCATATTCCAAGATCAGGGCCCAGCCGATGATCCAAGCTACCACTTCTCCGAACGTAACATAAGAATAGGTATAGGCGCTGCCAGCTACTGGTACACGGCTCGAAAACTCAGCATAACACAGTGCAGAAAAGCCACAGGTTACAGCCGTTATTATGAATAACAACGAAATACCGGGTCCGCCCTGGTAGGCCGCCCCTCCAATGGTAGAAAATACGCCTGCTCCAATTACCGCAGCTATACCTAAAAAGGTAAGATCCTTTACTCCCAGCACTTTTTTTAAAGCCCCCTTTTGATCGGCCTCTTTCTCGTAGGAGGAACGGATAGCATCAATCGACTTTTTACGGAACAGCGAAGACCACATAGGTGAAAATTTTATTTTAAACTTCTCTTTGTATAAGATAGGCGGCCAGTTCACGCAAGGGGACCTTTCGGGCCGACAGCACGGCAACCTGCTCTAAACTATTCAGTGCCTTATCTAAAAACTCCTGTTTCAGGGAAAGCGCCCATTGATCGACTCCGCATCTCTTATAGATGGATAAAACCTGTGAAACCTTATCGGAAGGATTTGTCTCCAGCAGTTTTAGTAACTGTTCCTTGTCGGTCGAAGAGGCCGTTTCCAAGGCATGAATGAGCAGAAATGTTTTCTTATTTGCCAGAATATCACCTCCGGTTTGTTTACCGAATTTTTCAGGATCCCCGAAGGCATCGAGATAATCATCTTGAACCTGAAAGGCCAGCCCTAATTGTAACCCGAAAGAATAGATCAGTTCTTGGTTACGCTGCCCTGCTCCGCCAATGATAGCACCCATTTGTAAAGCACAGGCCAACAATACTGAGGTCTTTAACTTGATCATGTGCAGGTATTCATCTAAGCTGACAGTAGCCCGCTTTTCAAAATCCATATCGAGTTGTTGGCCCTCGCAAACCTCGGTAGCCGTGCGATTGAAAAGAGGCAATAGCGAAGTTTGGTATACACTACCAACTTTACTGAGCCAGTCATAGGCCTGTATCATCATAACATCACCAGCCAGCAGGGCTGTATTGTCACCAAAACGAGTATGAACAGTGGGTACCCCTCTTCGAAGAGGAGCTTTGTCCATGATATCGTCATGAATAAGAGTAAAATTGTGAAACAGCTCGATGGCGGTAGCGGCCGACCAGGCATCAGGCCTCACCTCCTCGAACAGCTCATTGCCCAACAAGCAAAGTACGGGTCTGATCCGTTTACCACCGATCTGCAAAAAATAGTTAGTGGCCTCGTATAGATTGGCTGGTTGTTCCGGAAAATGTTTTGCCGAAAACCTTTCGTTAAAAAGTGTCGAAAATTCGCTGAAGGAATGCATAGGACAAAATAAGACTCATTTCTTGTTTTTGGATACTTTGGCACCTGATTTTTGAGCAGAAAGTTCTCCAGCCACCACCCACTCATAATCGAGTTGCCGTTTGGTCAGATTAGCAGCGATCACTTTGATCCATACCTTATCTCCCATCCTGAACTTTCGCCCCGATCGCATACCCAGTAAGCAATAATCAGTTTCCACATGCCTGAAATCATCATAATCAGATAATGAGATAACACTTACCAACCCTTCGCATTTATGTTCGATGGTTTCTACCCAAAAGCCGAAATGAGCTACCCCGCTGATGATGCCTTCGAATTCTTCACCAACATAGTTTTTCATATACTGCACCTGTTTGTACTTATTCGCAGCTCGCTCGGCTTCCATGGCCGCTCGTTCTCTTTCGCTGGTATGCTTGCATTTTTCTTCCAGTTTTTTATCAGGCACTACCTGCTTTTGTAATACGTCCCATAGAATACGATGTGCCTGTATATCGGGGTATCGACGGATCGGAGAAGTAAAATGGCAGTAATTTTCGAATCCAAGCCCGTAATGTCCAACATTCTCTGCTGTATAGCGGGCCTTTGCCATAGTACGAATGCCGAGTTGTTCTAATACATGCTGTTCGGGTCTTCCCTTTACATCTTTCAGAAGCTGATTGAAAGAAGCAGCGATAGTCTGGGGAGTGGTGCGATCGAAGGCATGGCCGAATTTTCTGGCAAAATCTACAAACGGAATCAGTTTTTCCTCATCAGGATCATCATGAATACGGTAGGGAAAAGGAATGGGTTTATTATCGATTCGTTGCTCCGCAATAAAACCGGCCACGGTCCGGTTAGCCAGTAGCATGAACTCTTCAATTAATTGATGCGACTCCTTGCTTTCTTTGACCATTATACCGACGGGATCACCTTTTTCGTTGAGCTTGAAACGAACCTCCTGCGAAGAAAAATTGATAGCTCCCTGTTGAAAACGCACTGCTCGAAATGTATGTGCTAATTGATTCAGCTGCAAAACCTCTTCTGCATATAAGCCGGCTTGCTCTTCGATAATGGCCTGAACTTCTTCGTACGTAAAGCGGTGGTCAGAATAAATAACGGTGCGGCCTAACCATTTTTCTTTTATCTGACCTTGCGGAGTGATGACAAAAATAGCAGAGAAAGTAAGCTTTTCTTCTTTCGGGCGAAGCGAACAAAGTACATTAGAGATATGCTCCGGCAACATCGGATTGACCCTGTCGGGCAAATATACCGAGGTAGCCCTTGCATAGGCCTCTGCATCCAAAACCGTCCCGGGCGATACATAGTGACTAACATCGGCAATATGGACCCCGATCTCTAAGCAACCATTCGGCAGCTTTTGAATTGAGATAGCATCGTCAAAATCTTTGGCATCGACCGGATCGATGGTAAAAGTGAGTATGGAACGACAGTCTCGTCGGCGGGCGATCTCCTCTTGACTGATCTGTTCGGGCATTCGAGCTGACTCCTCTATAGCCTCGTCACTGAATGAGAGAGGAAATCCGGCTTCGAGCAAGATCTCTTTGGCAGCAGCATCATTGCTATCCTCCTCCTTTAAAATAGTCATTACTTCTCCCATGGGCCTTTTATCATCTCCCTCTGCCCACTTGACTACTTTAACGACTACCCGATCTTCGTGTTTTGCTCCCTTTATCAGTTGTTTGGGAATAAAAATATCGGGCATGGGCTTATCTGTCTCTGCCACAAAAAAGGCAAAACCATTACCCATTTGTAATTGACCGATAAACTCGCTGCGCTTTCGTTTAATTACTTCTTTTATAACCCCCTGCATGCGGCCATTTGCTTTTCGCTCCTTGATAGCGACTTTTACCAAGTCGCCATGAAGGGCTGTATGCAGATCTCCCGTACGAATCATAATATCGGAATCAAGTTGATCGACCAGCACATAGCCCATTCCGGAGCGGGTCAATTCTAAAGTCCCACTTACAAGTTGTGCGACAGCGGCCTGATGATGCTTACGTTGCTGCAATTTTCTTTTACTGTTCTTTCTTCCCATATCAGCACTGCGGTTTTTTAAAATCGTTGATAAAATCGATCACCAAGCGATCAAAACGAGGTTTATCTTCGAATAAGAAACGATGTTCCACTGGCAATACATACCAGGGAAGTGATCTTATTTCGGCATTGAATTTCTCTAAACGAACAGCATCCTTTTCTGTTGTGATAAGGATTCTGTTTTCGGCAGGTAATTTTTCAAACTCTCGTCGGATGTCATTAAAATCTTCGATACTAAAAATATGATGATCACGGAAGGTCAGCTGATGATAAGTGGCCGACCGCTCCTCGATATATTGCTTTAGGGGACGAGGATTCGATATACCGGTTACCAGCAAGACTTCTTCTTTACCGGTAAAAGAGTAAAGCTGCTTTTCGGTCAAATGATAAGGAATACCATATTCGAGGGCTGTAAAAAAAACAGGTTGACCTGAAACAGGATCCAGCTCGGAAATGATACTGCGTTGTTTCGCCTCAGAAAGATCCGATGGGCACTTGGTAACTACCAAGGCGGACGCAGCATGGTAGCGGCTCTTCAGGTCACGCAGATCACCGGTCGGCAAATAAAAATCTCGGGTAAATAAATTCGAATAATCAGTGAGTAAAAGAGAAAAACCCGCCTGAATAGAGCGGTGTTGAAAAGCATCATCCAATAATATAACCTGCGTTTCGGGATGGTCGTGTAAGAGTTCCGGGATAGCGAGTAATCGCTCTTCCCCTACGGCTACGGGAACTTCAGGAAACTTTCGAAATAAGGCCAGGGGCTCATCTCCCACTTCTAGGGCGGTAGAGGCGGACGACACCAGGGCATAGCCACGGGTTCTTCTTCTGTATCCTCGACTAAGTGCTGCAACTTTGTATTGTTTATGCAACAGGGCGACCAAGTACTCGATCAACGGTGACTTTCCGGTGCCCCCTATCGCCAAATTACCTACGGTGATCAAGGGCATGCCAAAGGTGGCTGTGCGTAGAAATTGCTTATCAAAAAGCCAGTTTCGACATCCGATGACCAGCCAATACAATAGCGATATCGGTAACAGGAATATCCTGAAGGAGCGTAGAAAAAAATGGTATACCATCGGTTATCAGCTAATTTACGAAGAAGCTAAAAACCGTCGTTCCATAATTTCGCTGCTGCTGGTAAAAAGGGAACTGACTGTAATCATTCCGGGGCGTGTGCTCCAGCACAAATAAGCCCCCGGGAGCTACCAGTTTTTGTTGAAAGATCAGTCGCGGCAGCTCATCGATAGTGGTCAATGCATAGGGAGGGCCGGCAAAAATAAAATCGAACGAGGTATGACATTGCTCGATAAATCGAAATACATCGGAACGAATGACGGTGGCCCCCTCAATACCGAGCGTACCAAGGGTCTGGTTGATAAAACGATGCATGGCGGGATCTTTTTCTACGATTGTCAATTGATGGGCGCCCCGCGAGGCCAACTCGTAACTGATACTTCCGGTACCCCCAAAAAGATCGAGGGTCTTGATCGAAGAAAAATCGATCCGGTGTTGTAGCATATTGAAAAGCCCTTCTTTTGCAATATCAGTTGTAGGCCGGGTATGCGGCATATGGGCAGGCGGATTAAACCTTCGGCCACCATACTCACCTCCTATGATGCGCATAACAAAATATCATTGAGCGTAGTGAAATAATGTGAGGGGTAAGGAAAATCGTCTACCCCAAAAGAAGCTTCGCGAAATTCGATATGCATAAAGTACTGCCAGAGCTCGCGATAAAGGGCAGACTCTTTCTCTAGTAGTCCCGTCAACACCACTGTTACGTCGGCTGGATTGACCAATTGCGTCTCACAGACAGAAAGTAAATAATAAAGCACATCGGCAGGACTGCTATAATGATAGGTGTTAAATAACTGTAATCGATTATTCTTTAGCAGCAGCACACTGAACTGCTCGATCCCGATATCGACTAATAGCTTGCCCTGAGCACCGCTTTGACCGGCCGCTTCTAGGAATAATTTAAAAATATGCCTTGTACGGGCCGAAGGAAAGACGGCTTCCAGACTCCGATACAGGTCTACCGGTATAGGATATCCCAAATAGAGTTGCCAAGAAGAAAGTGTCTCGGTCTTAAATACAGAAGGACCGGCAAAGGGATAAAGAGACTGATGAAGGCCTTTTAATTTTTTTTCTTCGAACCCGGCAACGGGTAAAAGGGAAAGATCAGAAAAAGCATAGGCGATCTCCACTTGCTGCGTTGACGAAAGAAAGGGCTTAATAGCCATCAACCAGGAATCTACAGAAGACTTGTTCCAAGACTTGACGTTGCCGTAGCCCAAGGCCAACAACTGGCCGTCAGCACGATTTTTGAGAGCATAAGAAACATGAGATCGTCCAAACTGAAGCGCTAACACAGTGTCCTGGAAATCTGATCGAGGAGATGTATAGGTGAAAAGAGCATTATAGGTCGATTCCATCAGTGCAATAATAGAGAAAATTTATTTATTGTAGGTTTGCAACTTATTCATGTCTGACTCTTCCTATCCATCGCTACAGCTTTCTAATTCACGACGCCAGATCTTGCGCATGGCACTTCCGATCAGTCTGGCTATTTTGATCCCACAACTAAATTTTGTCATCAATAATATTTTCTTAGGCCATTACCTCGACGATAGCCTGGCGTTGGCCGTAGCCGGCATTACCGGGGTATACTACCTGATCTTTGCAGCCATAGGATACGGACTAAATAACGGGCTGCAAACACTAATTGCCCGTCGTGCTGGTGAAAATCGCCCGGATGAGATCGGGAAATTATTTAATCAGGGCGTTTGGATCGGACTTGGGTTGGCATTGGGCGGAATATTGATCACGTATACCCTTACCCCCTACTTCTTCAGCCTGATCATACAAGATCAACAGGTTTTGCATAAAGCCGTCTCGTTTATGCAAATACGAATCTGGGGATTGCTCTTTCTTTATATCTACCAGCTGCGTAACGCACTACTGGTGGGCACAAATCAAAGCCGGTACCTGGTGGCTGGTACAGTGGCAGAAACGGCATCGAACATACTGTTAGATTATGTGCTGATCTATGGAACGGCCGGTTTTCCTGAATTGGGCTTTCAGGGAGCAGCCTATGCTTCTGTGATAGCAGAATTTATTGGCATGTTCGTGATCTACCTGGTGATACGACAGAAGGGGATTGCCAGACGATTTGAACTTTTTGCATCCTGGACCTACAGTCCGAAACACATAAAAAGTATTTTGTCCGTATCTGCGCCATTGATGTTCCAGCATGCGATCAGTATAATCAGCTTTCAATACTTCTTTTTGCTGATCGAACATCACGGCGCCATGGCTATGAAGATCTCCAATATCATGCGAAATATATTTGGTGTGTTCGGCTGTCTGTCTTGGGCCTTTGCCTCTACCACCAATGCCATGGTCAGCAACCTGATCGGTCAGGGAAAACAAGATCAGGTTATTTCGTTGCTTAAAAAGATCGTGCAACTGAGTAGCGGTAGCATATTCTTGATCGCCGTACTACTCAATATTTTTCCGGAGGCCTTTTTATCGCTCTTTGGACAAGACGAGGACTTTACCGTTGCCGCTCTGCCTGTATTACGTATCGTTACAGTGGCCTTGCTGATGATGTCGGTATCCACCATTATGCTCAATATGGTCACCGCAACAGGAAACACCCGTATTACATTCTACATAGAGGTGATTGCGGTAGTCCTCTATTGCCTGTACATATATATTGTAAGTGAGCTTTTTTTCTTGCCCATCACCTATAGCTGGATGAGTGAATGGCTATACTGGATATGCCTATTTACCCCCTCTTTTTTATACGTCAGAAGTGGCCGCTGGAAAAATAAGAAGATTTGATTTTCAGGCCACCCATTCGTAGCGAACGGCGGTATTACCCTTAAAATCGGCAAGGGGTACCGCGTATTTTTTCACTTCTACCAAAACGCGTTTGCAGGGATATGATGCTACGATTCTTTTTGCAATAGACATGGCCAGCGTTTCGATCAGATCACGTGGCTGCTCCATTTCTTCTTTTATCAAATTGAAAAGTGGCACATAGTCGATTGTTTCTGATAAGGAGGCTACCGGGACGATGTCATTCACCGTAGTATGTAGTTGGCCATTCCCTACATCGTATACCGCAGCAGCGTTAACCTGATAATCTAGCTGCACATCTACTTGATAGTCCCCTCCTTTTTTTCGCTCCTCGGGGTAAAGCCCATGGAAGCTGTAAAAAGTCATTTTTTCTAACTTGATGGTGAGCAGCTCGCTAGCCATTTCGAAAAATTTAATGAAGTCCGGCAGCGCTCAGATAACGCTCTGCATCAAGCGCAGCCATACAACCACTACCGGCAGCAGTAACAGCTTGTCGGTAGATTTTATCTTGCACATCACCGGCTGCAAAAATGCCGTCGCGGTTGGTGCGGCTACTACCGGCAATCGTCTTGATATATCCGGCCTCATCCATATCGATCCAGGGCTTGAAAATGGCCGAATTAGGCTGATGACCGATGGCCACGAAAAAAGCACTTACCGGGACAGTAGTCTTTTCTTCTGTCTGGTTATTAACGATGCGAACGGCCTCAACTTTTTTGTCTCCGAGTATCTCTTCGGTCTCACTATTCCAGTAAAGGGTAATATTAGCTGTATTTTTTACTCTCTCTTGCATGATCTTACTGGCACGCATCTCTGCACGACGTACGATCATATGCACCTTGGAACAGATTTTTGAAAGATAGAGTGCTTCTTCAGCAGCGGTATCTCCCGCCCCCACGATAGCCACCTCTTTTCCTTTAAAGAAAAATCCATCGCAAACAGCACAGGCACTTACTCCATAACCGTTGAGTCTTTGCTCACTTTCCAATCCAAGCCATTTGGCAGAGGCACCCGTAGAAATGATCACACTGGCGGCCTCTATCCATTTCTCATCATCGATCTGCACCTTGTGGATGGGACCTGTAAAATCAACTTTGGTTGCCAATCCGTATCGGATATCGGCCCCCATCCGGGCAGCCTGTTTTTCGAAATGTACCATCATCTCGGGCCCTTGTATTCCTTCGGGATAACCTGGATAATTTTCTACCTCTGTGGTGATGGTCAGCTGGCCACCGGGTTGAATACCTTGATAGAGCACCGGTTTAAGACCTGCACGGCTGGCATAAATGGCAGCTGTATATCCCGCCGGTCCAGAGCCGATAATAAGACAAGAGACTTTTTCGCTACTTTCCATAGTCAGTTGTTAGGATGCCAGCAAATTTAGTGTATTAAGGGCTTATCTTCCCCTTGCTGACCCTAGCAGGGACTTTGTGTCAGACCATAGGATTTTTTCTAAAAAGCGCCCATACGCATGCATTAAAAACGCTCCTGCGCACGTAGACAGAGCTTAGCGCGGAATAATGATGGTTCGATATTGGGCCGCATAGCCTCCAAAATAACCCAGTGCATTGCCCGATACATTACCCAGCACTTTTGTGGGAGAAGAAAAAGGATTACCGATACTGGCATAATTAAACTCTACGGTTCGCCAAAAATCAAAAGTGGCCTTATCTATGTTGCAGAGCTTAAGAGTAACCGTATCGCCCCGATCGAAGAAATTATACCCCTCTTCCGGTTGCCCGTTACGGACAATGCCCCGCTCTACCTGCACCTCGTAACTGGTTCCATCAATAACCTGATCATCATAAACAGAATTGAGACCTGGCAAAAAGGGGCCTTTGTTCTGACGGGTATAATAGCGGATATAATCGCCGAAACCCGGAGCATCGGTCGCCCTTACAAACAAAGCCGCTTTGTTAGGTGGATTATCGGGTGGAGCAGGACGCCAAAAAATAGAATCGATCCTTCTGGTTAGCGAAGGAATAGTTGTTTGCGCCTGATAGACCTTGCCCTGCCACTGAATGGTCAACGTGTAGCGTTGCTGCAATGCACCGCGTAAAAACAGGGCTGGTTGCAGACTATCCACCGTATAGTGATACCCAACGGGTATGCCTGCTAAAAAGCTCGTATATCCCTTTAGGGGATAGTTAATTCCGTTATGTACTATTGCAACTTGTGCATCGCGAACAAATGATGTGGCCAGCTGGGAGGTTCGAATTGTGTCAAAAAAAGGAAGACTTTTAGATAATATCACCAAAGGAGGCTCCCCATTTTCGATACTGGCCTCAACGACTAATTTAGACTCGACAGTATCGAGATTAAAAGTTATATCCCTTTCGCAGCCTGTCAGTAAGACACCAGAGAAAATAGATACAATAAGAAAGCGGAAAAAAGAACCCATGAAAATATAACCCCCGAACAGGCAATTTGTTTCGATTACAGAAACTACATCTCTTCAAAAAAGCGGATATGCTTAGTGTTGTCAGAAAATAGTAGGAGTCGATTACCCCAAATAGGCTTTCAGAGCACTGCTGTAACGAGCCTTTTGTAAACGCTTGATGGCTCTTTCCTTGATCTGGCGAATACGCTCTTTAGTCAAGTCGTATTTTTGACCGATCTGCTCGATAGTAACACCATTTTCTCCATCTAATCCAAAATAAGCATTGACGATTTCAGCCTCTCGGGGAGAGAGCGATTTTAACACCCTTCGAATTTCGTTACGAAGGGAGTCTTTCATCACATCATCATCGGTATCGTCACTTCCTTCCAGCAGATCGCCCATGGCTACATCTTCGGCTTCGTGTACAGGGGCATCCAGTGAGGTATGACGGGTATTACTTTGAAAAATATTATTGATCTCGGTCTCGCTCATTTCAAGCAACTCAGCTAATTCCTCTGTAGAGGGTTCACGCTCGTGCTCTTGCTCAAAAGCCATATAGGCCTTGTTGGCCTTGTTGTAGGTCCCGATCTTGTTCTGTGGCAAGCGCACTAATCGACCTTGCTCGGCTAAGGCTTGTAAAATAGACTGACGGATCCACCATACAGCGTAAGAAATGAATTTAAATCCCTTTGTTTCATCAAAGCGCTGTGCAGCCTTGATAAGGCCAAGGTTTCCTTCATTGATCAAGTCACTCAAGGAAAGACCTTGGTGCTGGTATTGCTTTGCCACCGACACTACAAAGCGCAGGTTGGCTTGAACAAGTTTATCAAGGGCCCGCTGCGAATCGATCGGGTTGCGATTGAACATTTTTATACGCTGGGCAAGCGTAGTCTCCTCCTCGGGCGTGATCATTGAAATTTTCGAGATCTCCTGGAGATACTTTTCTACAGCTTGTGAATCTCTGTTTGTAATCTGGGTAGCGATCTTGAGCTGCCGCATCTAGAAAATTTTGTGTGTGATAAAACTAAAGGGCGTATTTAACCTTTTACGAACTGCAAAGTTAACAAAAAATAAGGGTAAAACCAGTTAAAAAAACTAGTTAAACTACGGCTTCAATGTGGTAGTTGAACGTTGTCCCTTTAGAAACCAAAGAATGATGCCTGAAAGCATCAACAGGACCGCAATGACCTCCGCTTGGGTGGGGTTCATTCCAAAGAGATCCATCTTTACATTAACCCGTATTTTTTCTATAGCAAACCTCTCCAATCCGTTCAATATCAAGTATAAAGCAAATAGTTGACCTGTTTTTTTGATATACTTCCTCAGTACCCAAAGCAAGCCAAAAAGTAATATGCAAGAGGTTGCCTCGTACAAAGGTGCCGGATAGACTCCTGCCGGAAGTTGATTACAAAACGGACCAGAACAACCGGCAATGGGTACACCTTCTTCGATAACATTATGAGGATATTGATAAGACCAGGCCCAGTCAGGTAAAAAAGATGGTTTTGCAGCTAGATCGCTAACGATTCCCCAATCCCCATCTCCCGCAACATGGCAGCCGATACGTCCAATACCATAGGCTAGCATCAAGGCAGGGGCAACAGCGTCAGCCAGTTCAAAAAAACCGATCTTATGTTTGCGCGCATAGATCCCGATGGCGATAGCGGCACAAATAAGGCCGCCGTACATGGTAAGTCCCGATGGAGAGAATAAATAATCGGACGGATGCTGTAAAAAAGAACTCCAATTTTCAAAAATATCGAAGAGCTTGGCACCAGCTAATCCGAAAACAAGGGCCAACATGGTTATGTCTCCTACCCGATCCTGAGGCCAAATGCGAATGAGCCGCTTTTCAGGTTTAGGGAGTTTTTCTTTATTCTTTTCCCACCACTTGACACCTGCAAAAAAAAGCCCCATTAAAAGCCCGGTAACAGGACTACCCTGTGCAGAGAAAATATATGCTTGTGGGTCTTGCAAGGTCGCCTCATCCAGAAAAAACAAAGCAACTACCTTAAAGCCCAGCAAATATCCTAATCCGAAGTTGGTGGCGAGCTCTATCCAGGTGGCCGGCTGACCGATCAGTATCGTAGTTTCGGTAGGTGAAAACAAGCCTTGACCACTTTTCCGCTTCAATTCTTTTGTCAATACATAGGCAGCAGTCAAAAAAGCAATAGCGACGAAAAAACCAAAGCTGTTTACAAACCGAAGTACCGGCCAGTCAAGCCCGAACAAATCTTTAAAAGCGTAGTAGAGGTTGGGGTACATAATTTATGGCTGTGCTTAGTTGCAATGTTGCTCGAAAGCACCGATCAGATTTTGCGCGATCATTTGGGCTGACCTTCCCTCGATCATATGTCTCTCGATATAATGCACCAATTTTCCGTTTTTAAAAAGGGCGATAGCCGGAGAAGAAGGAGGATAGGGCATAAGATGCTGACGAATGGCACTTACCGCTTCGCTATCAAAACCCGCAAAACTGGTTGTTAAATAATCGGGCCTTTTTGCAGCCTGAGAAACCGCCATCAATACTCCTGGACGGGCCGTACCGGCGGAACAACCACAGACGGAATTGATCATGACCAGGGTTGTCCCCTCTTTGGAAAGTTGCTGGTCTACAGCTTGGGTGGACAATAACTCAGAAAAGCCATTTTCGGTCAGCTCTTCTTTCATAGGGATCACGATTTCGGCAGGATACATGATTTTAAACTTTAGACTGCAAAAATAATCAGAAACAAGGCTTCTGCGTGTATAAATTCTTTTAACAAATCGAAAACAACAGTTTCATACCCTTCATACGTTTAATAAGTACAAAGATTCTTTCTCATAAGCAGTTGGTTTTGGTTTACAACCCCTCGTTTCAACGAGGGGTTTTGTTTTGCCCCTACCCGATCAATACCCCAAAATTTTCAGCATACTCTGTGCTGTCTGCTGTTTGGCATACACCCAATCGACCAGCTTTCCGTTCTTATCGTGTCCAACAATAACGTGCTTGGGAGAGGGGATCAAGCAGTGCTTGATTCCTCCATAACCGCTGATCTGATCTTGATAGGCACCGGTGTGAAAGAAACCTACGTATAAAGGCTCCTCACTGCCATTGGTCTTGGGCAAGAAGACTTCGTTGATATGCTCTTCGGAGTCATAATAATCATGACTGTCGCAGGTGATCCCTCCGAGGACAACCCGTTGATAATCCTGGTCCCATTTGTTGACGGGCAACATCAGGAATTTCTCTCCAATGCCCCAGGTATCGGGCAAGGTGGTGATAAAAGAAGAATCGATCATATACCAGGTTTCGCGATCGTTTTGAACCTTTTCGGCAATCACCCGGTAAATATGCGCCATGCTCTCTCCTACTGTGTAGCTCCCAAATTCAGTAAAGATATTCGGCATGGGTACTTTTGCCTTTTTACAAGCCACTTTGATATTGCGCACAATCTCGTTGATCATAAACTGGTAATCGTATTCAAATCCGAGAGAATGCTTTATAGGGAAACCGCCTCCGATATTGATGGAGTCTAACTCGGGGCAGATTTTCTTTAACTGACAATAGAGATTGACCACTTTGTTCAGCTCACTCCAATAATAGATATCATCCTTTATTCCTTTGTTGAGAAAGATGTGCAGCATCTTTAGTTGAAACTTACTCTCGTATCCCTCGATGCGGTCCACATAAAACTCAAGAATATCTTTGGCCCTGATACCAAGCCGTGAGGTATAGAATGGAAAATTGGGTTCTTCCTCTGCCGCTACGCGAATACCCAACTTAAAAGGAACTTTCACAGAATGAGCATATTCCTTTAACTCGTCCTTATTATCGAGTACCGGAATCACATTCGAAAAACCATTGTTAAGTAATTGTGCAATGCGACGTGTATATCCTTTTTGCTTAAACCCGTTACAAATGATGTGAATGTCTTTATTGATCTTCTTTTTTGCATAGAGCTTTTTGATGATCTCTATATCATAGGCATAAGACGTTTCCAGATGTATATCACTTTTGAGCGCTTCTTCTACCACAAAACTAAAATGAGAGCTTTTGGTGCAATAACAATAGAAATATTTACCCTCGTACTTATGCTTCTTGAATGCCGCAGCGAACATAGTCTTAGCCTTTTTTATCTGCATTCCGATCTTGGGTAAGTAAGTAAGTTTAAGAGGGGTACCATGCTTGGCAATAAGGGCTTTGAGATCTAGCCCGTTAAACGTAAGAGTACCGTCTTCGACCTCTATACCTTCTTGCGGAAAGTTAAAGGTCTGCTTGACAAGTTCCAGATAAGAATTAGACATGCGCTGAATGGGTTGTTTTTAAGAATTGAACAAAACTATCATTTTCGTAAAAAAACTGAGGAAGTTTTTCTGCCAAAAAAAACCCGCCACAGAGGCGGGTTTATAAGCTGCTTATTTCTTTCGATTATTTCACCTCCTCGAAAGGTACGTCCGTGACGTCCTCAGTGGGGGCACTAGAGGTGTTTCCAGCACCGGCTCCGCTCTCGGCACCAGGCTGTGCAGCCCCTTGCGTGGCTTTGTACATGTCTTCGCTGGCAGCAGTCCAAGCAGCGTTCAGTGCAGCCATATGGGTGTCGATTCCGGCAAGATCCTGTGCCTTATGAGCCTCTTTGAGCTTTTCAGCAGCTTGCTCAATAGTGGCTTTCTTCTCGGCAGGGATTTTATCACCATACTCCTTGAGCTGCTTTTCGGTTTGAAAGACCAGTGAGTCTGCTTGGTTAAGCTTCTCAACACGATCTCTTTCGGACTTATCGGCAGCTTCGTTGGCCTTGGCTTCTGCTTTCATTTTTTCAACTTCCTCTTTGCTGAGACCGGATCCGGCTTCGATATGGATCTTTTGCTCTTTACCTGTGCCTTTATCCTTAGCAGTTACATGTAAAATACCGTTGGCATCGATATCGAAAGTTACCTCGATCTGAGGTACTCCGCGGGGAGCCGGAGGAATGCCATCCAGGTTAAAGATGCCAAGGCTCTTATTGTCTTTGGCCATACTGCGCTCACCTTGGAGTACGTGAATTTGCACTCCGGGCTGGTTATCGCTTGCAGTGGAGAAGACCTCCGATTTTTTAGTCGGGATGGTTGTATTGGCAGGAATCAGCGTGGTCATAACACTTCCCATCGTCTCGATACCTAACGAAAGAGGCGTTACGTCTAATAACAATACATCTTTTACTTCGCCAGTCAGAACGGCACCTTGAATAGCCGCACCTACAGCTAC
>Ga0129333_10002545_pt1 | contig 17038 bp, 25 predicted proteins | sample CPB6_08_DNA_FD_94474 | JGI IMG/M metagenome (GOLD analysis project Ga0129333, IMG submission 94474) | Freshwater to marine salinity gradient microbial communities from Chesapeake Bay, USA - CPBay_Sum_0.6_0.8_DNA | ecosystem: Environmental > Aquatic > Marine > Coastal | place: USA: Chesapeake...
ATTTCGTTATCGGTGAATTCTGGTGGCACGATCTCTGGAGCAGGTAATGCCCTACGCGTAACACTGGGGGCTGCCGCAGGTGTTTCAACTGGTGGCACCGTTGCTGCGCTGCAAGTTGATTCAGATTTAAATGCTACTGCAACTGTTCCTGCTTCAGCGTCGTTTATTCGTGTGACAAACACTAATACAACAACGCTCTCAAATCTGTTTAATTTGCCTGCACCGGCAGTAGGCGGTGTCTTGGCTGCTGTTGTAGGTTCTCCAACTCAAACGCACACCATTAAGTGCGTTGGTTCAAATGGAACAAACTACTACATCATGGTAAGTACCACTGCGTAATTTATGGAAATTACAAAAGAATACTTGCTCGTTGAAATTGAAAACATGATGAAGCAGCGCAATCATGCTCATGATGTAGCAGTCGCGGCTCAGGCGGCAATCGACGTTTTACAGTCGTTGGTCACACGGATCGATATGGCAGAACCCGATGCCATCAAACTTTCGGACCTTGGACTTCCTGATCCAGAGCCAATGGAAAGGACACAGGAATGAGTTTTGCAAGTGATATCTCGGCGGTAACGAAGACCGCTTCTGACGATGCCATCAGTGGCAGGACGCGTGTACAGGGTGTGTACTACACATGTAGTGCCACGGCATCGTCGTTTTCTTTAAAAAACGGCACTACTAGTGCTGGCACGGCATTGATCACGATCAACACTCCCGCAGCGGCAGGTGCGGTTGATCTGATCTTTCCGGACGATGGCATTCTTTTTACCGATGGCGTTTACATTGATTTGGCAAACGCTAACGTAACGAGTGTTACCTTGTTGTTCGTTGGCGGAGCAGCGGCCTGATCATGGCGACTAAGAAGTCCAAAGGAATGGGGATTGCCACCTCGGTGAAGTCAGGCAACTTTCGGCCTACTAAGGCCGGAGCGGGCATGACTAAGCAAGGCGTTGCAGCATATCGCCGCGCCAATCCGGGTAGCAAACTCCAGACTGCTGTGACTGAAAGTAATCCGTCAGGTGCGCGCGCGAAGCGCCGTAAATCGTTTTGTGCGCGTTCTGCGGGACAGATGAAGATGTTCCCTGAGGCAGCTAAAGACCCAAATAGCCGGATACGCCAAGCGCGTCGGCGTTGGAAGTGTTGAGGAGTTTGCGGTGCAATTGGCGGAAATATGGAGCGCGGGACTTACTATCCTAATTGGCATCTTGGGGTATATGATGCATGAGAAGTTTAGTGAGCTTGCAAGGATTACGATTCTTTTGAATCGCACACGCGAGGAGATTGCTCGTGACTCGGTGACTAAAGCCGAGGTCGAGAAGATCACTGAGCACATTGACCAACGGTTTAATCGTATCGAAGAGAAGATTGACCGTTTAATCGAAAGGAGATAGTCATGGCTGGACGTGGAATGGGTGTTGCTACTCGTGGTGGTGGCGCAGTGGAAAGCGGACCTCGCAACAAGATGCTGTCGAAAACAAGTCAGACATCGGGCCCGATCATGATGAAAGAAGGCGGCGCAGTTAGCCCCCGTAAGCGCATGGCAATGGGCGAATCGCCTGTCAAGATGATGGGTGGCGGCATGATGAAGAAAGGCTATGCCGCAGGCGGCGCAGTCAAGAAGAAAAAGATGATGGCGAGTGGCGGCAAAGGCCGCTAATGGCGTATCTGATTAGTAATATCCCGTACTTTAAGTGCTGGGTGAGACGTGAATTCACCCATATGCACCAAAAGTACCATGGTGAATATTTGCATGCGATGGCAGTAGCAGTAAACACCATGCCTGACCGTTGTTTGAGCTTCCAGTTGGTTTTTACAGGCTGTGAGAGTGATGCAGACGGATCAGAAAACGTACACGGCGGAGCCATGTGGGCGCGGATGCCTATTACGGCCTTGGTTGGGGACATTCGGTTGGATGAATGGCCCGAGCGAATGCCAACGCATCTTGCGCAACCGTGGGACTGTCCTTCGCATCACCACACTGTGATTAAGTTTGCCCGCACTAGCCCGAGTCCTTGGCAGTGCAAGATAGACGGAGAGTTCTATACGGGGCGCTACTTGTTTACAGTGGACTATGCGGAGAGTGAAATTGCCGATTGTCCTGCTCAACATAAACAGAGTCATGTGTTGATGTTGACGGACGCAGGCAACTGGACAGGGAATATTGTGGCTTTGCCGAATAACCGTGTCCGTGTAACAAGTCCGGCGTATTGGGAGACGGGAACAGGCGCTCCTGATTTTAGGCCTAGCCAGTGGACTCACTGTGCTGAACAGGACGATAGTTACATGGACCCTGAGGTGACGTTTGACAACCTATATAAAGAGTAATGGCTACTTCTGGTACAACAGTATTCGACCTCCAAATCGAAGAATTGATTGAGGAAGCGTTTGAGCGGTTGGGCATGCAGATGACCAACGGCAAACAGCTTTCTACTGCTCGTCGTTCTTTGAATTTGATGTTTTTGGATTGGGCGAATCGCGGGTTGAACCTGTGGACCATCGATTTAGCTACCTACAATCTGGTGCAGGGGGATACTGAAATCTCCTTGCCCACAGATACGGTAAACGTTCTGTCTGCCGTTATACGTTTAACAGGACAAAGTCCTGCTACGGACATCATCATTGAGCGTATTAGTCGTGCGGAATACCTAAATATTCCGGATAAGACGACGCAAGCGCAGCCTGCGCAGTATTACGTTCAGCGTACAAACGTGCCAAAGGTGTTTTTGTATCCCACGCCTGATCGAACATATCAGTTGCGGTACTACCGCATTCGCAGGATTCAGGATGCGGGGGCGTACACGAACACCTCCGACGTTAACTTCCGGTTCTTGCCTTGTTTGGCAGCGGGGTTGGCTTACTACTTGTCGTTGAAGTACGCGCCGGAGCGCACGGTGATGATGAAACAGTTGTACGAAGAAGAGTTTGCTCGTGCGGCTGCAGAGGATAGGGATATAGCGAGTGCTTACTTCGTTCCGGAGCTAGGGGCGTAGTGTGGCGTTTGCAACAGGAAAATTCTCGTTTGGATTGTGCGACTACTGTGGTCAGCGTTATCCATACAACGTATTAAAGAAGAACTGGCGTGGGTTTAAGGTTTGTCCGGACGACTATGAGCCGAAGGAGCCCCAGTTAGAGCCATTGCGTTACAAGGGTGACGCGATAGCACTACAGGAGCCGAGGCCTGACCGGATTGAACCTACGACGGTGTTTGTTGGAATGCCTGCTGATTCAGCGTTTCAGAGCAGGGGCAGTGTGTATGCGGGGCAGAACATCACGGACATGCGACCGTATCCATTGCAGGCCCCTCCTGTTGGATATGGAGCGGTGGGGAATGTAACGATTGTGATTACTTAGCCATGACTTACGACGAACTGGTTACTAACATACGAAATTACACGGAGGTCGGAAGCAACGTCTTCACGAACTCGGTGATTAATACGTTTATCACCATGGCTGAGAACCGCATTCTTAGGGACATCGACTTGGATGTCTTTAAGAAAGAGGTTACCGGGTCGATGACGTCTGGTAATAAATTTTTGACTGCGCCAAGCGATCTTCTGACGCATCGTTACATGATGATAACGAACGCGACGAATGACCAGATTTTCTTAGGCTTTCGCGACACGTCCTTCATGAAGGAATACTGGTCAGACGGTGCGGATACTGGGACGCCCAAGTACTACTCGGTGTGGGACCAGAACACTTTTTATGTGGCACCTACGCCTAATGCAAGCTTTACGGTTGAGCTTGGGTACATCTACCGTCCGGCGCAGTTGTCCTCGACCAACCCGGAAACGTGGGTGAGCGTTAACGCACCCGAAGCGCTTTTGTATGCGTGTTTGATACAGGCGTACAGCTACACGAAAGGGCCTCCTGACATGCTGGCCTATTTTGACAACAGCTACAAGCAGGCGTTGCAGGGTCTGGGCATTGAGCAGCAGGGTCGCCGTCGTCGTGACGAGTACAGAGACGGTATGGTTCGTTTGAGGGTTAAATCGGAGTCACCGGGACCATGATGAGTGCAGGCGGAGGCGTTTTACTCGGCGAGATAAAGGCGGTTTCTGTTTCCGGACGGGGGTTTACCCCGGAGGAAGTGGCAGAAATGGCTTTGGAGAAGATTGTTTATATCGGGGAAAGCTCGCATCCTGTCATACGTGAACAGGCGGAGGCTTTCCGTACTCAGATTCGTGCGGTACTTGTACGATACATGCGTCAAGCGGTGACTTCGCATAATACGACCCTTGCAAACCGCCTTCGCGAAGCGGGGCACCCTGAACTTATAAAACTTTTGGAGGACTAACATGCCTATTTCTGTAACTACTGCCATGCCTACCTCGTTCAAGGTAGAGATTCTGCGGGCAGTTCATAATTTTACCGCCTCCACTGGCAATACTTTCAAGATTGCTTTGATGAAGGCCACAGCAGCAGGATCGGGAACCTATGGTGCAGCGACAACTAGCTATACTAACCTGACAAGCAACTCGGATGAGCTTGCCAACGGTAATGGCTATACGACAGGTGGTAATACGTTGGTTTCGGTGACGCCTGTAGCGGATGGCACCACAGCGGTCTGTGACTTTGACAACACGACTTGGTCGGCTGCGACGTTTACGAGTTGTGGCGCGATCATTTATAACGACACGGCTGCGGGTGATCCAGCCTGCGCGGTATTGAGCTTTGGTGGTGATCAGCAGGTGAGTTCAGGGGACTTTCAGATTCAATTCCCTTCCCCCGCAGCGGCAACCGCAATTATTAGGATTGCGTAAGGTATAGATGTGTCAGCAACCACATGGAATCAGGGCTGGGGGGAAGGTGCGTGGGGATATAACGCATGGAGTGGTATTTCTCCAGCTTATGAGGTAGATGGCGTTGCTGGCAGTGGTGCAGTAGGTACTCCAACCGTAATAATCAACAGCAATATTGCAGTTACTGGGGTAAATGCAACTGCGTTTATTGGCGGCTTCATAGTACAGGTTGAAGATGTTGTAGTACCTAACGGTGTTGTAGGCACGGGTGCTGTAGGAACAGCGACGTTTACAGTTGGTGTTGTATATACAGTTACAGGCGTTCAGGGCACCGGGAATGTTGGAACAGTAAGCATAGCCGTAAACGATACGGTAGTACCTACCGGCATAGAAGGAATAGGTAGTATTGGAACAGTAGCGTTCCAAATCAGTAGTAACGTAAGTGTTTTAGGGATACAAGGTACAGGAGCAATTGGTACTGTAATCCCGGCATATGGTGGGGTTGTATCCCCAACCGGCGTAGTTGGCACTGGAACAGTAGGAACAGTAAGTACTGCAGTTGGGGAAATAGTTATTCCAACAGGCGTACTAGGAACAGGGGCTGTTGGAACTGTTGGAATTGAAGTTGATGATAGTAAACTGGTTACCGGGGTATCGGGCACGGGCGCGGTAGGGACGGTTCTAATACGCGGTTGGACGGTGGTAGATGATTCTCAGACTGTCAATTGGGTTGCGGTCAACGATGCACAAAGTATTACTTGGGTAGAAGTGGACGCAGCTTGATAGGGGTGGAAAATGGCAAGCACATTCAGTAATCTTAAGATAGAACTTATTGCCACGGGCGAGCAGTCGGGTACGTGGGGGTCTACGACCAACACCAACTTAGGCACTGCGATAGAGCAGGCGATCACAGGTAGTGTTGATATTACGTTTGCGAGTGCTGATGTCACGTTAACGCTTACGGACACCAACGCCGCGCAAAATGCTCGTGCTTTGAGGCTAAACCTGACCGGTACTTCAGGCGGCGCAAGAAATCTGATCGTACCTGCAATTGCAAAGCAGTACATCGTCAATAACGGTCTGGCAGACGCTGTCACCGTTAAGAACTCTACGGGCACGGGCATCGCGGTGCCTGCGGGCAAGACAATGGTTGTGTTTAATAATGCAACCAACGTGGTCGATGTGACGACCTATGCATCTTCCCTAACATTGGGCGCTGCGTTGCCAATCACTTCTGGTGGTACGGGGACAACTTCAACGACGTTTGTAAATCTTGCTTCGAACGTGACCGGTACGCTTCCTGTTGCCAACGGCGGTACTGGAACGACTTCAACGACGTTTGTAAACCTCGCGACAAACGTAACCGGTACGCTTCCTGTTGCCAACGGCGGTACTGGTCAGACTTCAGCATCCGCTGCTTTTAATGCCCTATCCCCGATTACTACAGCCGGGGACCTAATTGTTGGTAATGGCTCAAATAGTGCGACTCGGTTAGGTATTGGTGCAAACGGAACAATTCTGACCTCAAATGGAACCACGGCGACATGGGTTGCTGCTGCGCCGACTGGCGTAACTAGCTTTTCCGCAGGAACTACAGGGTTTACACCGAGCACCGGAACAACTGGCGCAGTGACGCTTGCTGGAACATTAGCTGTAACAAATGGTGGTACGGGGGCAACAACTTTAACCACCAATAATGTCATCCTCGGCAACGGCACCTCTGCGGTTCAGTTTGTTGCGCCGGGAACTGCTGGCAACGTTCTGACTAGTAATGGAACAACTTGGGTCAGTCAAGCGCCATCATCTGGTGGCGCAGTCGGTTCAACTCTTTATTTAAACAACGTCTACGGAGGTTTCTAAAATGCCTGCAAATACTAGCCCAATTTTTCCGTTAACCCCCAATCTAGGGGCAAACAATGTACTGTTGTCCACCGCCATGACAAATACCAAAGCGTTTGATGGTACGGATACGGCAGGCACAAACCTCGCTCTAGTATTTACAGCAGGGTCAAACGGTTCGCGTGTTGATTCGTTGGTTGTTCGTTTAACCAGTACAAACGGAGCAACTGCATCAGGAACCACTACTGCAACATTGGTTCGATTTTGGATTAACAATGGGTCAGCAAACACATCGGCTGGAAATAATCAGTTAATGCCTTGGGATGTGGCTATTCCTGCGACTACCGTTACTTCATTATCGGCTTCTTCACTTCCATACTACAACGTGCTTGTGACCTCGCCGATGGCAGACGGCATAAGTCTTCCCGCAGGTTATAGAATATATGCAGGTACAACAGTAGCAATTGGTGGCACAAACTGTGCCGTTATCGTAACTGCCCAAGGTGGAGATTACTAATATGGCATTCGGCGCACAAAATAGATCAGCCTTGAATAAAGGCACATACGGTAATCCTTTACCGCCTAATGTTCAAACTAGGGTAGCGCCCGTTTGGACTACTATTCAGATAATCACTGCCACTACTTCGTCTTTTGTCGTACCTTCAAATGTGTACCAAATCGGCGTTGCGGTAATGGGCGGTGGTGGTAATGGAGCGTCTAGTGGTAGTGGAGCAGGTGGTGGCGGTGGTGGTGGTTTTGCCTATGGAATCGTTGATGTCGTCCCGGGGCAGCTACTTCCCACTATTACAGTAGGCGGTGCAGCGGGAACTTCTTCTTTTGGTTCGTTACTAAGTGCTACTGGTGGTGCTTCTTCTTCATCTACGTCAGGTGGCTCAGGGGGTGTTGGATCAGGCGATGCTGGATTAAGGGGATATTTTGTTGCTAATGGGGGTAATGGTGGCAACGGAGCTAGTTATAACGTAGGTAAGGCTGCATACCGATCGCAAGGTGCCGGTGGTGGTGCGGGTTCTTTTTATGGTAATGGCGGAACTGGTGGTAATGGTCAAACATCTACTGCCTTCAATTCGGGACCAAGTGGTGGGGGGATGGGAGGAAATGGTGCTAATTCAAGCACCACTAATAGTAATGTTACGGGAGGTGGTGGCGTAGGCTCCGGTAATAATGGACTTTCAACCGTTGCTTTTGGCGCGGGCACTGGGGGTTCTCCTACTGCTTATGCTAGTGGACCCGGATTTACAGTGCCCGGAGTGACTTCAGGTGGTGGTAATTCAGCTAGTTTAGAAGGTCGCTCTATTTTCTTGGCTTGGTTGTTGAGGACTTTAGATGGCTCTGGCGCGGCTAGTGCATCGGGATTTGGCGGCGTTGGCGGCGGCGGTGCTGGAAATTCAACTTCTACTAGTAGTAGTCCCGGTGGTGCCGGAGGTTTTGGTGGCGGTGGTGGCACTGGGGTAAACGGGAGCACTAACGCTATGTATGGTGGACAAGGCGGCTTTGGGGGTGGTGGTGGCGCTCCCGGTTTGAGAACTAGTGGCACCACCACCAGTGTGGGTGGTTCGGGTGGAATAGGGGGTGGTGGAGCAGGTGGCGTTACGGGCGGCTCAGGAGGCAATGGGTTTGTGGTTTTATACTGGAGGGAAGGTTACTAATATGAAATGGGCTAGAAAAATCAATAATTTTGCTGTTGACGTTCGTAATACTAATCCAGAAGGGTTTTTTACTTTTCAGGTTGTTAATGAGTTTATTGTCGTACCTGATGAAGTTCAAGATCACTGGTTTTTTGATGATGAGACTCAAACGTGGCTGACTCAAAAACCACAGCCGGTTGAACCTACTATAGAAATTACTCGCGTAGGAGAGGCGGGTGAAAACACGGGGGCAACTAATGAGTGACCCTTTAACCGATCTAAAGATCGTTGATAATGTTTTTGTGAAGTTGCATCAGTTTGTAAAAGCGGGAGATACGCACAATGGTCATGCCCATACTTTTGACCATATTACGCTTTTAGCAACCGGCTCGGTAAAGATGATCCATGACAACGGTGAGGCAGAATATAAAGCACCTCACCTGATTGTTACGCCTAAAGGTATTAAACATCAATTCATTGCATTAGAACCTGACACGGTATTTTGTTGTATTCATGCAATCCGTGATAAGGATGATATTGATGCCGTTGCTGATCCCAATATTACTGTTGAAGAAGCATGGGAATTGATTGGCAAAGTTCCTTTAACAAATGACTAAGATGTCCGTATTAATTTTTAAAAATTTTTTATCAAAAGATAAATGCGATGAGTTAAATAGTTGGGTGGAACTAGGCGTAAAAAACAAGTGGTTGGATGTTGGAACAACACGCGAATCGGGGTTTGAGTACAAATATAGATTGACGACAAGAAATTACGGAGACCGATTTGAATACCCTACTTTGGCGTATGAGGTGTTTGACAAAATATCAAATGTTCTTGGGTTGAGAGATGTTCCTAAAAGTGTGGCTGGTGCAGGAAAAGACGGTATTGTGGTTAGTTATACATTACCCGGCGGTGACGTATATGAGCACACAGACACAATGGAGGGGAATCTTCATGTTTTAAGATGCAATATCATGACTCAAGCGGCGGAGCACGGTGCAGCGTTGTTTATTGATAGAAAAGAAATAAAAATTGAAGTTGGTGACTTACACTGCTATCTTCCTTCCGCTGTTTTGCACTCAGTAACAGAGGTAAAAGGTAACACTCCAAGAATTTTATGGATGTTTGGTTATCAAATCTCAAAAAAAAATTTTTCGATTATTGAAAAAAACTATAGGCGTGCAATTTGGCCTACCCAGCCGGAGTAAAAAATTGACCCGCTAACCCTTCTTGCTGCTGCTAATGCTGCGGTCGCGGCGGTTAAGAAGGGGTGTGAGCTTTACAAAGAGATTAAAGGCGCAGCGGGTGAAGTAAAAGAAGTGCTTGATGATCTAAAAGAGCAGTACAACAAGATCGTCGATCCGACGCCAGTGCAGAAGCAGCAGTACCACACAGAAGTCCAGCGTGTACAGGAGATAGCCAAGGCTGATCCGAACGACGTCTATACCAATATTGGGGATCAGTTGGGTGTGTTGATGGACAGCTACGATGCTCTGAGCAAGGCGCTGTTAGCAGAGCAGGTGGCGGGCAGTAAGGTCTACAAAGGCGAGGAAAGTATTGGTAGGCGGGCATTACGGCGCATCATCATAACGACGAGACTGGACGCAATGTTGGTTGAGATACGAGAGACGATGGTGTACCGAGCGCCGCCGGAGTTAGGGTCACTCTGGAGCAAGTTCGAAGAGATGTGGCAGACCATCGTCAAAGAACAAGAAGCAGCCCACGCCGAGGAACTTAGACTGATACAGATGGCAAGATGGCGACGAAGAAAAAGGATAGCGGAAATCAAGGCAAAAGCGGCATGGGTTTCGGCAGTAGTGTTCGTAGTTATATGGGCGGTGGGTCTAATGTGGCTGACGACAAGAAGCACGATGATGAGAACGTCCCTTGGTCATTGATTGTCGTAGTGCTGGCTGTGTTGTTGACGTTCTTTATTGTTATGCCAGTATTAGCATTTATGTACTACGATATGTATTTTGCAACACAGGCGGCTGTACAAGAAGTTAAGAAGATGAAGGAATTGCGGAGAGAGATTTTGGAAGAACGACTCTACGGAAGGTAAATCATGCTGACTTTAATCTCTACACTTGGCGGCTACATCGTCGCTCTGTTCCCCAGACTTTTTGACATGCTGCAAGACCGTGCGGACAAGAAGCACGAGCTGGACATCATGCACATGCAGATGCGTCAGCAATTAGCGCTGACCGACAAGGGTTATTCCCCGGCTGATAAGACGGAAGAAGTCCGCGAGAACGATCAGCAGGATCATCAGCAGTACATGGCTCAGATGGGCATGATCTACGGCAACCAAGAGAAACTCTTGGAATCCTCGTCTCAGTGGGTCAAAGACATGACCGCTGCCACCCGGCCTTTCGTTACTTTTATCTTCGTGTTCGAGCTAGTCCTGATCAACCTGCTGACGATGCTGTGGATCTTCCTGCATGGCAACACAATCACATCTGTGGGTGAGTTGATTCAGGTGATGGAGATTGTGTTTGACGCTGAAGAGATGGCACTCTTAGGGACGATCATCGCTATGTGGTTTGGCTCCCGTGGTAACTCTAAGGCTGGCAAGTGATCTATCTGGTCTACGCTAGGATGGTCGCTACCGTAGGTATCTGTGCTTATTTGATAATTAATTTGCCATGAAACTACCACTTGCCACAATTGCAATGATCAAGCACCACGAGGGGGTCAGATACAAGCCCTACAAGTGCCCGGCTAAGTTGTGGACTATCGGGGTGGGGCATGTGCTTTACCCTGAGCAGGGCAAGATGCCGGTCGATCAACGCGACAAGTTCGCACTAAAGATAGAGGACTTCCGTGTATTCAGCAAAGACGAAGTGGATTCAATCCTTGAGAAAGACTTACAGCGTTTTGTCGCTGGTGTTCTTCGTTACTGCCCTGACCATCTTAACGAAAATCGCTTGGGCGCGTTGGTCAGCTTTGCATTCAATGTTGGGCTAGGCACTCTGCAAAGATCGACCCTGCGGCAGAAACACAACCGGGGGGACTTTGAGGGCGCAAAGCAAGAGTTCTTGAAGTTCACTAAGGGCGGCGGCAAGGTGTTGCCGGGGCTGGTAAAACGCCGAAATGACGAGATTGCGCTTTACTTTACGGAAGCAAAATGAACCCGTGGGTGATACTGGGCTTCGTGTTGGCTGTTGGCGCAGCGGCTGGGGGCGGGTATTATAAAGGCAATTCTGCGGGGAAATCTGAAGTCCAACAGCAGTGGGACAAGGAGAAAGCCGAGCAGTACGCGGCCTATGCCAAGGGGCAAGAGGAGGCACGTCAACGCGAGCAGGCATTGCAGGCGGATGCGGACAAGTTGCGGAGGGAAAAGGATGCTGAGGTCAGGAATATTAATGCTCGTGCTGCCGCTCTTGCTAACAGCTTGCGCGAGCGTCAAGCCCGCCCCGCCGATGCAGATTCCGTGTCCAGTGCCACCAGCGTTGGATCAGGTGCCTGTACCGGAAAGAACCTTTACCGAGAGGATGGGGAGTTTCTTGTCAGGATCGCTGCCGAAGCCGACGAACTCCGCGCCGCCCTCCAGCAGTGCTACAAACAATACCAAGCAATAAGGTGAGAAATGGCCTACTTCAGACTAGCGCTAAAGCCGGGTATCGATAAACAAAATACTGAATACGGCGCAGAGGGCGGATGGATCGATGGCGATTACATCCGCTTTCGCTATGGGCTACCCGAAAAGCTCGGAGGGTGGACGCCTTTTTCTGAAAACGAAGCTTACCTAGTGGGTATGCCCAGCGAGGTTTTTACGTGGAATAACTTGGAGGGCACTCCGTTTACCATGGTAGGAACCACGCGTAAGTTGTACTCTTTTTACGGGGGTAACTGGACAGACATCACGCCCCTTCGTAGCACCACCGCCCCCGGCGGTGTTACGTTTGCGGCCACCACCGGCAGCAATATTGTCACCGTTACAGACCCTTCCCACGGGGCGATCACTGGAGATTTTGTCACTTTCAGTGGCGCGGTTTCGCTGGGCGGTAACGTTACTGCCGTGTATCTAAACGCTGAATTTGAAATACAGGAAGTTCTTACCATAAACACCTACACGATTCGGGTAGGCGTATCGGCCTCCGCTGGTGATTCGGGCAATGGTGGTGCCTCGGTGGTTGGTGCATATCAGATCAACATCGGCGTTGACGTGAGTTACTTCGACTTTGGCTGGGGCACAGGTACATGGGGAGCTTCTACATGGGGAACTCCGCGCCCTGCTTCTGCGGCATTGAGCCTTTTCTCACGTGTTTGGCAGTTTGATAATTTTGGTGAGGATGTAATCTGTCAAATCGCTGACGGGGGCATTTACTTATTTGATGTTTCTTCCCCCACTTCTCGCGCAACCGCTATATCTGGAGCGCCCACCAAGAGCAAATATGCCTTGATATCTACGCCAGACAGACACTTAGTATGCTTTGGTACAGAAAACGTCATCGGATCACCTGCGACACAAGACCCGATGTTCGTGCGGTTTTCTAACCAAGAGGACCTCAATACATTTACTGAGAGTGTGACCAATACGGCAGGCGGTCAGCGATTGACGGACGGCAGCGAGATCATTACGGCTTTCCGTTCCCGTGGTCAGATACTCATTCTCACCGATACTTCAATACATGGCATGCAGTATGTCGGGCCTCCTTACACGTTTGGCTTTCAGCAGCTGGGTGCCAACTGTGGATGCGCCGCGCCTCACGCAGGAGCGGACGTTAACGGCGTGGCGTTTTGGATGGGAACGGAGGCGTTTTACGTCTTCGACGGTACGGTCAAAAAGTTGCCCTGCACGGTACAAGACTACGTGTTCAAAGACATCAATCTTGTGCAAAGAGAGAAATTTCATATCGGTGTGAACTCACAGTTCAACGAGGTAACGTGGTGGTATTGCTCGGCAGATTCGGACTTTATCAACCGCTTCGTCACCTTTAACTACCTTGAGAACGTCTGGTCCGTGGGCACGATGCCTCGCACGGCGTGGGTGGACATCGGTACGTACCAAAGGCCTGTTGCCACGACTTATCTGCCTTCAAGCACCGATGCGACGATCTCTACCATTTATGGTTTGACCGCAGGACGCGCACGTGTTTACTTCCAAGAGAGTGGAGTGAATGGTGATGGCGACCCGATCACGTCGTACATCAAGTCGGGTTACTTTGACATCGGCGATGGTGACAACATGATGTACATGCGCCGCTTCATCCCTGACTTTAAGAATCAGGTGGGCGACTTAACAGTACATTTATTGTTGCGCGCTTATCCGCAGGCAAGTGCTCTGCCTAGTTCCTTGGACCCGTATGTGATTGCGCCTAACACGGAAAAGGTAGACACGCGCGCGCGTGGGCGGCAGATTAGTTTACGGATTGAGAGTGACGAGGTGGATGATAATTGGCGATACGGCACGTTGCGTGTTGACATCCAGCCGGATGGGTTGAGATGAGTAAGATCACCAACGTTCGTCTGCCTAACGCGGTTGCGACGAACTATAGTCCGGAACAGTTCAACCAGCTTGTTCGCTCGCTGGAACAGATTGTTTTGCAGTTAAACGCGACATATACGTCTACGACAGACGAGAACATTGCAGCCTCGCAGTCTTGGTTTAACGGTAGCCCCGGACGTGCCGGGCAATCCGGGGCACAGGGTGTTCTTTTGCCCTATGGCGCTTTTCAAGACGATACGGATCAGGTAGATGGCTCAACCACTTCTGCTTATGCGGTGGGGTTGAATACGACGGACTACTCCCACGGCGTGTATGTTGCCAGTAGGCAGGCTGTTTTCACCGGGACGATCAACGACGGAACGCCGCCGGGGGCCGGTACGGTCATGAATGTGACTGCGGTGACTTCAGGCACTATTTATTTAGGTATGACGGTGACCGGGACTGGCGTGACGGCAGGAACGCGGATCACGGCGTTTGGCACGGGGACGGGCGGCACGGGCACTTATACGGTCAATACCTCGCAGGAGGTAACAAGTACCACGCTCACCGGAACACTTCCGTCGATGGTCACGGTGGATTATGCAGGGCTCTACAACCTGCAATTTAGTCTTCAGTTCGTTAACGTCGCGGTACAGATTCACGATGTGGATGTATGGTTTAGAAAAAACGGTACGGACATTCCTGCTAGTAATAGTCGTTTTTCAATTCCAAACCGCCACGGTGGTGTAGATGGACATTTGATTGCTGCATTGAATTATTTTTTGGATATGGACCCCGGCGATTACGTTGAAATAATGTGGCATACGGACAACTCCGATATTTCAATACAACAGCTTCCTACCGCCACATCGCCGACGCGTCCTGCGACGCCTTCTGCGATTGTGACCATGCAATATGTGTCTTCATTGGTGTAATCATGGCGAATAAATATCTACGAAAGAACATCATCCCCAGTGCGGCGACTGAAACCGAGTTGTACGTGGTGCCTGCCGCCAATACGGCGGTGCTTCGTTCCTTGCGTATAACCAATGCCAACGCCTCACGGACCACGATAACCGTCTCCCAGTACGACTCGGGAAGTGCCACAGAGCATTTCTTACTAAAAAGCTACGCGCTGCCGCCGAATACGACCTTTGACGCCTTTAACGGAGTGCCTTGTGTGTTGACGGAAGGCGATACGTTGAAGGTGGAGTCTGCTTTGGCAACCTGCCACTTCTATTTAAGTTACCTAGAGATGGACAGAAACTAATGAATTACCACATAATTACTGGCAATTTCGCGTCCTTTCCCGGCGCGCGACCCCGCCTGAGGGTCTATTGCCAATCTGGAAAGGACTATCATGGCTGAAGCGATGCAGGGAGGCGTTATGAGCCTACCGCCGGAGATGGGCGGCATGGCGCAACCCCCTCAGAGTTACCTTACTCCTGAAGATGATGCGGTTTTGTCGCAGATGCGCAATTCCGTCTCCCCACAAGAGTTCAATCAAGAGATGTTCAACGCTGCGGAGCAGATGGACCCGCAGGCCGTTGCACAGCTACGCAGCATGTTGCAGACGATGCGCTTGCCGCAGGAACTCGTGGACTTACTGAAGGAGATGATAAGCGCGCTTTTGCAAGAGCCTGCCAAGTACGCGGAAAACCGTCAGGAATTAATTGCAGAGGGCGTTCCAGAAGACCTCTTGCCTGCTGAGTTTGACCCCATGTACTTGATGGCGTTGGACATGGCGCTAGATCAGGTATCAGAGCCCGTGATTCAAGGATTTGCAGCCGGAGGTTTTGTCCAAAATCCGATCTCTGCCGGGATTGCCAGCTTGGGCCGCAACGGCGACACGATGCTGGCGCACATCACGCCGCGCGAGGCGAGGATGCTTCAGCGCGCAGGTGGCGCAGGCACGATCAACCCGGTTACTGGACTGCCTGAGTTCTTCATCGGAAGCCTATTTAAGGCGGTTGGAAACGCCTTTAGGTCGGTCGGCAAAGCGGTTTCAGGTGTCTTGAAAGGCATCGGTAGAGCAGTTAAGAGCTTTGCCAGTAGCACCATTGGACGCGTTGTAACCTCGGTCGCGCTGGGCTTCTTCTTAGGCCCTGCGGCGGCGGGTCTACTGGGCGTTACGTCTGCCGCAGGTGTTGCGGCGATTAGTGGCTTCATTGGTGGCGCAGGTTCGACCTTGCTTGCCGGTGGCAGCGTTAAAGACGCGTTGAAGACGGGCGCACTTGGCGGTCTGACCGCTGGTGCGTTTTCCGGTGTTAGCGGTGGCGCAGGCGCTTTCAAAGCAGGCACTTACACGGGTCCTACGACCATCTCGGAGTCTTGGAAAGGCTTCACTGAGAAGTTGGGGACTAGACCGGCGGCGGACGCGGCAAAAGCGGTTGCTGGCGGGGTGGATGAAGCGGCAGCAGCCGCGCCTCCTCCACCTGCTACCATCGAATCGGCTGTACAGAATATAGACGACCTGAAGCTCGACGCGATCGGTGGCCGAACGTCTGCTGTCCCTCAGCCCTCGATAGAGGTAAGACCGCTTTCGCCAACGGGACAAGCGGTTGCTGGCCCGCCCACTAACCTGTCAAGTTATACGGGAGTAGGTCCTCGGGTACAGCCAAGCCTGTCGGGGACTACTGCCCCACCCATCACTCCAGCCTCTGCTCCGACCGATTACCTACTGAATCCGCCACTGGGGGCGGTCAAGCCTGATCCGCTCGTACAAAAGTTGACTGCCAATCTTCCGGCAGATACGGCTTCGACCTCCGGCGGCGTGATGGACCTCTTGAAGCAGGGTGAAATACGGCAAGCGGCAACGAAGGCAGGCGAAGGTATTAAAGGGCTGTATGACGAATACTTATCGCCCAGCAACATAGAAAAAGCAGGTGCGGAAAAGGCGATGACCGAGGCCACGAAAGCGGTCAACGCACTGCCTGCAGGCACTTCTGAAGCGATCAAAGGCGCAGTCTTTAACAAAGTGTATGAGTCGAACCTGCCCGGCATGTTGGCGACCTACGGTCCGCTGGCAGCAGCCGGTATCGGCGCAACCTATTTGGCAGGGGGCTTTGATGTCAAACCCCCGCCAAAGCCCGAGATTCCAGTCAGCGGCACAGAACTGTACAAGCGCGATCCTTATCTCTTGACACCGCAGATTCGCACGGTTTCGGCTTCCACCGGCCAGCCTTATCGTTATGCAGCCGGAGGCATCGCCAGCTTGGCGCGGGGTTCAACAAAGTATCCGCGCAAGACCGGGCCCATCAATGGCCCCGGTACAGGCACGTCGGATTCCATCCCGGCGATGCTCTCTGACGGCGAATTCGTGTTCACCGCCAAAGCAGTCCGGGGCATGGGCAAAGGCTCACGGCGCAAGGGC